>Ga0256407_10006067_pt1 | contig 18908 bp, 11 predicted proteins | sample RumenRJG_04DNA_FD_193489 | JGI IMG/M metagenome (GOLD analysis project Ga0256407, IMG submission 193489) | Bovine rumen microbial communities from Lethbridge, Alberta, Canada - RJG_04 | ecosystem: Host-associated > Mammals > Digestive system > Stomach > Rumen | place: Canada: Alberta... | reverse complement strand
GCGTGATGGTGGTTGGCGCCTCGTGCTTGCTGGCCCTGTCCGTATGGCTGACCATCTACTTCGTTCAGCAGCGTGCAGCAGGTAATACCGATGTGATGCTGTTGACGGCTTCTACCCCTTGGTTCAAGCCTCTTAATATCGCCTATTCTGTTGGTGTCGATGGTATCTCTGTCGTCATGCTGCTCCTGTCGAGCGTCATCGTCTTCACCGGTACCTTTGCCTCTTGGCAGCTGAAACCCATGACCAAGGAGTACTTCCTCTGGTTCACCCTGCTTTCTACGGGTGTCTATGGCTTCTTCATCTGCACCGATATGTTCACCATGTTTATGTTCTACGAGGTAGCGCTGATTCCCATGTACCTGCTCATTGGTGTCTGGGGTTCTGGTAACAAGGAGTATGCTGCCATGAAGCTGACGCTGATGCTGATGGGAGGTTCTGCCCTGCTGATTATCGGTCTGCTGGGCATCTACTACTTCAGCGGTGCTACCACCATGAATGTCAACGAGATAGCTGCTATGCACAACATCCCCGTTCATATCCAGAAGATGTTCTTCCCCTTCATCTTCATCGGTTTCGGTGTGCTGGGCGCCCTGTTCCCCTTCCACACATGGTCTCCCGACGGTCATGCTTCTGCCCCCACGGCAGTATCCATGCTCCACGCTGGTGTGCTCATGAAGCTGGGAGGCTACGGCTGCTTCCGCGTGGCTATGTATCTGTTGCCCGATGCTGCCAATGAGTTGGCGTGGATCTTCCTGATTCTCACCACCATCTCTGTAGTCTATGGTGCCTTCTCGGCCTGTGTACAGACCGACCTGAAGTACATCAATGCCTACTCGTCAGTGTCACACTGCGGTCTGGTGCTCTTCGCTCTGCTGATGATGACCAAGACATCTTGCACCGGTGCTATCCTGCAGATGCTCTCTCACGGTCTGATGACGGCCCTCTTCTTCGCACTGATTGGTATGATCTACGGTCGTACCCACACCCGTGACATCCGCTACTTGGATGGCTTGATGAAGATTATGCCTTTCCTCGCTGTAGGTTACGTTGTTGCTGGTCTCGCCAACCTCGGTCTTCCTGGCTTCTCAGGTTTCATTGCTGAGATGACCATCTTCGTCGGTTCTTTCGAGAACCCCGATACCTTCCACCGTGTGGCTACCATCATCGCTTGTACCTCTATCGTTGTGACGGCAGTCTACATCCTGCGTGTCGTTGGTAAGATTCTGTATGGTGAGGTGAAGAACCAGCACTTCCTGGAGTTGACCGATGCTACTTGGGACGAGCGCTTTGCCGTTATCTGCCTCATTGCTTGTGTGGCTGGTCTCGGTATGTTCCCCTTGTGGGCAAGCAATGTCATCAATGATGCCGTAGGTCCAATTTTGTCTAATATCATTAAATAAAGGAGGTGACAGATATGAATTACGGACAATTCCTAAATATGGTTCCCGAGTTTTATCTCGTTTGCATTCTGTTAGTAGTCTTCTTCATGGATTTCTTCTTCTCGCGTAAAAGTGGGAGAGACCATGAGGTTTTTGGAGGAGTGACCATCGGATTGATGCTCGTGCTGCCTTTCCGCATTGCCTTCCTGTCTGAGCCAGCGGAAGCCTTTGGCGGCATGTATGTCGCCACACAGGCAGCCAATATCATGAAGGTCATCCTGAGCATTGGTACGGTTATCGTGCTGATTATGGCCGAGCCTTGGCTGAAGAACGAGGCCAAGAACCATCGCGGCGAGTTCTATCTGCTGATGCTCTCTACGTTGCTTGGTATGTTTATCATGGTCAGCAGTGGTTCATTCCTGCTGTTCTTCCTGGGTCTGGAGACTGCCTCAGTGCCTATGGCCTGCTTAGTAGCTATGGACAAATGGAAGAAAAAGTCGGCTGAGGCTGCTGCCAAGTATATCCTCGTGGCTACGTTCTCCAGCGGTGTCATGCTCTATGGCATCTCGTTCGTCTATGCTGCTACAGGTACGCTCTACTTCGATGATGTTGCCATTGCCATTATGAACAACAATCCGCTCTACGAGGGAGCTACACCACTGACCATTATGGGCTTGGTGTTCTTCTTCAGTGGTCTGGCTTTCAAGCTGTCACTGGTGCCCTTCCACTTCTGGACGGCCGACACTTACGAGGGCGCTCCTACGCCTATCACTGGTTATCTGAGCGTCTGCTCTAAGGGCGCTGCAGCCTTTGCTGCTATGGTTATCCTTTGCAAGGCCTTCGCTCCGCTGGTAGACTACTGGGAGTACATGCTCTATGTGCTCATTGTGCTCTCTATCACCATTGCCAACCTCTTCGCCATCCGTCAGAGTGAGCTCAAGCGCTTCATGGCTTTCAGTTCTATCTCTCAGGCCGGCTACATCATGTTGGCTGTCGTTGGTGCTTCACAGGCTGGCATGGCTTCGCTGATGTACTACATCCTGGTGTATGTCGTAGCCAACATGGCTGTCTTCACTGTGATCTCAGCCGTAGAGCAGAAGTGTGGTACGACGACTCTGTCATCGTACGACGGACTCTATCAGACTAACCCCAAGCTGGCGTTCCTTATGACGCTCGCCCTGTTCTCGCTGGCAGGTATTCCTCCCTTTGCAGGTATGTTCTCGAAGTTCTTCGTGTTCATGGCTGCTGCCGAGCAGGGTTCTTTCTGGGCTTACTTCGTAGTATTCATCGCCTTGGTCAACACGGTAGTGTCACTCTACTACTACCTGCTCATCGTCAAGGCCATGTACATCAAGCAGACCGAGACTCCGTTGCCTACGTTCAAGAGCGATGCTAACACCAAGTTCGCTCTGGCCATCTGTACCGCAGGCATTGCCCTCTTCGGCATCTGCTCCTGCATCTACGAGTGGCTCTTCGCTGCATCTGCCATTTAATTGGCACGATAAAATATTAATACTCGCAGAGATAGGCTTCCTGTCTCTGCGAGTATTTGTTTTATCTCAATGGAAAAATTAAATATTTTTGGGAATAAAAAAGTTGCCGAATGTTTGTGTGTTTCCTTACAATTTCGTAACTTTGCCCAGACAAAAACTACAATTACTAATTTATAACAAAACAGATTATTTCTATGAAGAACTTACAGATGTACATTAATGGCCAGTTCTGCGAAAGCTCGAACGGCAAGTGGATTGACGTGTTGAACCCGTCAACCGAGGAGGTTATCTCCCGTCAACCTGAAGGAACAATTGAAGACGTGAACCGTGCTCTGGATGCCGCACGTGCTGCTCAGAAACAGTGGGGAAAGACTCCTGCCATAGAGCGTGCACAGTATCTGTTGAAGATGGCTGAAGGCATCAAAAAACGTGAGCAGGAGTTTACTGAGATTATCATGCGTGAGCAGGGTAAGACCCGCACATGGGCTTCCATTGAGGTGGGTGCTACCATTGCCTATTTTGAGTATATGGCTTCTTTTGCCCGTCATATCGAGGGTGAGATTATTCCGTCAGACCGTCCCAATGAGACTATCTTGCTGACGAAGAAGCCTATTGGTGTTGTGGCAGGTATTCTGCCCTGGAACTTCCCGTTCTTCCTGATTGCCCGCAAGGCTGGTGCTGCGCTGATTGCCGGTTGTACTATTGTCATCAAGCCCTCGCAACTCACTCCTGAGAACTGTACTGAATTTGGTAAGGTGGTTGCTGAGACGGGCCTTCCTGCTGGTGTTATCAATATTGTTACCGGTAAGGGTTCTGTCATTGGTAACGAGATGGCAGGTTCTCCCAAAATTGACATTGTTAGCGTGACGGGATCTGTTGGTGCTGGTGAGAGTATTATGGCTGCTGCCTCAAAGAATATCACCAAGGTCTCTCTTGAGTTGGGTGGCAAGGCTCCCGCTATTGTCATGAACGATGCCGACCTGGAGCGTGCAGCCCAGTGGATTGTTGACAGTCGTATTGGTAACAATGGTCAGATATGCAACAATGCCGAGCGTGTCTATGTACAGAAGGGCGTGAAGGAAGCATTCACAAAGATTCTGGTGGACAAGATGTCAAAGGTGAAGGTTGGTGATCCTTGTAAGGACGAAACGGTCGATATGGGTCCGTTGGTAGAGCAGCGTGCTCTGGAGAGCGTCACCGAGAAGGTAGAGCGTGCTATTGGTCAGGGTGCCAAACTGCTGTGTGGTGGCCATCGTGTAGGTGATAAGGGCTATTTCTATGCTGCCACCGTTCTGGACAACTGTCGTCAGGATATGGATATCATCCACGAGGAGACCTTCGGCCCGGTTATTCCTCTCGTAGAGTTTGAGACGCTCGATCAGGTTATTGAGTGGGCTAACGATTGCGAGTATGGTCTGGCATCGAGCATCTTTACTAAGGACCTCAACGTGGCCGTCAAGGCTTGTCGCGAGTTGGAGTTTGGTGAGACCTACATCAACCGTGAGCACTTCGAGGCTATTCAGGGCTTCCATGCCGGTGTCAAGAAGAGTGGTATTGGCGGCGCAGATGGTAAACATGGCGTCGATGAGTATCTCGTTACTCACGTTACCTACCTTGATACCTGGGAGGATATGTAATAGCAAAAGGCTCGGCATAAATGAAAGTGCCGAGCCTTTTGGTTTTATTCGCGTTCCAGTTCTTCTTTGAGGAAGCGGGGCGTGTAGCCTTTATCGCTATTGGCGACCTCTTCTGGTGTACCCGTAGAGAGAATGGTGCCACCGCCACGACCACCTTCAGGTCCCATGTCGATGATGTGGTCTGCCTGACGGATAACATCGAGATTGTGCTCGATGACGAGGACTGTATTGCCACGGTCTACCAAGCGACGCAGTACCTCCATGAGGATGCGGATGTCCTCGAAGTGCAGGCCAGTGGTGGGCTCGTCGAGAATATAGAACGTTTTGCCAGTATCTTTCTTCGACAGTTCGGCAGCCAGCTTGATGCGCTGACTCTCACCGCCAGAGAGGGTCGTGGATGGTTGTCCCAACTTAATATATCCGAGACCTACATCCTGAATGGTCTTGATTTTACGCAGGATGTCGGGCACGTTCTCGAAGAATTCGCAGGCTTGGTTGATGGTCATGTCGAGGACATCGGCAATGCTCTTACCCTTGAAGCGTACCTCGAGGGTTTCGCGGTTGTAACGCTTGCCATGACACTCCTCACAGGGCACCTGAATGTTTGGTAGGAAGTTCATCTCGATGGTTTTGTAACCATTGCCACCACACGTCTCGCAACGTCCACCCTTGACATTGAACGAGAAGCGGCCAGGCTTGTAGCCACGAATCTGGGCTTCGGGCAGGTTGACAAACAGCGAACGGATATCGCTGAAGACACCTGTATAAGTGGCGGGATTGGAGCGTGGCGTACGACCGATAGGACTCTGGTCGACGTTCACCACCTTATCTATATATTTCAGACCTTCAATGCTGTCGTAAGGTAATGGCGCCTGCAGCGAGCGATAGAAATGCTTGGAGAGGATGGGGTAGAGTGTCTCGTTGATGAGCGTGGACTTACCTGAGCCGCTGACACCTGTGACCACGATGAGTTTTCCCAAAGGAAACTCTGCCGTGATGTTCTTCAGGTTATTGCCGCGACAGCCGTGGAGGGTTAGTGTAGAGTGTTGAGTGTAGAGTTTAGAGTTTTCTACCGATGTAGATGGCTGCGCGGTAGCAAACTCTCCGTTCTCCACTCTACACTCTCCGTTCTCCACTCTCCACTTTCCATTGAGGTACTGGGCCGTGAGTGTGTTGGTTTTCAGCAGTTCGGCAGGAGTACCTTGGAAGACCACTTCGCCACCTTTGCGACCAGCCTTAGGACCGATATCTACGATGTAGTCGGCACTAAGCATCATATCTCGGTCATGCTCAACAACGATAACGGTATTGCCCAGGTCGCGCAGCTCCTTGAGTGAACGGATGAGTCGCTCGTTGTCGCGCTGGTGTAGTCCGATAGACGGCTCATCAAGGATGTAAAGTACGTTGACCAGTTGTGAACCAATCTGTGTGGCCAGTCGGATACGCTGACTCTCACCGCCCGACAGCGATGCCGACTGACGATTCAGCGACAGGTAGTCGAGACCTACATCCAATAGGAAGTCCAGACGAGTGCGTAGCTCCTTAAGTATCTCTGTGGCAATCTGTTGCTGCTGGTTGTCTAAATGCTTTTCCACTTCGTTGAACCACTCGCGCAACTCGTCAAGATCCATGTTTGCCAGTTCGGCAATATTCTTATCCCAAATCTTATAGGACAGTGCCTCACGGTTCAGTCGTTGGCCGTGACACTCAGGACATTCGCACTCAGCAAGGAACTGCTCTGCCCATTTCTCGGAGCCTAAGGACGGCCCACGCCGTGAAGCAGGTGTGCTGTCATCGTCGTCCATGACGGAGCGCAGGTACTTGATGACACCATCGTAGTCGACAAAGTAGTCACTGGAGGTATGTACCAGTTCTTTGTCGATACGGACTGGTTCGAGAGTACCATATAGAATCTCGTTGAGTGCCTCATCGGGTATCTCTTCGATAGGTGTCTTGATATCGCACTCATAATTGGCAAGAATGGCGCTAATCTGCCAGAAAATCATCTGGTTCTTGTACTTGCCAAGGGGCACGATGCCACCATCGTGGATGGAGTGCTTGCGGTTTGGGATGACTTTGGAAAGGTCTATTTCGTTGATATATCCCAGACCCTTGCAGCGCGGACAAGCACCTTGCGGAGAGTTGAACGAGAAGGTGTTGGGCGCAGGATCACCATAAGAGATGCCTGTGGTGGGACACATCAGACGGCGCGAGAAGTGCTTCACGACACCTGTCTCATGGTCCATAATCATTAAGAGACCCTCGCCCTGCTTCATGGCGATGGAAACAGATTTCTTCAGTCGGTCAGAAGCATCGTTCACCGCTAAGCGGTCAATGACTACCTCGATGTCATGGTTCTTGTAGCGGTCCACCTTCATGCCAGGCAAGAGTTCCCTGACTTCACCATCAATGCGTACATGGAGGTAACCCTTGCGACGCATCGACTCGAAGAGTTCACGATAGTGTCCCTTGCGGCTCTTGACCAACGGCGCCAAGATGAGAATCTTCTTGCCCGCATAGTCCTGCTGAATCATCTCGATGACCTTCTCCTCGGTGTATTTCACCATCGGCTCCCCTGTTGCATAGCTGTAGGCACGGCCGGCACGGGCAAAGAGCAGACGCATATAGTCGTAGATTTCCGTCGTCGTACCTACTGTAGAACGCGGGTTCTTGTTGGTGGTCTTCTGTTCAATGCTAATAACAGGGGACAGTCCAGTAATCTTGTCAACATCAGGACGCTCCATACCACCAAGGAAGTTGCGGGCATAGGCCGAGAAAGTCTCGATATAGCGGCGTTGTCCTTCGGCAAAGATGGTGTCGAAAGCCAACGACGACTTACCACTACCACTCAAACCGGTAATGACAGTCAGCGAGGTTCGTGGTATCTCCACGTCGATATTCTTCAGGTTGTGGACACGGGCGCCGAAGACTTGGATTTTTTCCATTTTTTATGTGATGGGTCTAATGGGTCTAATGGGTCTAATGGGTCTAATGGGTCTAATGGGTCTAATGAACTTTTTATGGGTTGCTGGTGTTGTCCACCGTATTGAAGTTGCGCAACAGGTTGACGTCGCGGCGGATGTTATACTCCATGCCATCGGCACCACGCGCCTTGACATAGACAAAATAGACACCGTCTTTGACAGGATGACCATTGTGGGTACCGTCCCATCCGCTTTTCTCGTTCTGCCAGTCTGTCCAGTCGTAAAGCTTCTGACCATGCCGATTAAAGATGTAGGCATGGAACTCGACAATACTCTTCGTATTTGTCTTTGCCTGTAAGTAGTCATTGATGCCGTCACCGTTGGGCGAGAAAGCATTGGGTATTTCCAGGTGACTGTCGCTGATGGTGATATTCATACTCTTTGTCTCGATGATTTCACCGTCGAGCACGACATTGAGTGTAATCGTGTTTTTGCCAGCTGCCGTAAACGTATAGCTGGTGTTCTCCTCGTAGCGTGTGACATTGATGTCGGCCGAGGTATTGGTGATGTGCCACTCGATAGCTGCCGCAGGATCAAGATTCGATGGGTTCGATGTGAACTGCACATAGAGTGGGGCTTCAGCATTGAAATCTTCAGTCGCAACCACCTCAACACCCTGCTTATCGGTGTATGTTGCCTTGAGTTCAATGTCAGCAGAAGCCGTTGTTGCCAACAGACAAAAGGCAAAAAGGGTTAATATTTTACCTATTTTCATGTTTGATATGCGAATATTTCTGCAAAATTAGAAAAATATTATGAATTATGCATTATCCATTATGAATTATTTCGTAATTTTGTAGCGCAAAACTGAAAAAAGGTAGTTTATGAAACGATTATTAAGATATTTTTTCATGCTGACCATGCTTTCGTTTGTCGCAGAGACAGCGATGGCACAGGTGCAGAAATACAAGGAACTGCATAAGGTAAAGCGCAAGGAGACCATCTTTGGCATAGCCCGTGAGAACGGTCTTACTATTGATGAACTCATTGAGGCCAATCCGGAGATGAAGGTTCCTGGCTATGAATTGCACAAAGGTGACTATATCAAGATACCTTTCCCCTCAAATCATCCTGTTAGTGCCAGTGTCAACCAGCAACCTCAGATGCCCACAAAGCCTGTTGTTATAGAGCGTGACATGCGAAACAGGGAAATCAGGGTAGGTGTGATGTTGCCCCTGCATAACGATAATGGCGACGGCAAACGCATGGTTGAGTACTATCGTGGTGTCTTGATGGCCTGCGACAGTCTGCGTGTCAATGGCATCTCTACCGATATCCGTGCGTGGAATGTGGCAGAGAATGCTGACATCAAACAGATTTTGAAGGACCCCAAGGCTGCCGAGTGTGACTTGATAATAGGACCGCTTTATACCAAACAGCTGAAAGCACTTGGTGACTTTGCTCAGAAGAACGACATCCGTGTGCTGATACCTTTCTCTATAAATAGCAACGAGGTATTCGACAATGGCAACCTTTTCCAGGTATTCCAGAACGGTAATCAGACAAACAATGGTTATGTGTTCCGCTTCTACCAACGTTTCAAGGATAGTCATGTGGTCATTATCGACTGTAACGACTCGACCAGTACGAAAGGAAGTTTTACCACCGTATTGCGTCGTAAATTGGAGCAGGAGGGTGCCACCTATTCCATTTCCAATCTGAAGTCGAGTGAGACGAAGTTCAAGCAGTGTTTTTCGACCACTGCTCCTAATGTGGTGGTGCTGAACACCAGTCGCTCACAGGAATTGAACGTAGCCTTTGCCAAACTTAATGGTTTACTGATGACAGATCCTTCGCTGAAAATCTCGATGTTCGGATATCCAGAGTGGCTGATGTATACCAACAAGCATCTGGACAACTTCTATAAGTTCGATACCTATATCCCGTCGACCTATTATATGAGTCCGCTGTCACCTCGTGGCGAGCACTTCAAGAAAAAGTATCGCTGGAACTTCCATCAGGATATGCAGCCTTACCATCAGCGCTATGCTGTGACGGGTTTCGACCATGCGTACTTCATGATAAAAGGTTTGCACATGTATGGCAGCCGCTTTATGGGAGCATCAGGTACAGTAGGATACACACCCTTGCAGACTCCGTTGCACTTTGAACGCATCGGCAATGGTGGTATGCAGAACCGTGCCATCCTGTTTGTGCACTATACGCCACAGAATAAGATAGAAACCATCAATTTCTAAAGGGAGAAGTGAATGGTGAAAAGTAAAATGAAATACCTTCTGTCTCTTTGCCTATTGGCTTTTCTTCCCTTTACTGCGATGGCGCAGGTGGGTGAATATCGTACCGACTTGGCTATTGGCGGCAGTGCAGGATATGTGATGAGTAATGTAGGCTTTGTGCCCGACGTTCCACAGGGGCTTTTGCCTGGTTATACGGCAGGACTAACGGTACGTTATACCTGTGAGAAATACTTCAGTAGTATCTGTTCCATTTTGGGAGAGGTGAACGTTATCCAGACGGGTTGGAAGGAAGACATCCGTGATGCTGATAACAATCCAATTTACTATGCTGATGATAAAGCCAAGGAGTCACCATTGAGCTATGAACGAAAGGTTACCTATGTGCAGATTCCCTTCCTGGCACGACTAGGATGGGGACGTGAGCGCAAGGGCTTACAGGCTTTTATCCAAGCAGGTCCACAGATAGGTGTCTATCTTAGTGAATCGACAAAAACGAATGTAATGCTTGGTCGTGAACTGGCCAACAATCGTGCATCGCAGGTGGTGGCTCAGGACACAATGGCAGTGCAGAACAAGTTTGACTATGGTATTGCTGCAGGTGGTGGTATCGAACTCTCGATACCTAAGGTGGGACACTTCATTCTGGAGGGTCGCTATTATTATGGTCTGGGTAATATCTTCAAGAACTCAAAGAGCGACTACTTTGGTAAGTCCAATTACGGGCAGATTATTATCAAGGCTACGTATCTCTTCGATATTGTAAGAACAAGAAATCCTAAAATAAAATAAGAAAGATTATGTTTGAGAATCAACCGAAAGGTCTATTTGCGTTGGCATTGGCCAACACGGGCGAGCGCTTTGGTTACTATACCATGCTAGCCGTCTTCGCCCTGTTCTTGAGAGCTAACTACGGATTGACACCAGGTACTGCTGGTATCATCTACAGTTCATTCCTGATGTTTGTCTATTTCTTCCCACTCATTGGTGGTATGATGGCCGACAAGTTTGGCTTTGGCAAGATGGTGACAACAGGAATCATCATTATGTTCTTAGGTTATCTGTTGCTGTCAGTACCTCTTGGTGGCGACACCTTTGCTTTGGCTATCATGTTGGTGGCATTGGTGAGCATCGGCTTCGGTACGGGACTGTTCAAAGGAAACCTGCAGGTGATGGTCGGTGACCTGTATAATGATCCGCAGTATAAGGATAAGCGTGACGCAGGTTTCTCCATCTTCTATATGGCTATCAATATCGGTGCCTTGTTCGCTCCTACTGCTGCTATTCGTATCATGGAGTGGGCTCAGTCGATGGGTGTTAGCGAGAACGACTCCTATCACTTTGCATTTGCTGTGGCTTGTGCGTCGCTGATTCTGTCTATCGCCATCTACTACCTGTCACGTTCAACATTCCGTCATGTGGAAGGTGGTACTAAGAAGAAGGGTGAAACAGCAGAAGTTGACACACTGTCGCCTGCTGAGACCAAGGAACGCCTGATAGCGCTGCTGTTGGTATTTGGCGTTGTCGCATTCTTCTGGATGTCTTTCCACCAGAATGGTTTGTCGCTGACCTATTTCGCCAATGAGTTTACAGAGACTTCTGCTGAAGGCGTGAAAGCAATGGCATTCAACGTTTGGAACCTCGTGGCCATCATCTTCATGGTATATGCTGCTTTCTCACTGTTCCAGGGAAAGACTGCTAAGAGCCGTGGTATTGCTGCTTTAGTAATCGTTGCGGCACTGGGTTTCCTGGCCTATAACTATGGTGTGCTTGATGGTAGTGTAGAGGTGAAAGCTCCTATCTTCCAGCAGTTCAACCCGTTCTATGTTGTTGCGCTAACTCCCGTATCGCTGGCTATCTTTGGTTGGCTGGCAGCTAAGAACAAGGAGCCCAAGGCTCCACGTAAGATTGCCTATGGTATGATTGTAGCAGCTGTGGCCTTCTGTCTGATGCTTTATGCCTCACTGACGTTGCCTTCTCCTAACGAGCAGGCTGCTATGGGAGATGCAGCTCCCCGTGTATCGTCGTATTGGTTGATTAGCACATACCTCATCCTGACCTTTGGTGAATTGTTGTTGAGCCCGATGGGTATCTCTTTCGTTTCGAAGGTGGCTCCTCCAAAGTATAAAGGCGCCTGCATGGGAGGATGGTTCGTATCTACTGCTATTGGCAACCAGTTGGTAATGGTTGGAGGTATTCTGTGGGGTGATCTGCCTCTGTGGTCGGTATGGGCTGTCTTTGCCGCCCTTTGTATTCTGGCCGCCCTGTTCATGTTCTCCATTATGGGCCGTCTGGAGAAGGTATGCTAAGCTTCATCCCATTCCTGGTCCTGATAGTACTTATTACGTGTTGCATTGCCGTTTTTGGCAATGCAACACTTGATGGTGCCTCACAGGTATCGCTATTAGTGGCTTCGGCAGTGAGTGTGCTGATAGGTCATTTCTCGAAACGACTGGAATGGGAAAATCTGGAAAAGGAAATCTCGGATAAGATTTCAAGCTGTACGCCAGCCATCATTATTCTATTGCTGATTGGTGCCATTGGTGGAACATGGATGGTAGCAGGTATCGTGCCTACGATGATATATTACGGCATGCAGATTATTCAGCCAGAGGTGTTCCTTGTCAGCAGTAGCGTACTGTGTGCTTTGGTGAGTCTGATGATTGGTTCGTCATGGACGACAGTTGCCACCATTGGTCTGGCACTGATGGGTATTGGTAAAGCTCATGGTTTTGACGACGGATGGATAGCGGGCTCTATTATCACAGGCGCTTACTTTGGTGATAAACTTTCCCCATTGTCTGATACAACGGTATTAGCCTCCAGCGTAGCAGGAACGCCGCTGTTTACGCATATCCGTTATATGTTGTACACGACGGTTCCGACGTTCTGCATCTCGCTGACCATCTTCCTCATTGCTGGTTTTACGATGGATGTGCAAGGCCACGGCAATGTACATGAGTTCATGGAAGGCTTACAACACACCTTTGTCATTTCACCGTGGCTACTCATCGTTCCTGTATTGACGGGCGTAATGATTGCTCGTCGCTGGCCTTCGATGGTGGTGCTGTTTATGGCTATCCTGCTGGCTGTTGTTGTAGCCTTGTTGGTTCAGTCGGATTTGGTGCTTCGCATAGCTGGAGACGATGGAGGTCTGCTGACATCCTATAAAGGAATGATGAGCGTTTGCTATGGCAGTACAAATATTGAGACGGGTAATAGTGTGCTGAACGAACTGGTACATACCAGTGGTATGTCTGGCATGATGCCAACCATCTGGCTGATTATCTGTGCACAGACGTTTGGTGGTGCACTGACGGCTACTGGTCAGTTGCAGGATTTCATGCGTCTGCTGCTACGTCTTGTTCGTGGCACTGCCTCGCTGGTAGCGTCAACAGTAGGTACTGCATTGTTCTGTAATATCGCCACTGCCGACCAGTACCTGTCTATCATGTTGTCCAGTTCCATGTTTAAAGATACGTATCGTGAACGTGGTTATCAACCACAATTGCTGAGTCGTTCGTGTGAGGATGGTGCTACAGTGACCTCCGTACTGGTACCTTGGAATACGTGTGGACTGACGCAGAGTACGGTGCTTGGTGTTGCCACACTGACCTATCTTCCTTATTGTTTCTTTAACTACCTGTCACCGCTGATGAGTATTTTCATTGCGTCGATAGGTTGGAAAATCAAGCGCACATGTTCCTGAGTCTGTTATTAACGGGCTTCCTGACGCTTGTTGAATTGAATTGTGAGAACATGTTCGATTGCAAGCACGACTCCTTGAAAGATGATACAGAATGGATGCCTGACGGAAAACGGAAGTGGTCCTATGCTCGCTATTGGCGAAAGCTGAACCACATTGGCCAGGAGATATTGTCATGTCAGGAAGATGGGGTACCAGACCTGGTGGCACTGGTGGAGGTGGAGAACGATAGCGCACTCTTCGACTTGACACACCGTTCATTGTTGCGTAGGGCAGGGTATGAGTATCTGATGACCGAGTCGCCCGATGTGCGTGGCATCGATGTGGCACTGCTCTATCAACCCATGACATTTCGTCCTATCTGTTATGACTATCTCGCAATTACACCCTTGGAAGGGATGCGTCCAACACGTGACATCCTCTATGTCCAAGGGGAGACGTTAAACTATGATACCCTTCATATCTTTGTTGTTCATGCGCCAAGCCGTTTTGGTGGTGAGAAACAGACGCGCCCTAATCGCAAGCTGATAGCGGACCGTGTGGTGAACGCTATCCGACAGTTGCCTACAGATGCCAAAGTGATTGTAGCTGGCGACTTCAATGATGAGGCAACGGATCCTGCTTTACGCTATCTGGAAGACAACGGTCTGCACAATGTTACTGCTGGTGTGAAAGGCTCACATGGTGCGAAAGCCACCTATCGTTACCAGGGTTTCTGGCAGAGCATCGACCATGTCTTCGTAAGTACGGTGCTGCTCAATTCCGTTGAGCAGTCTTTCATCAACGATGCTCCCTTCCTGTTGGAAGAAGATAAAAAATACGGAGGAGTAAAACCCCTCCGCACCTTTAATGGTTATCGCTACCAGCGTGGCTTCAGTGACCATCTGCCACTGGTGGTACGTTTCCGTCGTTAGAAGATTGGCAATTCTGCTACTGTCTGTTCCTTGACAGCCATCACTTCCATTTCGATGAGCCAGCCTGCACGACAAACTGGTGCATGGACAATGATGCGTGGATGATTGGGGAAACGTTCTTCGTAAAGGCGGTTAACCAGTTCGTAGTCAGCAATATCGCGCAGATAGACAATCATGACTCCTACCTCGTCGTAGCTGCTTCCTGCCTCTTTGAGCAGTGCTTCCACATTGTCCCACATGCGGTGGGTCTGTTTTACAATATCCTTTGGGTGCTCTATCTGTCCCTTGTTGTTGATGCTGGCAGTACCAGAGATAATCACATGGCGGCGGTCGCCATAGTCAATGGTTGTACCACGCTCAAAACTGACACCATAGTCGCTGGTACGGTTCAGGTGGGTGGAAGCATAGAGATAATGTACCTGTTCCTTCTTGATGCCGGCAATGGCGTAGTTGTCCATCTGGGTCATCACTTGCGGATTGCAGGCACGACCACCAATACCTGTCGAGGCAATATAGTGGGTTTCTTCTGTCAGTCCTTGGGTGAAGAAAACCTTGTTGCGGGCTGCCACAACGCCAGCATAATTGACGTCAACGTCGTTGACGAAAAGCCATGTGCGGATACAGTTGTCGGCCAGCGTACAACCTTCCTGTGCCAATTGTAAGACGTACTCGTTGAAGAGCAGTCGTGTCTGGTACTCAGAGTTCTGGGCTGTATTGTGGGCAGAGGCATTCCATAGGTGGCGAAAATCACCATGGCTGACCTCATAAAGGCCGTTCTCCAATTGTCGGCTGTTCACATTCGTCATCAGGTATACCCACAGTCCAATCTTCGAACCGTCAAGAGGTGCCTGTCCGATAATGCTCTTGGCACAGTCGCAGGTATCAGCTTGCAGTACGTCATCGGCCTGGTTGGCTACGTCACTGAGGAAGTAACGCTTTAGTACGGCTGTGGCGCCATTCAACGTTGTTGTCTTTAGCTGTTCGTAAGCATCGAGCACAGCGTCCAGCTGTTGCTGGAAGGTGAGCCCGTCACTCTTGGCATGTATCATAACGTGGTATTCCGTAACCTCACCATGACCTGTAAAGCTGAATACTTCTGCCCGTGCGTTGTTTAACTGATATAAATTGTTCATGGTTTACTTGATATTGGGCTCTTCCAGTCCCAGTCCCTTCTTCTTGTCAACTGCCTTCAGCACCAAACCAAGGAGCAGAGCAGCAACACCCAGCGATGCCAACATGATAAGTGGGGCGGTATAGTTGAGTTCCGTAGCACTGGTACCCTCTGGGTTGGTGGCATCAAGCACCTTGCCGATGAGCAGAGGGAACAACCACAAGCCGATATTCTGAATCCAGAAGATGAGGGCGTATGCAGAACCGATAACCTTGGCATCAACCAACTTGGGAACGCTGGGCCACAGTGATGCAGGAACCAGTGAGAAAGATGAGCCGAGTACGAGGATGGTGATGTAGGCAATAACGACGCCACCAGTGGTGCTGCCTTTGAAGAGAGGGAGAATGAAGGCAAATGTCAGGTGGCAGAAGATGAGCAGTAATGAGCCCAGCATCAGCATGCTAACAGCCTTTCCATGGTGGTCCAGATATTTGCCCAAGATGGGGGTGATGAGCACTGCCAACAGGGGGAATACGGCAAAGATGCTACCTGCTGTTTGCTGCATGAATCCCATATAGCAGTAGGTGACGAGACCTAAGATGCTGAGACCCAGCAGTCCGTACTTTTTACTTGCCTTCTCCTGGAAGTTGCTGGCAAAACCAGTGGCTGCAACAAACAGCATCAAGGCGTACTGAATGTAGGTGACGGTATCTGTAGCCCAGAAAGAATTGGCATCAGGAGCTACCAGTGTCAGGTTGCACTGCAGCATGTTGACGGCATACTTCTGGAAGGGGAAGATGGCGCTATAGTAGAGTACGCAGAGCAGGGCGACGAGCCAGAAACCGCTGTCGCTGAGAATCTTGCCAATGTCACTAATCTTGAAGGGATCGTCCTTCTCTTCTGCCTCACCAGTCTGTGCATCGAGTTTCTGGTCCATGACGAAGTAGACGATGGTCATGATGAGTGCAATACACATCAGTACTACACCGAATGCTACTGAACGGCTCACGCTGACCTCGCCACCCAAACGGGCAAAGAACGGCGAGAAAATCATACAGGTGGCAACACCCAGACGGGCCAGTGCCATCTCAGAACCCATGGCCAGTGCCATCTCACGGCCCTTGAACCATTTCACGATACCACGGCTAACGGTGATACCTGCCATCTCACAGCCACAACCGAAAATCATGAATCCACTGGCTGCAAACTTAGCTGAAGCAGGCATACCCTCATAGAAAGGACTGACGCCCAACTCGTCGAATACGGGAATGTAGTTGAGGTTGTTGGTAAACCAAGTCTCCAGACCGCTACCCATGAAGCCCTCGCTGACGGCATACCACTTGATGCAGGCACCAACGAGCATAACGGCAGCAGAGAGTACGGCCGTGAAGCGCACACCCATCTTGTCGAGAATGATACCTGCGAAGATGAGGAAGAAGGCGAAGACGTTAAGGAAAACCTCTGAGCCCTGCATGGTACCAAAGGCTGTTGAATCCCATCCGCGTGTTTCCTGCATCAGGTCCTTGATGGGTGAGAGGATATCCATGAATATGTAGCTGCAGAACATGGCCATAGCCAGCAGCAGCAGAGCTGTCCAGCGCATAGCAGCGCTGTCACGAAGTGTCTTTTGAATCTGTTGTGTCATTTTTGTATTGTGTTATTTCGATGTTTCGATGTTTCGATATTTCGATGTTTCGGATTTATTTCTTTAACCATCTATCCAGGAAGTCGAAGAAGGTGCGCTGCCAGAGGATACCGTTCTGAGGCTTCAGCACCCAGTGGTTCTCGTCAGGGAAGATGAGCAGCTCAGCAGGAATCCCCTTCATACGAGCTGCATTGAACGCTGACATACCCTGTGTGGCATTGATGCGATAGTCCTTCTCGCCGTGGATACAGAGAATGGGGGTGTCCCACTTCTCCACCATCTTGTGTGGAGAATCGTGGTAGGTCTGCTTGGCACGAGGCATCTGCGGACGATGCCAGTAGGCCTCGTCGTACTCCCAGTTGGAGAACCAGTTCTCTTCTGTCTCGGTGTACATAGCAGCCAGGTTGAAAGCACCATCGTGAGCGATGAAAGCCTTGAAACGCTTCTCGTGGATGCCTGCTAAGTAGTAGACGCTGAATCCACCAAACGAGGCACCTACAGCACCCAGACGATTCTTGTCAACGAATGGCAGGTTGTCGGCAGCGTCATCGATAGCTGCCAGATAGTCCTTCATGCACTGACCCGTCCAGTCACCACTGATTTCCTCTTTCCATTCCTGTCCGAATCCTGGCAGTCCATGACGGTTAGGTGCAATCACCACATAGCCGTTGGCGGCCATGATCTGGAAGTTCCAACGATAGCTCCAGAACTGGCTGACAGGACTCTGGGGACCACCCTCGCAGAAGAGCAGGGTGGGGTACTTCTTACCTTCTTCGTAGTTGGCGGGCAGCATCACCCATACCTGCATCTGCTTGCCGTCACTGGTAGTTACCCAACGCTGCTGCATCTTACCGAACTGCAGCTGGTCAAGGATATGCTTGTTCTCAAACGAGAGCTGTTCAATCTTGGTCTTCTCGATGCTCTTGCCAGGAGTCACCATATAGATATCGGTAGGAGCGGAGAGACTCTGGCGAGTAGCCAGGATACGCTTGCCGTCGTTGGCGAGTTGCAAAGAGGTCCAGTCAGCCCAGTCCTCAGTAAGTTGCTTCACTTCGTCTTTCGCGGTTACGCTGTACATATTGACACAACCGTGCCATACGCTGAGGAAATAGAGCTTGGCCTGCTTGTCTTTCAGGGGTGCCCAACAGAAGGCGTCCACGTCTGACTGCCAGTCAATGTAACGCTTCTCACCAGTCTGCAGGTCGCAGATGCACAGACGGTTGAGGTCAGCCTCGTAGCCATCGCGCTCCATCGACAGCCATGCAATATATTTGCCGTCAGGTGAGAATTGCGGGTTCTGGTCGTAGCCGACATTGTTCTTCAGATTCTCCTTGTCATTAACAGACTGAATGGCCAGTGTGCGTGTGGGATCAACCTTCGGAGCTACGTAGCCTGCGGGTTTGCAGAGGTTACGTGTGGTCTTGGTATCCACATTATACAAGAAGATGTCAGAATCTGTAGAGATGCTGTACTCCAGTCCCGTCTTCTTGCGACAGGTATAGGCAATCTGCTTGGAGTCATTGCTCCATGCCAACTGCTCAATGCCGCCAAAAGGTTCCATAGGACACTCATAAGGCTCACCTGCCAAAATATCGCTGCCGTCACCTGCGATGGCAAAACCCTCGCCAACCGTATAGACAAAGGGATGCTGGATGCTCTCCACATAGTGGTCCCAGTGGCGATACATCAGGTCTGTCACACGACGACCCGTTGCCTTAGGCAGGTCAGCGGGATTCTTCTTGATAATCTCATGGAAGGGCAGGCTCTTCAAGATGATAACCTTGCTGCGGTCTGGTGAGAACTTGAAACCCTCCACCTTGCCGTCAGTCTTCGACAGTTGCTTA
>Ga0256407_10006066_pt1 | contig 18908 bp, 25 predicted proteins | sample RumenRJG_04DNA_FD_193489 | JGI IMG/M metagenome (GOLD analysis project Ga0256407, IMG submission 193489) | Bovine rumen microbial communities from Lethbridge, Alberta, Canada - RJG_04 | ecosystem: Host-associated > Mammals > Digestive system > Stomach > Rumen | place: Canada: Alberta... | reverse complement strand
CTGTTTGAGCTGCACCGTAGAAGAATACTGTATAACCACGCATATCGCGGCTAACCTGGTGAGGTTGTATATTTAGAAGATTAATTTCTGCCATGTGTTTCTCCTTTATTAAATAGTTATAAGAGGGGTTAATTTCTTAACCCCTCATTACATTAGAATGAAAAACCACCTTCAGGTACTGCTGCATTTGTTGTTGCGGCTGCACCGGCGTTACGACTTGCATAATACTCGTCGCTTCTCTTCTTAACCTCAGCAAGATATACTTCTCTATCAGCAAGTGCCTTTTTAACATCCTCAGCTGTCATAACATCTGCATTACCAAAGTCATAAGGCTCCTTAGCTGCACCTGTGATGACCCACTCACGAACTCTACGCTCGAATGTGTCTACTGCATCTTCACCAAATGCAGATTCTGTCTTACGCTCAGTTGTGACAAGCTTGCTAACAATCTTACCCCATACCTTTGTGTAAACTGGGTTTGCACCAGTTACATCAAGGTCTTCAAAATACTTCATAGCACCAGGGTTTCTTGCTACAAGTGTGAATGGAAGAATATCATTCTTGAAGTTGAAGATTGCACATCTAATCTCTGCATAATCTTCTGCAATATTCTTCTCTGGATCAGCATCAACATGCTTTACAGCTGTGATAAGTGCATCGAATGTGAACTTGCTACGCTCATTCTCTGGGTGGAGAGAGTTAACGATTGTTACAAATCCTCCCTCATTTCTTGGAGAAGAAACAAGATCTTCCTGACCCTGTGGATAGAAGTCATTCAGTGCTGCACTTGGAGTAAGGCGAACCATTGTTGCATTATCCATACCATCATTAAGAATAGTCTTGCCACTCTCAATGATTCTCTTAAGAGCTGTGTAAGAACCATTTGTCTTACCACTCTTTGTAATCTCTGTTACATATGAGTAGTGAACCTGGAGAATATTCATTCCCGCATCATCGGTTGCTACATCAATTGTACCATTAATAAATTCTTTGCCATAGTTTTCTGAAGCTTGATTTTCAACTTTTCTAACTTGTAGATTATGCTGATAAATTCTTCCTTCTATAGTCTGTGTGTTTGTGTTATTTCTCATTAAAATTCTCCTTAAAATTCAGTTTCAAACTTCATTTCTCTTATTATTATACCACAAAATTTTTCAGTTGTCAATATCTGTGGCGGTTAGGATGTCGTAGATTTCCTTGTAATTGTCAGATAGTTTATAAACAGTTGGGTTCTTTCCCATCTTTTCTATTAGACCTTTATCAACAAGAGGTCTAAGCGAACCTGCAACAGATCGAGAACTAATCTGCATACTAACACCAATAGTCTGTGATGTGTATAATTCAAGCGGATCCTGCATCATAAAATCGACAATAGCCTTTCCCTTTGGAGTAATCATAGGTTTGGCGCCATTGCCGGTGTTCTGCAACTTATTCAGCATATCCATCGCTTCTTCGGGTGCATTAATTGCTGTGAGTCCTTGTTTGAGTAATGAATAAAATTCAGTATTAGTCATAGTAAAAATCTCCTTTTTTATCTTATATAAATATTATATCATATTTTTTATATTTATACAATAGAAGAAGAAATTGTTACAAATTTAAAGTAATTAATTCATTATTATAAGGAAGAACTTTTATCCAATCGCAGAACTGATGCCATTCTGATAGTTTATGGTTTTGACGCTGTGCGTATATGTTACGAATATTAGCATAAGACATAGTTACAGTGCGTGTTTGTAGCCAGGACTCTGGAAGTAAACGGATAAGTTCTTTCCAATATTTTTTATCTTTAGTTTCTAAATAACGCTGACGTAAAGTTTCACAAATATTAACCATATCTTCCCAAACATGGTAAGTATAAATATCAAGACGCCAAGACTCTGTATCAAAGATTTGTACGTTTGAATCATAGTCATCCATTTCAAAACAATCAAGAGTAATAGGAGTAGATGCAAGCTTGTGCATTGTAGATGTTGAATTAGCTACAGTTCCTATTTTATAAGTATCAAATTCTTTCCACCAATATAGTGGTGCTGTTATATCAACAGACACAAAGATTTGACGGAGGAATTTAGCATGTTCAGGTCCTGCGGTTATAAGACGCTGCGCAAGGTCGAGATCCCTTGGACCTAGATATGCAACATTTGCATAATACCCATCCTCAGAAAGTACACCGTTCTCTCTAAGCCAATTTTCTATTTCATCACAACGGTTATAATATTCATTATAATTTTCCATATCATGGCTTAATTCTTCCAATCCCATTTCGCGGCGCTCAATGTTTTCTTCATCTACCCAGAGATCAGAAATATCTGATTCTGGGAAGTCACATTCATCATGAACTATACCAAAGAAGCTGTCTGATTGTTTCCATGATTCTAGGGGGTTACGCATACCATGAAAAGCACCCTCAAAATTATATACATTAGTATTTTTAAAATCCATTATTTATTTCCTATCGTACTATTATATCCAAAACTATCTGCTTCGTATAAATTTATAAAATATTTTTCTTTTTCGTTTAATTCATTTGAAGGACATTCTGCCAATATTTCAAAAGCAAAATTCTCTAGTCCATATTCTTGCATAGCTTTATATAATTTATTACCAGGAGGTGTGTCAATACCTAAACCGCATTTACAATGGTCGTTCCAACGCTTATAAATATCAACACTTTGTCCTATATAACATTCATCAGTTTCAAGGTTGGTTATTTTATATATACCCATCTTGGTTTTATCTTGCAGAATTTCGGGAAACTTCCTTTTAGCAAGAGGTTGCCAGAAACTTTGCCAGATCAACATACTTAAGATCCGCGGCTTATGTAATTCACGCTTTACAATCTCTAGCCGCCTTATATCATCTAGATCATCTTGACTTGGAGTGAGGCGGTAATTGTCCTTGTTATCCTTCACTTCTTGTTCCCGTTGAAGGGCGGCACGGGCGGCCGCGCGGGTCGATGATATGGAAGCAAGATCGTTTTTAGTCTTTTCTATCTCTTGATTTAAAGATTCAATTTTCTTATTAAACTCATTATCTTGCTTTTGATATTCATTTTCTAATACATTACAATAGTTTAAAAATGCTTGTTCTTGTATCTTGTTTTCAGTTGCCGCAGTTTCTTCTGCTTTTTTATATAATTCTGCTATTTCATTAGTTTTCTTTTGAATAGTAGATTCAAGTTTATTTACTTCTTCTTCTTTATGATTTAAAGTAACTTGAATTGTATCACATTGATTTTTATAAGAATTATATGTATCTTTTAATTCATCATTTTTATCTTGTAGTTCTTTATTCTGTGAGTCAATTTGAGTATTTATTTTATGAGTATTCTTAGCAAATCTATAACTAATGATTAAGCAGATAACACTAATTAGTAAAATAATAGCTGTTATTCCGATACTCATAATTTCTCCTTAGAAAAACAGGGTTAGGTTATTAAAACCCAACCCTTAAGAATTTACAGGATTAATACCTAATTATTCAGCTGGCTCAGCGTCTGGATCAAATGCCATACCCTCAGCAGTCAGCTTGATAAGCTTAACCTTGTCATGAGTGCCATCAGCGTTCTCAACCTCTGCAGGGATTCTCTCCATGAGACCCTTTCTCTGGAAAGCAGAAGTTACAATACCGTTTACAGACTGAACTGGAAGTCCGAGTGCTGCAGCGATGTCCTTAGCTGTGAAATCCTTGTCGCTATTAGCCTTAACATAATCAAATACTTTTCTTGAATTTTCCTTTAGTGCCATAATAAATGTTTCTCCTTAAATTTAATTGTTATCAATATTATAATATATATTTTTTAGAATGTCAAATTTTTATTGAGTATATAATTGTCTATATACGACAACTCTTCCAATGAGAGGTCAGCCATAAGACACATCATTTTATCCATATTATGTTTGGTATTATGACCTAATTGACACTCTTTTTCTAACTTAATAATTTTCTTAGCTAGATTCTTTAATTCTTTTTTATCTCTCATCTTCATCTATATTATATAAAAAATTTTGACAGATTTCAACCTACTGCTGAATCAAAGCAATAAATTCGTCCTCGCTAATGATTGGGATATTAAGTTCCTTTGCTTTCTGGTTCTTTTGAGAGGTGCTATCTGTATCATTATTGATTAAATAATTTGTTTTATTAGTAACTGAACTTGTTACTTTTCCTCCCAGAGATTTTATAATATCCATTAATTCATCACGATTTTTATAATGCTTTAATTTCCCAGTGACTACAAAATTCTTATCTTTTAATATTTGTTTTCGCGGCGGTTGCGATTCGCTATAATTATCAACAAAATTAATATAATCTTTAGCTATTTTATCAATTTCAGTATAATCAAAATTCTTTATATCATAATCAGCAATAGAACCAAAATGAGGTAGGTGAGTAAAGTTAAAGTCTCCATGCACAGCTTCTCTAAAATCATACCAAGTATGGAAATAATCTGCTAACATAATACTAGCGGTTGTACTAATATTATGGATTCCTGCTGCCGCAATAAGTTTAGCTAAAGTAGTATTTTTACTTTCTTCTATTGCATTTAGAATCTTATCAACAGATTTTTCACCGAAACCACTCTGCTTGATCCAGTCTGCACGATGATTTTTAAGTAAGAAAATATCTTCTATACAATCAACCCAACCCCAGTCTATAAGTTTTTCCAGGGTCTTTTTAGAAAGTCCTTTTATATCTAACCCTTTCTTTCCACAAAAATGGTCTAGTTTATTAATCAACTTACCATCGCAATTAGGATTGTCACAGTAAAGAACTCCATTTACTTCTTTTAAATCTTCGCTGCCGCAAACTGGACATTTTTCTATTACATCATGAGCACTTACTCCGCCATGTGCAATTACATAACCATAGTCATAATGCGGTCCTGCAGACGCAACCTGGGGTATGATTTGATTGGCCTTGAATATTTCCAGAGGTTCACCTACATATGCACATGGACCAAGTAGTTCTCGCATAATATTAATATTATGTAAACTTGCTTTTTCTACTGTTGTTCCATCTATTTTAATAGGCTCAAATATAGCTACTGGAGTAATTTGACCTGTTCTACCCATAGTCCAACGAATAGTTTTCAATCTTGTTGGATATGTTTCATCATAAAACTTATAAGCTAAACCACCTTTAAAATGATGATCTGTGCGGCCAGCCGCTTCATATTCTTCTACATCATCATATTTAAATACAATACCATCAATAGGTAAACCAACTTCGGCACAATGATTTTGAATAGCTTTAACTTGATCTTCTATTCTAACAACATCTTTTTGACCTACTGCTCTTGGAATAGTATAGAATCCAAAGAAATCAGCTAATCTATTAAGTTTATGTGATAAAGTTGCAAATCCATCAAATCCTTTTATCACATCCCAAGCAATAAATGTAAGATGTCTTTTTTTACATTCATGTGAATCAAGAAGTCTAGCACTACCACTTGCAAAGTTTCTTGAGTTTTTATATTCATCTTTAAAATGCTCAAAATCTTGATCCAAACAAATTAATTCACCATCAACTACAAAAGTTTCTTCATTTGTAGCTATGTATTTCGGGATAGACTCTATAACCCAAGCATTATGAGTTATATCTTCACCAACTTTACCATTGCCGCGAGTTTCAGCACGCTGAAGTAAACCATTTTTATATATAAGCGAACAAGTTAAACCATCTGCTTTAGCCATGATGATATATTGTCTATCACCTATGAATGATTTAACAGCACTTAAATCTTTAGTCTTGTCAAGAGAAAGCATAGGATGGTTATGTTCAACCTTTTCAAGTTTATTTACTACTTGATAAGTAATGGTTTGGGTAGGAGAGTTGGTTAAAACAATCCCAGTCTCCTTCTCCATTTGCTCTAATTTAAAATATAAATCATCCCACTCTTTATCAGACATAATTGGAGTGCCTAAATCATATTGCTTAGTTGCTTCATTAAGTTTTCTTACTAGAGCACCCATTTCTAATTTATCTTTCATAGTTTTACTACCTTATTTATTTTACTATCTTTAATCATTATATTACCAACACTAGTTCTACTCAAGAGAGGAAGATCTGTTGTTTTAATACAGATTGAACTAGGTGTACCTATTAATAGAAGTTCATCAGTATCATCAACTATTGCGGCACCTGCGATATTCCCCTGTGCTGGACTTTTAGCGCGTATACCCTTGCCGCCCCGAGCCTGGATTGTGTATTCGGACAAAGCTGTCTTTTTGCCCATTCCATTTTCAGTTATAATAGCAAGATACTCATTCTGATTCTTAATAGGAAGTCCAACAACTACTTCATCATCAGTACCAAGATTAACTGCCTTAACGCCACAAGTTATTCTACCAGTTGGTGTTATACTCTTGGTTTCAAAATGAATAGAATATCCAGACTGTGTAAGCAGAATGATATTTTCGTCTTTAAGGAATGTGACGTTTGCTAATTCATCACCATCTTTAAACTTAATGGCTTGTAGTCCTGTTGTTTTCTTTGTATTCTTATATTCTTCAAGGGTAGTCTTTTTAATCATGCCTTTCTTTGTGAAGAATACTACATACTCTGCATTTGTCTGTCTATATAACGAAGTTACTGCTACTATTGTTTCATCTGGATCAAGTTTAATTAAATTACCCAGAGGTGTTCCAACTGAAGCATTGGTTCCAACTGGAACTTTATCTACTAACAAACGATACATCTTTCCTTTTGAAGAGAATATCATTAATGTATCAACTGTATTAGTTGAAATTGAAGCTAAAATTGTATTATCTAATGTTTTAACTCCTTTACCATTTCTTCTCTGTGTTTTGAAGCTGGCTCTAGGAACTCGTTTAGCCTCTCCTCTTTGAGTAACAATAACTACTACATCTTCCGGTACTACTTCAATAAGTTCCTTTTCTTCTTTTGGAATTTCAATCTGTTGAAGTTCTGTACGACGAGCATCGCCATATTTCTTTACAATAGCATCAAGTCTTTCAAGGATAATTTCCTTTTGATATTCTTCACTTGCAAGAATATTATTGAATGTTTCAATATTTGAGATTAAATCTTTTTTCTCATTATTGAGTTCGACAGATTCAAGTTTAGCAAGAGAACTAAGGCTTATGGCCAGGATTGCCTTTGCTTGTGCCTCTGTGAAGTTGTACTTCTCTATTAATGAGACTTTCGCGGCGGCGCTGTCGGCGGACTGCTTTATTAACTGGATAATGTTGTCGATATCTTCTAGTGCCTTAAGAAGACCTTCAACTATATGTAATCTATCTTTTGCTTTTTGTAGGTCAAACTCTGTTTCTTTAATCAAACAGCTAATATTATGCTCCATATAAACTTTAATACAATCTTTAAGATTCATTTCTGTTGGAGTCTTATCAATTAATGCTACTTGATTATAAGAGAATGAACTTTGTAGATTAGTCCTACTAAACAATTTATTTGCAATCGCATCTGGATTAACTCCGCGTTCACATTCAACAACTAATCTAAGTCCTTTTTTATTACTTTCATCTCTTATATCAGAAACACCTTCAACTTCTTTATTATCACAAACTTCACCAATGTTTGCGATAAGTCCTTCAATAGTTGTACCATAAGGTATTTCATAAAATACTAAAGAGTTCTTCTCTATTTTATATTTACTTCTAATTTTTACACTACCATGACCAGTCTTCATGATATTCGGGATGTCGTTCTTATTAATAATGACGCCACCCGTAGGAAAATCTGGACCTGGTAATATGGGATCGCGGCCGGCCGCATAGTCATGTATAGCAGCTGCTACTTCTCCGAGATTATGTGGTGCCCAGCTACACGCCATCGCAACACCAATTCCACTATTTGGATTACACAATAGGTTAGGAAATATTGCCGGCAATGAAATAGGTTCTTCTTCAGTTTCATCATAGTTAGGAATGAAATCAACATTCCTTTTCTTTAAACCAGCAAGCAATCCATCTTCAGCAAGCTTGGTTAACTTTGCTTCAGTATAACGCATGTGCGCCGGACCATCGCCTATAATATTACCATTATTACCATGCCAATCTATAAGTGGATACCTTAATACCCAATTCTGCGAAAGTCTGACCATAGCTCCATAAATAGAACTATCACCATGTGGATGCCATGTACCCATAACATCACCAACAATTCTCGCAGACTTTACATGAGGTTTACTTGATGTTCGACCAGTTGTATAAGCACCATATAAAATACGCTTCGCTACTGGTTTCAAACCATCTCTAGCATCTGGTATAGCACGATCTGTGTTAACGGCAACCGCATATTCTATAAAGTTTTGATGTAATTCATTTTTTATATCATTCTGCATTGTTTTTCTCTTTCAATTTTATCTGCTAATTGATAAAAGTTTAATTTTTGATCTTCTAAAGATCGAGTATCTATTATTTCTCCATTTACAAATTGAACTTGATGTAGTGCTTGATAAATTGAAGAATTATAAAAATCTTTCATATGTTTATCAAACAAGTCACTAGTTTCATAATCATAACTAGAAAAACCTTTTAAACTTACATAAGTAATATATGTATTCCAATTATAATTAAAATGTTTATATACCGTAGGAGACAATGGAAGATTATGTTCTTGACAATATTTGATTTGCTGTTCTGTAAATATCTTACTCAGCATTATATGTTGCCTCCGAACTATGTGCTTTAATGAAATTCTTCCTAGGTATAACTGCCGTCCCCATTAAGTCCTCGAAGAGTTTCGCAGTGGCTGCCGCGTCTTCAATAGTTATCTGTTTAATAATTCTTGATTCTGGGTTAATAAGTGTTTCTTCAGTCTCTTCAACACTCATTTCACCAAGTCCTTTCATTCTTCCGACCTGATACTTTTTACCTTGATGACTTGCTCTATATGCTTCTAATTCAGCGTCATCTTTAAGGTACTTATATCTATCTTTATTTTCTGTTATTTTATAAAGTGGGGGTACTCCTGCATACACATATCCTTCTTCAATAAGTTGTGGACAGAAGTTCCAAATAAATGTATAAAATAGATTCTTAATATGAGCACCATCGCATGTAATTCTTATGTTTCCATAAGCACTGACTATCTTTTACTCTCTTATTAGAGAGGAGACCATTTCGAACTGCGTATCAATAGCAGCCCTACTTCCCCGCCCAGAAGACAAAGGGAATAGTCGATACAGGTTCAAATATTTATCCATTTCTTTTCTTTTTTCTTATAAATAGGAAGATCTTTATAACTTCTTCCCCAAAGCATAGCTTGAAATGTTTGATAGGATACTCGATTTTTGTAATCTTGATATATTTGTTTAGCACTTTCATTTACATATCTGTGTCTTATATTTATGACTTCTTCATCTGTAAATGCGGCTGCCGCACCTTGACTTCCTTTGCTGTTTTGATAGATATAATATTGTTTATTTTCTTCTGTAAATACTTCTGGCATTATATGTGACCAGCTTTTGCCTTGCCAAACATTTTGAAAATATCCAAAAGATATAATATCTTTAAATTCTTCATATACGTCTTTTTGTTTTAAATGCTTAGCATAAGCTTGACGAATTTTGATTACATCTTGTTCATTGAGTTTAGCTCTACCATTATTAGAACCGGTAGATTGTTGATTACCACCTAATGAACAATTGTATCCATTATTATAAGTATCATAAAATTGAATCCAATATTCTTCTCTATCATTAAGCTGATCTATAGAACATTCTTCAATAATTTCATAGGTGAAATTATCTGCACCGTATTTTTGTATTGCTATATCTAGTGGAATACGACTTGTTGAACCTTTGGTTTTATGTTCTTGAAATCGTCTTTCTATATTATTGCTTTGTCCTATATAGCTTTTTCCATTAATTTTATTTGTAATTTTATAAATTCCTATCATTTTTATTCTCCTTCATTATTATTTTGAAAGAGAATGAATAAATATTTGTTTCCCACGGGATTCCCATGCTATTTTATAGTTTAGGGTTCCCCGTTAGCAAAAATCTTTTTCTCTTTCATATTTATATGAAAACCATATGGATCTCATAAATATGATTTGTCCAAAAATTTTTACCCGCTTGATTAAGCGAAAAGTCTTTCATACGCCGATAAGTTGACGTCAGCATCGCTCATGATGATAATTTTTCCATATCTTAAATCTTCTTTATCATAAGTTACTTTCATATTCTTTGGATCAATAGTCAAACCAAATGCATCTATCATAGTCATAATCTCTGCATTTTTTTGAATCTTGTCCAATGAAGCTTTTTGAGTATTAAGAATTTTACCTCTAACTGGCATAACAGCTTGGAACTTATTATCCCTTGCCATTTTAAGGTTGCCTGAAGCAGAATCACCCTCTGTGATATAAATCTCGCATTTACTTCTATCTTTTGAACTACAATCAGCAAGTTTACTATCAAACTTAAGAGCCTTATCTTTTTTCTTATTTTTAGCTCTTACTGTATCTCTTGCTTTCTTTGCAGCCTCACGAGCCTTTTTCGCGGCCGCCGCTTTGTCGAATATGGTCTTGATTTCTTTCTCATTTAGAGCTAACCATGTCTGGAGGTTTTCCGCCAACGCCGCACTAAACGGAGCCATATCTATTTTTGTTATTCTACTCTTGACCTGAGCATCATACGCTACATTAGGTGCTGTTATATTAAATACAATATACATACCTTCTTGTATGTCATCACCAGTTAAATTTTCATCTTTTTCTTTAAGCCACTTCTTTTCTTTAAAGAACTTGTTAAACTCTCTTGTGATAACAGACTTTGTTTGCGTTATATGCTGTCCAGATTCAGTAAGACCTGTATTTACATAAGGAATTAATGTAGAAGCATAATTTGATGTATATGTAAGAACCATATCCATTTTATTCTTACCTTCTACAAAATTCATATTAAATCTATTATTTATTAACTCTTTATCTTTTACTGCATCATCAACGAGGTCATGTAATCCTCTAACTGATGAATATACCATCTTTGTTCCATTTGCATCAAGATTAATTATTAATCCTGGACAAAGACAAGATATAGTTTTAAATAAAGTTTTAATTTTATTTAATTCAACTTCTGGATGTGTGAAGAACTGTTCTGAAGGTTCCCATATTACTGTTGTACCAGATGGGTCTTTTGTTTTACCCTTTTTACGAGAATTAAATACACCTTCAACAAAATGTATTGATTCACTTTCACCATCACGAACGGTTGTTACATCAAGATAATGTGATAAGAATGTAGTTATTTTTGAACCAATACCGAAAGAACCAAGTGAAGTTCCTTCATAAGTTCCATCTTCTCTATATTTACCAGAAGTGTTTAACACACTAAAAGCAGCTTCAAGGATAGTTTTACCATCTTCTCTAAAGCTGTTTGGAATAAAGCCTTGTCCATAGTCTCGGACCTGGACCTTTGCCCCACTAATAGTTACATCAATTTGATTACCATGACCTAATCTAAATTCATCAATAGAGTTAGATATGATTTCAACAAGTAACTGAGTTGCATATGTCGTGTCACCGGCATATACTCCAGGTTTGAGCCGAGTAAATTCTAATGGAGATAAAGACTCAATTGAGTTTTCATTATATAAATTAGTCTTTGTTTCTGCCATATATTACCTCATAATTATATCAGTATAATTTTATTATATAGATATTATATCATAGTTTTTTAAAATTGTCAAAAATTTTTTATTCTTTGAGGAATTTGCGGTAGCTGCCGCAAAAACAGGCAAAAAAAATAAGGTTAGGTAATTTGTACCTAACCTTATATATTAGAAGCATGCTTTAATTGCTTCGTTTTCATTTATTAAATTTTGTAATTCTTCTAGAGCTTCATCTACTAATTTGCAGAATAGTTCAAAACTAATAACCTTGCTAAATTGTGGGAATGTTTCTAAAAATTTATTATATACTTGAGCTAGTTTAAGTCTACCTGTGCCGCTGCCTAAAGCACTTTCTGCACAAGCTACTGCCCAAATTAACCATTCCTTAACAACCGCAATCTTTTGGTCTTTTGACTTCTTCATAAATTCTGCAATTAAAAAACCAATAATAAGAGCTAAGAATAAAAATCCAATATAAACTGCAACACTGCTACTCATCTATATCCTCCTTATCTGCTTCAATTAATTGTTTAAATACCTGATGGAAACCAGTTGATGCTAAACCAGATAAAGCACCAGCTAATAAATTTTCTAATGTCCAACCTGCGGTTATGCCGCCAAGTAATAAACCAAATAAGCAAAGAACAGTAGGAATATATTTGTTATCAACGTCAGTAATCCATTTCTTTAATACGTAACCTAAAGCTAAGCATGCAACTATAATTTTAGGAACATATAAAGAAGAAATTAAAACTCCTAATTGCATAATATTGTCCTCCTTTCAGACTGAATATTATGAAAATTAGGAGTTATATTTTAATTTTTTCTGTCCAACAGTTTATATCTCTGCTCTATTTCAGCATCTATTGCTTTAATTTCAGCTTTACAGTGATCTATTTCTAGTTTAAGAAATTCAATTCTATCAAGAACCTTTTCACTTGCCACATTCTTACGCATCTGGGAATATGCTGTATTGAGTTCCTGAAGAGCAAATTTTCTTATTCTAATCTCATATTTGTAGTATGCTTTCCAGGCTCTAAGTTCTGCAAAGGTGCCGCCTATGATTTCACTAAACTCATCCTCATCTTTGTTTACTTTTGCTGTACCACTGAACATACCCTGTGGAGTCATAAGCGTGACTTTTGATGTACCTTCTGCTTCATCAAATTCAGCATTATAGAAATATACTTTCCTAGCCATTCATAATCTCCTTTTCTACTTTCTTTCTTATGTGCATTTTAATTTGATCTATATTAACTGGCATACAGTTATGGCTATCAACTCCAACATGATACATATAGGGATTATCATTGAAGAAATTAGAGTTCTGATGAGTATGCCCATATAGGTTTATTACTGGTAGATGCTTTTTACCATCATCATAATTTGCTACAAGAGTAGGATAATGGGATAGATAAAAATTCCATTTACCATCTTGTATCATTGTTGCATATCCTTCATTTATCCAACCAAGTGATTCATAAAGTGCTATACGCTTTGGAGAATCATGATTACCAATGATAAAGTGTGTTTGCCATGGGATCATTTTAAGGTACTTTGCAGCCGCTTCAATTGTCCCCATAGCAATATCACCAAGAATATATAGGTCATCGCCTTCTTCAACACAACTAAATAGATTGTTGATGATAGTCATATTCATTTCTTCTATTGTTTGAAACCCTCTTTTTTCTACGATAAAATCTTTATTATGGCCCAGTTAAAGGTGCCAATCACTTGTAAAGTAAATGGCCAATATACTCACCCCCTTTTTGGTGTGGTTAATGCTTCTATCACACTCATTCCTTTTTTTATTCTTCTATAATAACTTGTAGTGCTTATATTATATATTTTACACCAATCTTTAATTGTATGTCTTTCACCGTTGATTAATGGATTGGTACGATTATATTCTTTTATTCTATCTTCTATTGTAATATTATTTTCAACAATATTACCATTAATATCTAAAGCACAAAAAATATAACCTTTAATAATATTATATCTATTATCTCCTCGTACACTTTTGCTAATAGAACCTCTATCTGAGTGTAACACTTCAGCGGCTTCTTTGATTGAATCAAAATATAATATATCCATTGGATTTTCTACATTAACAGCAATAAGATGAGTTTTATTTTTATAATTTTTAATAGGTTTAGAAATAATTTGTTTATTTTCATCTAAATCTCTAAAAATATCTCCATGATAAGAGCTTAATTTACCTTTACAAACTAATCTGATTTTTGTAGCTTCTTGGTCTCCATTAGTTTCACTATTATAGTTTTGTCTTGCTGCTTCATGATATGATGGATAAATTTCAATAATATTTTCTTTTGAATCCACCTTAGCACACGCTTGTTTGTTACTAGTTTTACTAAGATTTTCTTTGCCTAAATATTGAGGTATTGTTTGATAAGTTTGATTATATCCATTGTTTACTGCATCATATGCAATAATTTGAGCATTCTCAAAAAGTTGCATTTCTAAAACAGAATTAAAATCATCTTTAATAATTTCAAAATAGAAATTATCTAATCCATATTTTCTAAAGGCTTGATATAATGGATAATTATAGTGTTTATGGTTTGGATTATTTGCGACTGTTTTATGTTCTCGCCATCTTCGTGCAACATCAATACTTGAACCAATATACACTTTATTATTTATTAAATTGGTAATTTTATATACTGTAAACATATTGTATCTCCTTTGTTATTATATATAAAATTACTATTAATAATATTGTTTACTTTTGACCAACTTTTTTGAAAGTCACTTGTAAACCATATCACTAATCATCACCTTCTTCTATAATTAATTGATTGTCTTCTCCAACGCTTGCTATTACATCGAACCCTTCTTTGAGTGATGGAATAGTAAAAGAATTGAACATACCACGAAGCTTATCTTCTGGTACACAAGTAATGCCAACACGTCTAGCATTGCGTTCTCTGCATACTCTATATGGAACATCCATATAAATAGCATATTTCTTGCATGGCACAGAAATATGGTTAAGCAGATAAAGTCTAGAACGATAATTCAAAGAAGTCTGATCTGCTATAACATTTTGTCCAGCCGCAAGAGCCTTATTGATTGTATTCCAAAAAATGTCAGTTACTTCGCTTTCATGAGAGAAGTAGCTTTCACCATTCTTGAGTAAGCTGAATCTGATTGCATCTCTTGAAACATGAAGTGCATGTCTATTCTTTGCAAGAGACTTAGCAAATGTAGACTTACCAGATCCAGGTGCTCCACACATTACATATAAGTTAGCCATTAATATAATCCTTCCTTTCGTTTTTGATCTATGAACGCAGGCCAATTCTCTATAATACGATTACCATTTTCATCAAAGTTACCATTGTTGAACTCACATAAAAAATCTTGATACATATACTTACCTAGGTGTCGAACTTCAGCATGATTAGTATCTTCGTGACAGTGAATACAATAAAGTTTCTTTAAGTGTCCAGATGGTCTTTGTCTATTTTCCTTACGTGGAATATCAAATCCACGATTACCACATTTAGTACAATAGAACTGACTCATTGCCATAGCCATAGTATATATTATATCCTTTCATATTTATATAATAATTATATCATAAATTTTTACAAAATAAAAGAAGGGAGTTTTTGCTCCCTTTCTTGTTAGCCATGATATTTAACCAGATAGTCCGGATCAACGCACTTAAATGATGTAGAACCATCCTGTGCTCTGAATACCACACCCTCTTTGATTTTATGATTTACAATTGATTTTTTGCTATGAACAAATGCTCTAAGTTCTTCTATTGTATCTGGAAGAATATATCTAGAATCAAGTATTGGAACACATGGGATCTGGTATCCTCCTTCAAGGAACTTAACCATAGCTTCTGTTCCCCATCTACCTTGATCTGATGTAACAAGGTTAAATGCCATAAACTGATGATCAGTTAGATCATATGTATTTTTTTGAATACCTGCTCCATATGTTTCACCCTGGATTGTTATCCAATCCCATTCTGGATGGTTTGTGAGCATTTCTCTAAGTTTATTTTCTATATCATACTTTTCAGCCATTTCGAGATAGACATTACTGTCATAATAGCACTGCTTACCTGGCTTGTCAAATACTACATTACGAGAACAGATATAGAACTCTTCGCTATGAAACACGCGGCCGCGCTTCATGGTAAAAGTTGTACTAGTTCCATCTATTTTCTCTGTAGCAACCCATGGTTCTTTGTGTTCTAGGATCCATGGCATATTTTCAACCCGCTCTTCATCAGTCTTTTTAACCCAGGCAGGCCAGCCGCGTTTATCTTTTTTCTTTCCGAAGAAGATGAAAAGTAATTTCTTACCCCAATCACGCTTCATAAGCCAACGGAATGGCTGTTTTGCAAATAGCTTATGATGACGCTGTGCCATGCTTTTATACTTATCTATTGAATTAGCTTTACGCTTATTATCTTCAGCAACTGCATAAGTAATTCCAAGCACTTTAGTTAGGAATCTTGTTTCATCATTAGGATAATGGAAATCTCCATTTCCATCAATGATTACTTCAGTTCTAACTCCACCTACTGGCTCAATCTGAGTTTCCCAACCAAAATCTTCTGCTGACATAAGAAGACCTTGTGAGTAGAACTTGCCATATTTCTGAGTCTTGATTTTATATTTCTTAGGGGCTAGGAAAGCGAAGGCTTCTTCTGTTTCTGGAACCTTTGAATCAATCTCAAAATAGATTCCAACATCACCAGGCTCGAATTGACCCTTACGAACCATAATAGTCCAGCCACCTACTACCGCACATTCAACTCTATCCTTGCCTTCAATTGGTTTGATTTCGTCGATTGTAACAAGATAGCATAATTCTCTTTGATTATCTTTATTTAACATTAGAAGAACCTCCTTTCTATATAGTTTTTCATAGCTTCTTCTTTATCATCGGACATATAGATTGTACGCCAACCATCATCAGGTTCCCAATCATATACTGGTATGAACCTAACTTGAATATGATAATTTTTATTTTTATCTACCCATAGTCTATGCTGTTTTGCCCGTTTCATTTCCATTTATATCCTTTTTTCTCTTCTGCTCTTTTATAACATTGTCTGGCATAACTCATGCCTTTTTCAGTTAGCCTCCAAAGATATGGAGAAAGTTTAAATTCTTTTATTACGTCATCATATTCTTCTTTATCAGCTATAATGTAACCATTATCTGCTAAATAATCAAAGTTGCGGATTGCTTTTCGATTAGGTTCAGTTCCTATTAGAAAAGTTCTATAAAAATAAGTTTGATCATTTTTCTTTAACTCTTTAAACATATAAGCCAATATATCTTCTTTATTTTCTAAATTTTGTGTACGCATCAAAGATGATACAGGAATTGATCGAAGATACTGAATATCATTTATATTACCACCGTACATATATATTTCTCCTTATTTCTTTTACTAATAAATTATATCATAAAATTTTAAAAAAATAAAGGGAAACTATATTGTTTCCCAATAGTTACCTTTTAGAATATTGTCCATTTCTAATACTTTATCATTAAACATCATGATTTTTTGACCATCACCAGGATGTATAGGATAGACCCTAAATTGATGATAATGACCAAATAACCAAAAGTTTGACTTAGTGATATGATTTATATCATTTAGATACCATTCTGTAGTTTTATTTACAGTAGATTGATCTATCATTGGTAAATATAAATCAGTTGGTTCATATTCACTTGGGCAAGTATGACTAAGTATAAAATCAAAATGCTGATTAGCATAAGCAATTTGTCTACCCATAGCTTGTTCTGCATCACTAAGTTGTTCTGATGCAAACCATTCTAAACCATTTGCAATTCTATATGGTTTATCTGCCGAATAAGCGCCAGGAATTACAAAAGTTTTATATCCTTTCAAATAGTATACCGATGGCTGATCAAGAGCATAATAAATATTCGGATATGCAAGTTCTTGAAATACTAATCCTTGAATTGCATTACATTTTGAAGGAATCATTATTTTATTCCAGTTTTCGGGATACATCTTAGTTACATTTTCAGCACGCTCTTCATGGTTACCTCGTACAATGAAAAAATTACATGGGAGTGTAGTAAATTTCTGTTTAAAACTCCTTGCTCTTTTTGGTTCAGTCCAATAATTAAGACCAGAATCACCAAGTAAAACTATCCAATCACTTTCATCTAAAGGTGCTTGTCCACACGCGGCAAGGCGTGCCGCAAATGCCTGGACCCATTGAAACTGTCCGTGTATGTCACCTATAAAAAATATTCTATTTTGATACATTATGTTCACCTCCAGCTCGTAATAATGTTATAATAATTTCAAATCCATCAAGCACGCCGCGGCGATACATTGGGTCTAGTTCAAAAAGATCCTCCCTTGCCGCGAGTTCAGTTTGATATTCTTTTAAAAAATCTGCTATAATAATTAATTCATTACCCATAATAATATTCTATATCACTTTCTGTCTCTTGTTCAAAATAAATAGGTTCTAATGTATTTAAATCTAATAAGCAGGTTTTATCAGTTGCGAAACAACCTAAATCAATATCAATTTTATGATTATCTGCATATCTAATAATTTCGGGATTGCGCTGTACTGTTGTTTTGTCATATTTTTCTATACCATTTACAATAAATCTAAATAAAGCAACCGTTGGTGTGTGGCCATGAATCATATATGTATTTTTATATTCTTTTTCTATTGGCCAGCTTTCATGAAAATGATACCTATTCCACATTGGATCATCTTGACCAACTTTAATACAATATCCAGAGTGGTCTAAAATAAGTTTTTGTCCTTTATTATTATAGATAATTTTTTGATAATTTAATTGTTTAACTTGCTCCAATACCTCATGGATTTGATTTCCAGTATAGGCTTGCATATTTAAAAATGTATAATGGCCGCCATTCATAAACCAAAGATTATCATACATAGTAAAACTATTTATTTCTAATCTTGGACGATAATAGTCTAACATTAACTTTTCATGATTTCCCATTATCATCTCTGTATTTGGTCTATTAAGTACTTCAATTAAAATATCAAAACCATCTAATCCTCTATCAACACAATCTCCAAGACAATATAATTTATCTTCAGGTTTTAAATATTTTTTAATTTGATTCCAGAGTTCTTTTTGACCATGTAAGTCACTAACTGCATAGACTGCCATTGTTATCACCTTCTTTCTCTATATAATAAATTTTATCATATTTTTTTATTAAAGTCAACAAGGACAAAATAGTTTCAGTAAACATATTACATTTTTAAATCTCAAG
>Ga0256407_10006063_pt1 | contig 18911 bp, 15 predicted proteins | sample RumenRJG_04DNA_FD_193489 | JGI IMG/M metagenome (GOLD analysis project Ga0256407, IMG submission 193489) | Bovine rumen microbial communities from Lethbridge, Alberta, Canada - RJG_04 | ecosystem: Host-associated > Mammals > Digestive system > Stomach > Rumen | place: Canada: Alberta... | reverse complement strand
GACACCCCACTGGGCGACCAGCCCAACGGCACCGCCGACATGACCACGCGCCTCTACAGCATCGTGCGGCTGATGCTGCCCACAGCTTTGATTCCGTCGACCACCGCCCTGGCCACACTGTCGCCCGAGGGGCGGCTGCAGGGCATCCTGGCCGGGGCCAACGTGGTGATGCCCAACCTCTCGCCCAGCGCCCAGCGTGCCAACTATGCCCTCTATGACGGCAAAGCCAGCACCGGTGCCGAGGCCGCCGAGGGCATCCGTCGACTCGAGTCACAGCTGGCCACCATCGGCTATCACATCGACTGGAGTCGCGGCGACCACCGTGTTTAGTCATCGTTCTTGACCTTGATGATGGCACTCTGCACCTGAGCGTCGATATTGCAAGACTAGGCTCTGCGTCTGCTCCTGCCAGTAGACCGCCTAGCCTGTCCACCAGTCGGGCTTAACCTGAATTTCAGGTTATGAGTGTGTCGGCTGATTCGGCGATGACTTGAAATAATCGGACATTTATTTGAGTGCCAACTTTTTTTTTCGTAATTTTGCGGCGGCAACAAATTTGTCGCAATAGTGTGCCGTTTTAACTGCTTAATTTCTTGACTACAAAACTACTTAACTGATTAATAAAAATATGTACGACCCTAAGTCAGCGCACGCCGAGGAGTTTATCGACGATGCCGAAATACGTGAAACCCTGGATTATGCCGCGAGCAATCGTGGCAATCGAGCCCTGATTGAGGAAATCATCAACAAGGCCGCACAGTGCCATGGCCTGACTCATCGCGAGGCAGCTGTGCTGCTCGAGTGCGACCAGCCCGACCTGGTCGAGCAATACATGCAGCTGGCGCGCGAGCTCAAGCAGCGTCTGTATGGCAATCGCATCGTGCTCTTTGCCCCGCTCTATCTGTCGAACTATTGCGTCAACGGCTGCGTCTACTGCCCCTACCACGGCAAGAACCACACCATCCCGCGCAAGAAGCTGACCCAGGACGAAATCCGTCAGGAAGTCATCGCCCTCGAGAAGATGGGCCACAAGCGCCTGGCGGTCGAGGCCGGCGAGCACCCGGTCTACAACCCGCTGGACTATATCATCGACTCAATCAAGACCATCTATGACACACGCGTGGGCAATGGTGCAATCCGCCGCGTCAATGTCAACATCGCCGCCACCGATGTCGACAGTTACCGTCGTCTGCACGAGGCAGGCATCGGCACCTATATCCTGTTTCAGGAGACCTACAACAAGGCCAACTACGAGGCCTTGCATCCCACTGGGCCCAAGAGCAACTACTGCTACCACACCGAGGCCATGGACCGCGCCATGCAGGGTGGTTGCGACGACGTGGGCATCGGTGTGCTCTATGGCCTGACCACCTATCGCTACGACCTGGTGGGCCTGCTGATGCATGCCGAGCACCTCGAGGCACGCTTCGGCGTGGGGCCGCACACCATCAGTGTGCCGCGCATCTGCCCGGCCGACGACATCTCGCTCGATGACTTCCCCGATGTGCTGCCCGACGAGATTTTCTGCCGCATCGTGGCCATCATCCGTCTGTCGGCACCCTACACCGGCATGATCGTGTCGACACGCGAGAGCAAGCGCGTGCGTGAGCGCGTGCTCGAGCTGGGCATATCGCAGATCAGCGGCGGCTCGCGCACCAGCGTGGGCGGCTACACCACCGAGGAGCGCCACGACGAGACGGCACAGTTCGACGTGAGCGACCAGCGCACACTGGACGAGGTCATCGGATGGCTGCTCGACATCGACATGATGCCCAGTTTCTGCACCGCGTGCTACCGCGAGGGGCGCACCGGCGACCGCTTCATGACACTGGTCAAGGCCGGCAAGATCAGCCACTGCTGCACCCCCAATGCCATGCTCACGCTCAAGGAGTATCTTGAGGACTATGCATCGCCCGCCACGCGGCAGAAGGGTGAGGCCATGATTGCCCGTGAGCTGCAACTGCTGCCCAACGAGCGCATCCGCGACCTGGCCGCACGCCGCCTCAACGACATCGCCAATGGACAACGCGACTTCAGGTTTTAACGCCACGCCACAGGCTGCACGACTGCACATCGCCATCTATGGCCGCCGCAACGTGGGCAAGTCGAGCCTCATCAACGCCCTGACGGGACAACAAGTCTCGCTGGTGGCCGATGTGCCCGGCACCACCACCGACCCCGTGCGGCGTGCAATGGAGCTGCACCCCATCGGGCCGTGCCTGCTCATCGACACGGCCGGCTTCGATGACGAGGGGGTAGTGGGCAGTCTGCGCAACCGGCGCACCCGTGAGGTGCTGGCGCACACCGACCTGGCCCTGCTGGTGCTGGATGGCCCTGCCAGGCCCGACGACAAGGCATGGCTCGACCTGCTGCAGCAGCAAGAGACGCCCACCGTTGTTGTGCTCAATCGGGTGGACATACTGCCTGACCCCGACGGCATCGCCTTGCAGATCAGGACGCAGTTGGGCATTGCGCCTGTGCTGGCGAGTGCCACTGCCGGTGTGGGCATCGACGATGTGCGCCGTGCCATCGTCCAGGCGGCGCCGCAGGCCGCTGCCGAACGCTCCATCACCGCCGACTCGGTCAAGCCGGGCGACTCGGTGCTGCTGGTCATGCCGCAAGACCGTCAGGCTCCCAAGGGGCGCCTCATCTTGCCGCAGGTGCAGACCATCCGCGACCTGCTTGACAACCAGTGCGTTGTCACTTGCTGCACGCCCGGCCAGATGGAGCACGCTCTGGACTCACTGAGCCAGCCGCCAGCGCTCATCATCACCGACTCGCAAGTGTTCGACCAGGTGCATCGGCTCAAGCCGGCACAAAGCCGCCTCACGTCGTTCTCCATCCTGATGGCGGCATGGAAGGGCGATTTGGAAGTGATGGTCGAGGGAGCCAAGGCGCTGGACCGCCTCACGCCGCAGTCGCGCGTGCTCATTGCCGAGGCATGCACGCATGCCCCGCTCAGCGAGGACATCGGGCGTGAGAAGATTCCGGCAATGTTGCGCAAGCGTGTGGGCGAGGAGTTGAAGGTCGATGTGGTGGCAGGACGCGACTTCCCCGCCGACCTCACGGCCTACGACCTGGTCATTCACTGCGGGGCCTGCATGTTCAACCGCCGCTACATGCTCTCACGCATACACCAGGCCATGGAGCAAGGTGTCCCTATCACTAACTATGGCGTGGCCATCGCTCACCTCAAGGGCATCCTGCAGTCAATTCATAATTCATAATGCCCTTCCACCCGCTGGCGGCATCTAAGCGCACCCCTAATTGTGCATCGACTCAAGGCGGCTGTTGCTTCCTGGCCGTCAACGGTGCATAGCCCCGCATGCGCCGGTAGAACTTGATGAACGACGGCGACGATGCAAAATTGAGCCGGTCGGCAATCTGTGCCACTGTCAGGTCGGTCGACCTGATGAGCCATGTCGCTTCGATGGCCAGCAGCTCGTTGATGCAGTCCACAACGGTCTTGCCTGTGACACGCTTGACGATGCGCGACAGGTAGTTGGCCGAGATGTGCAGCCGGTCGGCATAGAATGCGATGCCGTGCTGCTCAACGAAGTTCTGCTGCAACAGCTGGTAGAACGAGACAAAGATTTCTTCGGTCTGCCCGTTGAACTCCAACCTCAGTTTTTCAAAAGCCTGGATGCCTATCAAGTCGTCGATAAATGCGTTGTAGAGCATCTCTAGTATCTCATTTTTGAGTGCGCCGGGCTGTTGGATGTATTCGTGGATGAGTTCCAACACCTTAGCGAGCCGGTTGGCCACCTTGTCGGTGAGCTCAATCTTTGAGTTGCCGAATTGCGAGATGGGAATCATCGAGGCGCGAATGAGATTGCGGAAAGCCTGGGCGTCATGCGCCATGCTCACATCCAATATCATGCAGATGCCCCGATAGTCGTCGCTGATCGACTCGATGATGACCCTGCTCCCCGGATAGTAGGTGTATATGTCGTTGGCCTTGAGTTGCATGAGCTTGTTGTTGCTCACCAGTGTGAGTTGGCCTGAACGAATCAGTGTGAATGAGTAGCCACTGAACGAATCGGTCATGTTGTTGGTCAAGACCGTCCGTGACGGTTCGGTGAACGTGCACGAGATGCGCCCATTCCACAGCTCATGCCTATTGTCAGGCCATCATCTCGATGCCGCTCCGGGCCGAGGGCAATAGTGTGCTTTTGCCCGTCTGTCGTGCCCCCCAAAGAAAAAGGCTGCTCTCTTTAATCTCGTCTAGTGTGACAATACGCCGATACATAATTTCGTTGCTTGATTTGGCTGCAAAGTTATCACTTTTTTTATTTTTCGAAAATTTATGGTTCAAAAAGTTTTATCATTCTGTCTATCAGTGTGTTATTGTTTGTAAATCCGAAGCGTTACTCCCGATTTGCATTGCAAATCCGAAGTGGCACTCCCGATTTGCAGACATTTTTAATCTGTCACACTCTCTGGCTCTTTTTAACTCTAGGCCGCTGAAAAGTCATTGACCGCCAACTTGCGGGTGCCAAGAAAACACTCGTAGCGAAAAAAATATGAATTATGAATTAGCCTAGTCGTTGTCGACCGAGCTTTTGTTGGTCTTTTTGTTGCTCTGCTGTGTGGTGTGGGCATTGGCGCGGGTGCGTGTGGGCAGGTTCTGCGTCTGGCTCTGCTGCTTCTGCTGTTGCAGCTTGTTCTGCTGCTCCTTGCGCTTCTGCTGTTTTGCCGACTCTTGTGCCTGGCGTTGCTCTTGTGCCTGGCGGGCGGCCTCCTGACGCTTCTGCTTGGCGGCTTGTTTGGCCTCCTCTTCTTGTTTCTTGGCCTGTTCCTTCAGCTCCTTTTCGCGCTGCTCGGCGGCGCGCTTCTGCAGCTCGCGCTGGTGCTCCTGCTCCTTGGCGTTCTGCTCCTGCTTTTTCTTTAGCTCCTTTTCGCGCTGCTTCTGCTCCTTTTCGCGCTGCTTGCGCTCCTGCTCAGCTTTCTTTTTGGCCTCTTCTTGCGCCAGTTTCTGTGCGCGCTCGCGGGCCTTCTGCTCCCTCTCCTGCTTCTTCTTCAGCTCCTTCTCCTGCTGCTTGGACAGGGCGGGAGCCTCCTTGACCTTGACGCCGGCGGGCTTCTCCACGTTCTTGTCCACCAGGTCGGTGTTGGTGCGCCGCTTCTGGCCGATGCGCTGGCCGCGTATCATGATGTCGGACAGCGACCGCCCCTTGTTGAAGCAGCTCAGGTCCACATTGGTGCTGATGCCGCGGATGCGGCCGCGCTCGCTGAACTGCCACATCACCCAGTCGTTGCCGCTCTTGAGGTTGGGTTGGCTGGTGCTGTAGCGGGCGATGAACAGCGGATAGGAATTGAACGAGCGGCCCAGGATGTTGTCGTAGAACGAACTGCTGGTGTAGATGAGCGGGCGGCAGCCATAGTGCTCCTCGATCAGGTCACAGAAGAGCTTGACCGAGTCGCGCATCTGCTGGTTGCTCCAGCCCTGGCGCACCTCGACGTCGAGCACAGGCAGCAAGTCTTGCTCGGCCTTCTTGACCACGCGCTTGAAGTTGGCAAACTGGTCGCGGATGCGGCTGCCCGTGCGCAGGAAGTGGTAGCTGCCCACCTTGATGCCGTGCTTGCGGGCATTCTCCAGGTTGTAGCGATACAGGTTGCTCACATACGTTGCCCCTTCGGTAGCCTTGATGTAGACATATTTGACATTCTTGTCGCGGGCCACCTCTTCCCAGTCGATGCGCTTCTGGTGGTCGCTCACGTCGATGCCGTCGTAGTGTCGCTGCGACGGGGTCTCTATCTTCTGGACGTGCTGGTTCTCGTCATCGTCATCGTCTTGGGTCATGGGGGAGCAGACGGCTGTGCCGGCAGCCCAGGCTGTGGCACTGATGATGATTGAGGTCAGCAGGTATATGAGTCGGTGCATTGATGTGGTGTCTTGGTTTATTGGCGGCAAAATTACTAAAAATATTACAAAATCGTGTCGACGGTGGACAGAAATATGCCCTTTTACGACTTTTTTAGAAAATATTGTTCTAACTTTGCAGACCACTAATGACCTTATAGCAATGATTGAAACAGGAATGAAGCATATCAGCGAGATGACGGTGACCGACCAGGTGACCGCTGTCGCTATGGGTTCGGGCGACTTGCCCGTGCTAGCCACACCCGCCATGATGGCACTGATGGAGAATGCGGCCATGCTGGCCGTGGCTCACGAGCTGCCCGAGGGCTGCACCACCGTGGGCGGCCATATCGAGTCGTCGCATGTGCGCCCCACAGCCGTGGGCGACAAGGTGGTGGCTATAGCCGAGGTCACACGCGTCGACGGCAAGAAGGTTGAGTTTGCCGTCGCGGCCTATGCCGGCGACACGCTCATCGGCGAGGGAACCCACCTGCGCTATGTCGTCGACCGCGACAAGTTCTTGTCACGGCTCTAGGGCTCAGTGCCTGAAGAAGCGTCCCACGACGGGGGCCTTGGCCAGCATACGGTCGAGGTGCTCGCGCTTGAACACCACGCCGCAGAACAGCAGTAGGAGCACCATACGGTAGGCCGTGGACAGCCACTCGCTCTCGATGTCGACCATCAGGGCGGCGGCGCTGAGCACGGCGGCAAGCACTGTGTAGAGGGCCATGTCGCGCAGCGGGAATCGGATGGGGTAGTAGTGCTGGCCCACAACATAGCTCAACAACATTGCCGACCCGTAGGCCGCTACACCGGCCCAGGCGCAGGCCATGTAGCTGTATTGTGGGATGAACAACCAGTTGACCAACAGGAGCATCAGGCAGCCGATGCCCGAGAACACGGCACCCCACAACGTCTTGCCGGTGAGCTTGTACCAGAACGAGAGGTTAAAGTAGATGCCCATCATGATCTCGGCGGCCATGACAATGGGCACCACACGCAGGCCCACCCAGTAGTCGGGAGCGATGATGCGCTTGAGCACGTCGATGCCGGCCAGCACGGCCAGATAGGCGATGAGTGTGAAGATGAGGAAGTACTTCATGGCGTCGGCCTGCATCTGCTTGCTCTGTGCCTCGTCCTGCGTGTCGCGCTTGCTGCCGAACACAAACGGCTCGTAAGCATAACGGAATGCCTGGGTGATCAGCGCCATAATCATGGCAATCTTGATGGCCGCGCCATAGATACCCAGCTGGGCCGCCCCGTCACTGCCGGGATAAATCTTGGGGAAGATAATCTGCGACGCGCTCTGGTTGATGACACCTGCCACGCTCAGGATGAGGATGGGCCAGCTGTAGCCGAGCATGCGGCGCAGCAGCTTCCCGTCCCATCGCCAGGGCACGGCGGTCAACTCCTTGTACATGCACACCATCACCGTCAGTGTGCAGGCCAGGTTGAGGTAGAACACATAACCCACCCCCACCGTGGGGCTATAGATGGTGCCAACGACCTCTGGCCAGTGGTTGTACATCGCTGGTAATGCCACGAAATAGAGTAGGTTCAACCCGATGTTCAGAAAGATGAACAACAACTTGAGCGCGGCAAACTTGAGTGCTTTCTTCAGATAGCGCAGATAGGCAAAAATGATGGCCTGGAACGCATCCAGGGCCACCACGATGGCCATGGTGATGATGTAGCTCGGGTGTTGGGTATAGGCCATGCCCATCCATGGCGCAATCCATCCGATGCAGCAGGTGACGAGCGCTACAAACAGCAGTGAGGTGGTGCCCACGGTGATGATTGTGGTGCTGTAGACACGGGCCGGATTCTCGTCCTTGCGGTTGGCGTAGTAGAAGAATGTGGTTTCCATGCCATAGGTGAGCAGCGCCAGCAACAGCGCCGTGTAGGCGTAGGCGTTGGTCACGATGCCATAGTCGCCGCTAGCGGCCGACATCTTGGCGGTGTATAGGGGCACCAGCAGGTAGTTGAGAAAGCGTCCGACGATGCTGCTCAACCCATAGATGGCGGTGTCTTTAGCCAGTGATTTGAGGTTAGCCATACTGGGAATACTGGGAATACTGGGAATGCTAGGAAGCGGTAATTATGAATTATAAATTATAAATTATGAATTAAACAGGCTTCCCGGTTGGCTGAGGGGCGAGCGGCCCAGGTGGGTATAGGCCAGCTGGGTCACCTCGCGGCCGCGAGGGGTGCGCTTGATGAAGCCCTCCTTGATGAGATAGGGCTCATAGACCTCCTCGACCGTGTCGGGGTCCTCGCTTAGTGCGGTGGCGATGGTGCTGATGCCCACTGGCCCGCCGCCAAACTTGTCAATGATGGTGGTCAATATCTTGTTGTCAATCTCGTCCAGGCCATACTTGTCGATGTTCAGAGCCTCCAGGGCATAGCGGGCGATGTCGGTGTCGATCTTGCCCGACCCCTTGACCTGGGCAAAATCACGCACGCGACGCAACAGCGAGTTGGCGATGCGCGGCGTGCCACGGCTGCGCAGGGCTATCTCGAGGGCTGCCTCGTCGGTGATGGGCACACTCAGCAGGCGGGCCGACCGCTTGACGATGCCCTCAAGCACATCATGGCCATAGTACTCGAGGTGGAAGTTGATGCCAAAACGCGCCCTGAGCGGCGACGTGAGCAGGCCGCTGCGGGTGGTGGCACCAATCAGGGTGAACGGAGCCAGGGTCAGCTGCACCGACCGTGCCCCGGGTCCCTTGTCAATCATGATGTCGATGCGATAGTCCTCCATGGCCGAGTAGAGATATTCCTCGACGATGGGGCTCAGGCGGTGTATCTCGTCGATAAACAGGACATCATTCTCGTCGAGCGACGTGAGCAGACCCGCCAGGTCGCCGGGCTTGTCAAGCACCGGGCCGCTGGTGACCTTGAAGCCCACGCCCAACTCGTTGGCGATGATGTTGCTCAACGTGGTCTTGCCCAGTCCCGGAGGACCGTGCAACAGGGTGTGGTCCAGTGCCTCGCCGCGCTGGCGGGCTGCCTGGACAAACACGCGCAGGTTGTCGACGGTGCGCTCTTGGCCGGCAAAGTCGCCGAACCGCATGGGCCGCAACGCGCGTTCAAAGTCCTGATCAGAGCGCAATCGCTCGTTGCGTATGTCAAATTCTTCAGCCATTCTTTTTCAATAGTGGTGCAGGAGTGAGGCCGTAAAGCCATTTGGCTCTTATTGCCCTCTCGAACTCCCGGCAGAAATAACTTGCAAAGATAATGATTTGCGCCGAAAACCGAAAACCATGCGCCAAGATTTAAGTTTTTTTCTTGTTTGCGGGGGTAGGGTGAGAGCTGCTGGTATGAATAGAATTGCTTAAAAGATATTACGGACTAGCGGTTTTTGTATTTCAATTATTTGTTTCGTGTGTCTTTGTAATAGTAAAACTAGCCTATTTGTGTGGACAAAAAGGGGGCAGCCCGCGATGTGGCCGATAATGTTAACTTTTGGACCCATCTGAATGTTATGAAAGCAAAATTTATCACTCTGATGCCGGTCGAGGCTATGGCACTCCCTTGACCAGAGGGTGCATCTTTACGCCATTGGCGGGGCAGAAATAATTTGTACTCTTGGATGATCTAGGCTACTTTTCGGCAAAAAAAATGTAAAACTTCGGTTTTCATTTTGTTTTGCGCTCAACTTGCAGTAATTTTGCAGCCACAAAACATAAATCACTTAAAACAACCATTCGTTATGCCTCAATTGTCACAACGCAGCGCCGTGATGCCGGCTTCGCCCATCCGCAAGCTCGTGCCCTTTGCCGTCGCTGCCAAGAAGAAAGGTATCAAAGTCTACCACCTCAACATCGGTCAGCCCGACATCCAGACACCCCAGCAGGGACTGGACGCACTGCGCAACATCGACCGCAAGGTGCTCGAGTATTCACCCACACCCGGCATCCAGAGCTACCGCGATAAGCTCGTGGGCTACTATGCCAAGTATAACATCAACCTCACGCCCGACAACATCTTCATCACCTGTGGCGGCAGCGAGGCTGTGATGTTTGCCTACATGGCCTGCCTCAACCCGGGCGACGAGATTATTATTCCCGAGCCCGCCTATGCTAACTACATGGGCTTTGCATGCGAGACAGGTGTGGTGGTGCGCACCATTACCACCCGCATCGAGGACGGCTTCGCACTGCCCGAGGCCGAGGAGTTCGAGAAGCTTATCACCCCGCGCACCCGCGCCATCATGATCTGCAACCCCAACAACCCCACCGGCACGCTCTACAGTGACGACGAGCTGCTCAAGCTGCGCGACATCGTCAAGAAGCACGACCTGTTCTTGTTTGCCGACGAGGTCTACCGCGAGTTTGCCTACAATGGCAAGCCCTACCTGAGCTGCATGTGCCTCGAGGGCATCGAGCAGAACGTGGTGATGATCGACTCGGTGTCGAAGCGCTACAGCGAGTGCGGCATCCGCATCGGTGCGCTCATCACACGCAATATGGACATCATGGCCGCTGTCAACAAGTTCGGGCAGGCTCGCTTGAGCCCCCCGCTCATCGGCCAGCTGGTAGCCGAGGCATCGCTCGACGCTCCCGAGCAGTATCATCAGGACGTGTACGATGAGTACATCGCTCGCCGCAACTGCCTGGTCGAGGGGTTGAACAAGATTCCTGGTGTCTACTCGCCCATGCCCAATGGTGCGTTCTACACCATGGTCAAGCTGCCCGTGCAGGACAGCGACGACTTCTGCCGCTGGTGTCTCGAGGAGTTCAACTACGAGGGCGAGACGGTGATGATGGCCCCCGCCACCGGTTTCTATGCCACGCCCGGTGCTGGCAAGGACCAGGTGCGCATGGCATACGTGCTGAAGATTGACGACCTCAAGCGCGCTCTGGTCATTCTGGAGAAGGCACTTGAGGCCTACAATGCCCGTTGATTGTTCCCAAACTGATATGATATACAATGCCCCGGAAACACATGTCTCCAGGGCATTGTTTTTTTGGCAAGTCCATGTAATTTTTGGCCCACCCCTTGCGTCTAATGGGCAAACAATGCAGCTTATAGCTTATAGTTAACAGTTTATAGTTGCGGGTTGCAACAGACGACTAACAACTAACTCTCTGAGACAATGCAACAGGACGAACAATTCTTCACCGACCTGGTCAAGCAGCACAAGAGCACAATCTATAGTGTGTGCTACATGTTCTCGACCGATAAGGACGAGGTCGAGGACCTCTTCCAGGAGTCGCTCATCAACTTGTGGCGCGGCCTGCCCCAGTTTGAGGGCCGCAGCCAGATGTCGACCTGGGTGTGGCGAGTGACGCTGAACACTTGCATTTCGGCCGACCGCAAGAAGCGGCGCAGTGCCACTGTGCCCCTGACGATGGACATCGACCTGTTCGACCAGACGGGCGAGCAGGGGGCGCAGGCACAGATGTTGCGCGACCGCATCCAGCGGTTGCAGCCCTTTGACCGCGCCATCGTGCTGCTGTGGCTCGAGAGCATGAGCTATGACGAGATTGCCGCCATTGTGGGCATCACACCCAAGAATGTGGGAGTGCGACTGTATCGCATCAAGGAGCAGCTCAAGCAGATGAACAATTGACAATCACCGAAAAAACTCACAACATGGACAACAATATCAACAACGACCTGCAACTGGAGCAAATGCGCCAGCAGATGACAGAACTCAAGCAACAACTCGACCGCCAGCAGATTGTCAACGAGCAACTGCTGCGCCAGTCGATGACCAGCAAGATGTCGTGGATCAAACGCTACATCTGGCTCGAGGTGGCCCTCATTCCCATCTTGCTACTGATACTGGCTCCCATCCATGCCATGCTGGGCTTGTCGTGGTGGCTCTATGGCTTCCTGGCCGTGATGCTGGTGGTGGATGTGGCCGCCGACTGGCGCATCAACCACGTCGACCGCAACCAGTTGCTCACGGGCAACCTGGTCGAGGCCAGCCGGCGGCTCACCTTGATGAAGAAACAGCGCGCCTGGGCCTTTGTGCTAGGACTCATCGGTGTCATTGTGTGGATAGTGTGGTTCCTATTTGAACTCAAGAATGTTCAGGGCTTGCAGAGCAGTGATTTTCTCAACGGCTTTGCCCAGGGGGGATTTGTGGGTGGTATCATCGGCGCCGTCATTGGACTGATTGTTTCCATCATCATCTTCAACAAGATGCAGCGCACCAACGACGAGGTGCTGCGCTCCATCGACCAGCTCACTCATTGACATGATGTGAAAAAACAATGTCAGGAAACACGTTTTTTGCCAAGAAACCGATGTGACCAGACATTGAATTTGCTCTATATTTTTAATGTTTTTCTTCTGAAAAATCTGATGTTTCGAAACATCTATCTTAAGAGTCTGATGTCTTAAAACTAAAAGCATGCAACAATATCTCGACCTCATTGACCATGTGATGCGGCACGGCACGCTCAAGCACGACCGCACTGGCACTGGAACCAAGAGCGTGTTTGGCTACCAACTGCGCTGCGACCTGCGAGACGGCTTCCCGCTGCTCACCACCGAGAAGGTACACCTCAAGAGCATCATCTACGAGCTGCTGTGGTTCTTGCGTGGCGACACCAACGTGCGCTGGCTGCAAGAGCATGGTGTGCGCATCTGGAACGAGTGGGCCGACGCCGATGGCGAGCTCGGCCCGGTCTACGGTCACCAGTGGCGCAGTTGGCCCGACTACAACGGCGGCACCATCGACCAGATTGCACAGGTGGTGGAGCAGATACGCAACAACCCCGACTCGCGCCGCTTGCTGGTGAGCGCGTGGAACGTGGCCGAGGTGGCCGACATGGCTCTGCCGCCCTGCCACACGATGTTTCAATTCTATGTGGCCGGCGGAAGGCTGAGCCTGCAGCTCTATCAGCGCAGTGCCGACCTGTTTCTGGGTGTGCCGTTCAACATTGCCTCCTATGCACTATTGCTGATGATGGTGGCGCAAGTCACCGGATTGGAGCCGGGCGAGTTTATCCACAGCTTCGGCGACGCGCACATCTATGTCAACCACTTCGACCAGGTGCGCGAGCAACTCAGCCGCACGCCTCGTCAGCTGCCGAGAATGATTCTTAACCCTGCAGCAAAGGACATCTTCAATTTCAGGTATGAGGACTTCACGCTCCAGGGCTACGACCCTTATCCCGCCATCAAGGGGCAGGTGAGTGTGTGAGACGGGTTCTTACGGCGGTCAGTTGCAGCCGCCGCAATCGCATGAGCCACAGTCGCAGCCATGCTCGTGCCCATGGTCATGTCCGCAGCCGCAGCCACAACCGTGGGGAGCTGGGTTGAGCTCCTCGGGGGTGGCGTCGCGCACGGCCACAACCTCGCCCACATAGTGCACGCGCTCGCCGGCCAGCTGGTGGTTGAAGTCCATCACCACCACCTCGTCGTTGATGCTCTCGACGATGCCGCTGATGCGGTAGCCGTCCTGTGTCTGCATGGGCAGTGAGGCACCGACAAACACGCGCTCGGAGTCAAACTCGCCGTCGACGTAGAACGTCTGTCGTGGAATCTCCATCACCATGGTCGGATCCTTGGGACCGAAGGCATCATCAGGGTCGAGCGTGAAGTCAAACTTGTCGCCGATGGCCAGCCCCTCAATGCCGCGGCTAAAGGCCGGCAGCATGCCCGGGTCCATGCCGAAGACGAACGTGTCGGGCTGCTCGCGCGTGAACTTGAACACCGATGCGTCGCCCTGCTCGTCGGCGACAAAGATTTCATAGGCCAGTTGAACAAATTTGCCTGCTTGAATTTTTTCCATTGTCTCTGTTTTAGTCGTGAATGAATGTTTTGAGACTGCAAAGGTAATACTTTTTTGATGAACAATTGAGCTTTTCTCCAGCACAACCTGAATTTAGTTTAAGGCTAATAGTTTATAATTGGGTGTTTATTCTTTAAAGTTGATAGTTGAAAGCTCACCATTAGGCCACGGCGAACAACCGCAGAACAGTCACCACAAGGGTAGCAATCTCTTCACTCCCCGCGTTTCCCCTCCCCTTTCCCAAAGGGGAGGGGTTAGGGGTGGGGTTTGGATGCAGCAATAACAATAAAAATGAGTCAAACCATGTTCGTTGCAAACCCCACCCCCAGCCCCTCCACTGAGGCTGCTGAAAAAGTAATAAACCGCGAATTACGCGAATGAAATGCGAACCTTTAGCTCGCAACCGAACGGGCGCAATATTTCTTGAATATAGTTTGAAATATCACAAAATTTGCAGTTAATTTATTAAAATCTAGGTTTGAATATATCCATCGTTAAGCAAATCAATTATTTGCCTGTACTTTTTCAGCGGCCTCCCCCTAGGGGAGAGGCTCGCTGGAAACAATCGCTGAGGAGATACCAAGGGTAAGCAAAACATTAACTATTGTTAATTGCGTAAAACTTACGCAATTATTTTTTGCCAGTTAGAAAATTGGCAGTAATTTTGCTGCGTGAAATTTACACAATGTATTTCTTTCAAAGATGGAATCGATGAGATATAGCTACCAGTATCCTCACCCGGCGGTGACCACCGACTGCGTGATTTTCGGGTTTGACGGCAACCGGCTGAATGTGTTGCTGATTGAGCGCGGCATTGAGCCATACAAAGGGCAATGGGCTTTTCCGGGCGGCTTTATTCGCATGGACGAGACCGCCGACGAGTGTGCCCGGCGCGAGCTGCGAGAGGAGGCTGGCCTGGATGACGCCTACATGCGCCAGTTCTACACGTTCAGTGCGGTGGACCGCGACCCTCGCGAGCGCGTGATAACCATCGCCTACTACGCGCTGGTGCAGCAGCGACAGGTTACGGGGGGCGACGATGCCGCACGGGCACAATGGTTCGCCCTCGACCAGGTCCCACGGCTGGCGTTTGACCATGACGTGATCTTGCGCCATGCGATTGACGCGCTGCGCCGTCAGATTCACTTCGAGCCCATCGGCTTCGAGCTATTGCCCCAGCAGTTCACCATGACCCAGCTACAGCGACTCTATGAGGCCGTGCTGGCCGTGAAGTTTGACCGCCGCAACTTCAGCAATAAGATGCGCCACCTGGGGCTGCTTGACGAGCTGGACGAAAAATCGATTCTGCCCAACAAGAAAGAGGCCTTCCTCTACAGCTTCAACCGCGAGAACTATGCAGAGTTCAAGGAACGGGGTTTCCGCCTCGAGTTCTAACGCCTCACAAATCTTATCTCCCTCCACCGACCGACACACAACGAGACACACATCAATTATTCACACACTAAACACACAACCCAGATGAAAAAAGCACAAATCTACAATCTGATTATTGTCGACGAGAGTGGCTCGATGAGTCCCCTGCACCGCGCCACCCTCAGCGGCATCAACGAGACCTTGAACACCATCCGCCAGGCACAGAAGGACTATGCCGACACGCAGGAGCACTGGCTCACACTGGTGCTGTTCGACACCAGCGGCGGCATCCGCACCGTCATCGACTGCCAGCCCATCGCCCAGGTAGGTGAGTTTACCGATTACTCGCCCTGCGGAGCCACGCCGCTCTACGACGCGATGGGCATGTCGCTGACCTCGCTGCAAGCGCGCATCCGTGGCAATGTCGACGCATCTGCCGTCGTGACCGTACTCACCGACGGCCTGGAGAATGCCTCGCGCGAGTGGAATGCCTCGCGCCTGCGCACCCTCATCGAACAGCTCAAAGCCGAGGGCTGGTCGTTTGCCTACATGGGCTCGGCCCACAATGTAAAGGACGTGACACAGTTGCTGTCCATCGAACACGCCGTGGAGTTTGACCACAGCGACCGAGGCACCGGCAGCTCATGGGGCTATGAGAGCGGCAATCGCCGGGCCTACTACCGCAAGATGTCTGAAGCCTACAGCCATGGCAGCATGAGTCGCGACGAGCTGATGCGCCGCAAGCGACAGTTTGCCAACGAGTATGCCGGCAAGCGCGTCACTCCGGCTCATATCACCCAACTCGAGCCTAACGAGGTGTTTGTCTTTGGCAGCAACGCCGAGGGACATCATGGGGGCGGTGCAGCAGCATTTGCCATGCACCACTTCGGGGCCGTTTGGGGACAGGGCGAGGGGCCGCAGGGCCAGAGCTACGCCCTGCCCACCATGGGCGGACTGACTGCCCTGAGCGAGGCAGTGGGGCGGTTTGCACAATATGCCGAGGCTCATCCCCAACTCCGCTTCCTGGTCACGGCAGTGGGGTGCGGTGTGGCCGGCTATCCGGTCAGCGACATCGCGCCATTGTTCAGAAATTGCATCAACCTTGAGAATGTGACCCTGCCGGCCGAGTTCTGGAAGGAACTGGGATTGAAGATGATTTGACAGTTTATAGTTGACAGTTTATAGTTTATAGTTGACACTAGCTTCTAAGGTGGCCGCTTTAGAAGCTTAAGTTAACTTTTAACTATAAACTGTCAACTGTTAACTAAAAGCTACTTGCCGTAGCCGTTGAGGCGGCGGTAATTGTTGGGCGACACGCCCAGGTGCTTGCGCACATACTTACCGAAGAACGAGAGGTTGTCAAACCCCATGTGAGCGGCAATCTCCTTGATGGTCATGTCGCTGTAGAGCAGCAGTTGTTTGATGTGTCCCACCATGCTCTGTGCGATGAGCTGGCTGGCTGTCTTGCCGGCATGCTGGTGGCAGATGGAGGTCAAATATTTGGGCGAGACACACAGCGCGTCGGCGTATGCCTTGACGCTGCGCCCCTGCTGCTGGCCGTCTGCAAGCATGAGCATGAACCTGCGGTAGAGCTTGTCGCCCTGACGCAGCATGTTGTCGCGCTCGAGGTCTAGGTGGTGGCTCATGTTGCTCAAGATGTCGTAGATGTAGCCCCGCAGCACCCCAATCATTGTCTCGCGGCCGAAGTTGAGCTCGGGGTGGTCAATCTTGAACTTGGCCAGCTCATAATACTTGACCATGAGTGTGATTTCGTCCTGGCTGAAGTGTACCACCGGCTGTCGCTTGATTTGCATGATGGCATCGAAGAGGCTGCGGTTGATGAAGCTGAATGCCACATCGCTGTTGAACGCACAGATGACGCATCGAAAGTCGGTGGTGTGCTGCCAGTCGTCGACGATGGTGTTGGTGTCGACAAAGAGTCCGTCGTTGCGCTGCAGCGCATGCCGTGTGCCATTGAGGTTGAGCGACAGCTCGCCATCCAGGCAGAACACAAATGCAAAAAAGTTGACACGGAACACTTTGGCCAGGTTGGGAATGGTGGTGATGTTGTCGGCAAAGAGCAGCTCCTCGTCGGCATAGTTTACCTTGTCATAAATGCGGGGGGCATTGGACAAGTCGATCTCGGTAATTGCAGTTGATTTCTTCATTTTCCCATGTCTAAAACGAATGTACGGGGCAAAATTACAAAAAAAAGCTGAAAAAGCGGCAGGAACAACAAAAAAATGTTCCTACCGCTTTCGATAGTGTCGTGTCATGGGGGGGCAACTTGTTGCTAGGTGCCTCGGCTCACTGTAGCACTACTTGCCCAGCATGATGTTGATCACGGCATTGACATCAGCCACATCGACCGTGCCGTTGCCGGTGACATCGGCTTGGAGCATCGCGCCGGTGTCCTTGCCCAGCATCACGTTGATCACCGCGTTGACATCGCTGATGTCGACCACGCCATTGAAGTCAACATCGCCCACGAGGCCCACAGGACGGGTGCCGGCATGGTAGACAAACGAGATGACGGGGCAGTAGTCGGTGTTGCGGCGCACGTTCTCCTCGTCAAGATAGGTGAGCTTGGCGCGGGCATAGTAGGTGGCGCCGTCGTCCATGAGCTTGCCGTTGACCTTGAGCTCGCCGGCGGGCTTGCTGCTCTGGCACGAGCCGTCGTTCAGTGTCTCGACCAGACGGGTGCGCCCCCAGGTGGTGGCCGATGTCGACACCTCGTAGACGTAGGCCACGGCCTCGCTCTGCCGCTGCAGCGTGATGTAGTCGTCGCTGTAGAGCGTGCCGCCATCCACCGGACACAAGAAGCTGGGCACGGCGAACTGTGTGGTGAAGGCCACCACTGGCGACATCTGCACCAAGCCATTGTGGCTTAATTGAACGGTGACATAGTATTTGCTGCCGGGGGCCAGCACCCCCTCGGGCACAGTGATTGACCCGCCGCTGGCGCGTGTACTGTAGACCTCGGTGCCCTGCTCGGCGCGGTCGGTCAGGGTGACTGTGGCCTCGGTGACATCGTCGGGCACGTTCCAGCTGATGGTGGGCGTTGTCGACAGACCAATCTGGCCGTCATAGGGCGCAGTGACCACTAGCAGTTGTGGCACGAACGGTCGGCGCTCGCTCACACCGTTTGACCAGCCCTGGCCACTGGCTAGTACGCGCCAGTAGTGCGTCTCGCCAGAGGTCAGATGCGACATCTGGGCACTGGACAGACGCGGGTCGGTGACGGTGATGCGCTCCTTGACCAGGTCAAACGACATGTCCTGTGCCACCTCGACGGTGTAGCTTGTGGCTCCCTCGACAGGTTGCCAGGTGAAATCGAATGGGCTGAACAACGATGCCTCGGCAGCCGGTTCGAGCAGCACAGGGGAGGGCAGCGGCGGGAGCACATCACCCAGGATGGCCGGGTCATATTCGTTGCCTACGCGGTCGAGCACGCAAACTGCATACTGACAGTCCTGCAACTTGTCGGCAGGGATGGTGAAGCGCGTGCTGTAGGTCATGCCCAGCAAGTACTCGCCATCGCGCGAAAACTGCTCATGGGCCATCGTGGCCGGGAAAGCATAGACTGTGTAGCGCACGTTGTCATAGCCTTCCCACGTCAGCTGGTCATCGTTCAGGGTCAGGTTCTGCACCGGCCCCGGGTCGTTACCTGTCTTCCAGGGCATGGCCGGCGGCAGGGCCGGGCGACGGTAGACCACGCGCTTGAGGTAGTGGCCGAACGACTCCGCTGCTCCCAGGTTGTAGATATACCGGGTGCTGTAGTAGATTGACCCCATGGCCCCGTCCTCGTTGGTGGTGCGCATGAGCTCGACCTGGTTGGCATACTCGTCATAGTCGTTGCTGCTGGTCAGCGACGGCTCGGGGTTCTGGCTGCCATAGCTCGACTGCTTGAGGTCTGAGATGCTG
>Ga0256407_10006062_pt1 | contig 18917 bp, 11 predicted proteins | sample RumenRJG_04DNA_FD_193489 | JGI IMG/M metagenome (GOLD analysis project Ga0256407, IMG submission 193489) | Bovine rumen microbial communities from Lethbridge, Alberta, Canada - RJG_04 | ecosystem: Host-associated > Mammals > Digestive system > Stomach > Rumen | place: Canada: Alberta... | reverse complement strand
AAATTATTTGATTTTTCTTTTTCTTTATTTAAATTTTCATTTAATTGATTATTTAATATTTCTAAATTATTTGATTTTTCTTTTTCTTTATTTAAATTTTCATTTAATTGATTATTTAATATTTCTATATTATTTGATTTTTCTTTTTCTTTATTTAAATCTTCATTTAATTGATTATTTAATATTTCTAAATTATTTATTTTTTCATTTTTTTCTTTATTTAAATTTTCATTTAATTGATTATTTAATATTTCTAAATTATTAGATTTTTTTTTTTCATTATTTAATTCAACTTTTAATTTATCTAACTCATTATTATTTTCATCAAATTTTTTTATTAAATCTTCTTTTTCTTTTTTTAAATTTTCCAATAAGACAGTTTTTTTATTATCATTTATTTTATAGCTTTCTTTTTCATTTTCATATAATTTAATTTTTTCATTTTTATCATTCAATTCATTTGTAATTAGATTAATATGATTTTGATATTTTTCTTCCAAATTTTTTTTTTCATTTTCATTCTCCATAACAATTTCCTCTTTCTCTCTAATCAAATCATTTTTTTCTTTTAAAAGAATATTTTTTTGTTGATTAAAGGTATTAATCAATTCATCAATATGTTTATCTTTTTCAGAAGTTTGTTCCATATTTTTTAAAGAATTTGCTTTTTCATATAATAATTGATTATTTAAATCATTAAATTTTTCTTTTAAAAGATTATAATCTTCTTTCTCTTTTTGATGAACCTCATTTTCTTTTTTATTTTTTTCTTTTTCATTTGACAATTCTTTTTTTAAATTATTATATTTATTATTTAATTCTTCATTTAAGTAAATATTTTCTTTTATTTTGTCTTCTAAATTTTTTATTTTTTGTTTATCATTTGATAATTCATTCTTAAATTCTTCAATATTATTTACTAATTCATTGTTTTTTTCGATAATTATATTTTGATTATTTAATTTATCTAAATTTTCTTTTTTTTCTTTCTCTAATTGGATATTTAATTCATTTAATTTAATATTTAATTTTTCATTATTATCATTTTTGATTTTAATTTCCAATTTTAATTTATTTAATTCATCATTTAAATTATTGATAATTTTATCTTTTTCAACTATTTTATTATTTAAATTGTTTAATGCATTTTCATTTTTATTGTTAAATTGTTCTATATCTTGAATCTTCTTCATTTTATCTTCAATTTTCTTATTTTTATTTTCTAATTCATTTTTTAAAATTGCATTTTCCTCATTGATATCTTTATTTTCCAATATTTTTTCTTGTAAAGACTTTTTTAATTTTTCTATTTCTTTTGTTAAATTTATATTTTCATCCTTTTGTTCAATTATTTTATTATTTAATTCATTTATAGAATTAGAATTTGAATTATTTAAATTGTTTATTATTTCATCTTTATTTTTAATTAAATTTTCAAGTTCTTTAATTTTTTTATCATTTATTTTATTTATTTTGTCTTTCTCGATTTCTAAATTTTGAATTTTTTTTTCTAATACATTTTTAATATCATTTAATTTATCTATTTCTGAATGTGTTTTTTCATATTTTTTATTTACTGCAAATTGTTCATCATATTTTTTTTGTATATTTTCTTTTTCTTTGACAATTTGGCTTAATTTTTTTTCATAATTTTTTATTAAATTTTCTTTTTCTAATTTATCTTTATTTAAAATATCATTATTTATTAAAATTTCTTGAATTTTTTTATTCATTTGATTTTTCATTTCTTCAAATCTATTTTTTAATTGTTTATTTTCGTCTTCAAGTAATTTTTGATTTTTTTCTAAAATATTGTTCTTATTTTTCTCTTTTTCAATGTCCATTTGTTCATTTAAATTATAAATATCATTTTCATATTTATTTTTTAAATTTTGTAAATCCATTAATGAATTATCATATTTTTTTTTAACCTCATTATATTTTTTTATAAATTCTTTTTCTTTTTCTATTTGATTTGAATTTTGTTTTTCTAAAAGTTCTTTCAAATTTTGCATTTCTTTTTCAAATGAATATTTTTGATTTTGTAAATTAAGATTATCTTCATTTAATTTATTTATTTTTTTATCTGAAATTTCTTTTTCTTTTTTTAATTTTTGTTTCAATTGAATTATTTCATCTTCATTTTGATTTGATTTTAATTCTTGATTTTCTTTAAATAGAATATTATTATTATTTTTTATTATTTCTATTTTTTCATTTGTTTCTTTTTTTTCTTTTTCCATTTCTAAATAATATTTATTAAATTCTCTATTTTTGTGATTCATTTCTTCAATTGTATTTTGTAATTTATTTTTTAAATTTTCATTTTCTTTTTTTAAAAGTTTATTTTCATTTGTTAATTTTTCAATTTTGGAATTTTTTTGATTAATTTCATTTAAATTTCTTCTATCATTTGCATTTTTTAAATCTTTTTCTTCAAGAGGACCATCATTAATATCATTATTTTTATAATAAAAATCATTAGAATTATTAAATTCTTGATTTGTTTTGATTTTATTTTTGAATTGATAATTTCCTCTTTGTGAATTAGATTGATGATTAATTGGAATTTTATTTATATAGTTATTTTTTTGTTGATTTCTATTAGGAATTATATTATTTTGGAAACTACAATTATTTAAATTATAATTATCATTATTTAATGAAATATTATTATTAAACTTTCTATAAGGTGAAATATTAGTTTTTGGATTTTGAATATTTTTTTTATCTGATATCAAATTATTATTGTAATTTTGTGTAATATATTGATTATTTGAATATATATAATTTAATCTTTGAGGCATATTATTATAAATTTTACTAGGAATATAATTATTATGTAAATCAAAATTATTTATTCTTTCAGGTGTAAAATTGTAATTTTTAGAAATAGATTGAAAATTTGAGCATAAATTATTTTCTCTTTCAGGTGTAATATTATAACAAATATTGTTTACTAAATTTATATTCTTTAAATAATTTGATTCAAGTCTTTCTGGAGTGTAATTTCTATTTAAATTTTTATTATAATTTTGATTTAATTGTGAGTTATATTTTTGACTATTTTCATAAGTATTTGGGCAATAATAATTTTTTCTTTCATAATTATTATTAATTATTTTATTAAAATAATTATAGGTTTTAGGTTTTGGTATTTCATTATTATTTATTCCATTACTTAAAAAATCAAGATTACTATCATATTCATAAGTTAATTTTTGTCTAAGAAGATTATTTTGAAATTCATTATTTATATATTGATTGTAATTATTTTTATTATATTCTTCATTATAATAATTTTCACCTTTTGAAATTAAATTTTGTGAACTATAATTTTGTTTTAAACCTCTAGATTGATTAGGGATTTGAAATGAATTATTTTTACATTTTTTTTCAGAGCTGTGTTTCCTAATAAAATAATCCACTTTATTATCAGTTTCTCTTATATTTTTATTAATTAAACAAATTTCATCTTTGAGTTCAGATATTATTTTATTAACATTTTTTTCTTTACAATATGAATTTCGAAAATTTTGAAAGTTTATTTTATTGTTTGATGTTTTATTAAAATCATAGATATATTCCAAATAACTACCAGTTTTGAGTTTATTTGGTTTTAAAATAATATTTGAAGAACATGATGAACTCCTCTTCATTTATATTAAAATAATTTAAATTTATTAATTATCAATTTAAAATGGATATTAATATTAAATTAAAGGAAAGGAGAAAAAAAATTGAACTAATCAAAAAAAAAGAAAAAAATAAGGCTATAAGAAATTTTAAAAAAGATATGAAAGAATATAATAAAAATGAAAAAACTAATATTAATAATATAAATAAATTAATTGAAGATGAAAAAAAAAGAGAAGAATATGAAAAGCAATTTGAAATAAATTTAAATGAAGATAATGAAAAAAAGGTAAAAATAAATAAAGAAAATCAAAAAATAAAAAAAAAAGAATTCAATAATAAAACAAAGATTTTGAACAATAAAAGAACAAGAGAAGAGATTGAAAATGATAAACAAAAAAAATTAAAACAAAGGAAACAAAAATTTAAAAATTTACATAAAACAAACAAATTTGGACAACCATTAATGAGATATCAAATTGAAAATCTTTTAAAAAAGATAAAAAATAAAAAAGAGAAAGGACTTTTATAAATACTTCTTATTAATAAAAATAAAAAAATATTATAAAAAAGAGACTTTTTAAATTAAATATTCTTATTATAAAGGATAAAAATCTAAAATTCCACTTTTTTTTAAATGTACATTTAAAGTGAAAAGTTCATCATAATACAATGGATGATTATGACCACATTTTAAAGTAATTAAATTTCCTTTTCCAAAATTTATTAATTTCTTTTCATATTCATTTGAAATAATATTATTTTTTAATTTTAAATTTTCATTTTCAATATCTACTATATCAGTATTTGTTGTATCTAAATTCTCAATATTTTCATTTTGTTTTAATCCTAATTCAATATTAGGATATAATTTATTTTCTTTAAATGTAATTAGTTTTATATTTTTTTGAAATTGTTTTAAAAATATTTGAATTGTATTTATATTTTTTATTATATTTTTCTTCATTGATATTAATTTTATTGCTTCAGAATTAAGAATATTATTTAAACATTCTATTTCAAAATTGATAATTTTTTCTCTATCATCAGTTGAAAAAAAATGAATAAATCCTTCATTTTGATCATTATGTTTTATACCATAAATTAAAAAATTATTAATAAAATTGTCAATAAATATACTTTGTCTTCTTTCATCTTTGTATTTAAATATATTAATTAAAAAATCACCCGCACTTTCAAAATTGTCATAAAAAGTTTTTAGATTTTCTTTAATAAAATCAATTGTTTTAGAATTAAAAATATTATCATCTTGTAATCTAGAGTATAATGGATTTTCTTCTTTTAAAAAGAAATTAAAAATATTTATTTTTTTACAAAAACTTTTCTTTTCTTTTATTTCTAAATCATCATTTTTAAATTCCTCACCTAATTCAAATAAACATTTTTTAAATTTTATAGCATCATCCTTATTATCTAATAACAATTCCAAACCAGAATAATTATCATATTTATCAATATTATTATTTAAATCATTATAATCATTTATTCCATTTGATAAATTGAGATTATATTTATTATCATTATCTTTATATAAATACTTTTTAATAATATATTCAGAAGTAAGTGATTTTAAAGAAGCACAATCTTTTACAATATCATCATTAGGATCATTTAAAATAACTTTATAACATTTAGCATTAATAAAATCATCTATAGTTCTTGTATTAGGCATAAATAAAAATTTATAAAAATAAAATAAATAAAATCCTAAATAATGATCTAAAACAATATAATCAACTTGACCAAAATTTCTATCACTTATTAATAAACAAATATCATTAATTTTATTTGCTAAATAACATGCTGGAATTCCTCCTACTGAAATACCATGAACTCCAATTTTTCCATATTTATTCCATGATAAAATTTCATTATATAAATCAATAATATCACTTTTAATATTATTAATTGTAACATATCCTGAACTAAAACCATATCCTCTATAATTCCAACATATTACATCAATTCCTTGTTTTAAATAATTTTCTAATCTTAAATTTTTACAAAAATATTGATATGCTGAACCATTTGGTCCACATATTATTATTAAATTTTTTTTTATATTTTGTAATTGAGGATTATCATTTGATTTTATTATTATGTAATCTAATATGTTTCCATCAGTTACTTTTAATTTTTTTTCCTCTAATTCAAAATCGCTTGACATTTCTATGTGATATTGATTTAATGAACCCAAGGTATCATCAAAAAATATTGATTTATATTTTTTATATGAATACCAAGGATTTACTAAATTCATAAAGTTTGCTAATAAATCTAAAAGTTTTTGAATTGGATAATATAATTCTTCAAATATTTTTTCAAAGGATTCTTGTGTATCTAATTGAAATTGAATTTTATTTGATGAAAATGAATTATTTTCTATTATTGATGATATGTTTTCTATTAGTTTATTTCTTTCTATTTTATTCGAAAATTCTAATAAATTTTCAAAAAATATATTTTGATTATTTGATAATTGAAATTTACTTTTCATTTTTGAAAATGTATTGATATAATAATTTATAAGATTTATACATTTTTGAGTGTCTTTTTTAATTTCAACTAATTTATCATAATTTTTTTCAATACTTTTTTCTGTCAAATAAACTAATGATTTAAATAAGCTACTTAGATATTTATAAATACATTTTGCATGTTCTTCACCAAATAAATGTGTATATTGACGTGATAAAAATCCAAATTGTCCTACGAAAAGAATATTATATACTATATTTCTAATTAATAATAAATGTAAACTAATTTGTAAAATTATTCCTATTATTGAAATACGGACAATTAAACAACATAACATAAAAATTAATTTTTCAATTAAGTAAATTATTCCTATTATTATCAAAAATGTTATTAAACATGAACTACATGATTTAATTTTTGATTCTTTTTTATTAGTTGGTGTATATAATTTCATATATTTAAAAATGTATAAAAAATTTAAAAATAAGTAAAAAAATTAAATATTTAATAAAGTAATTTTAATAATAATCTATTTTCTATCATAATATATATTATTCAATTAATAATATTTTCCAGCCAGGAGAAACTTTAATATTTTCTTTTTCAATTTTATTTAAAGCCTCTAATGCATTAATTTCAGATTTTTCAACATTTTCATCTTTATCACTTAATTTAAATAAAAATAAAATCTTTTTAAATAATGCAAGTCCAGATAAAGGATCTAAAATACTATTACTAAAATTAAAAATAAAAACAAAATTGATTTTTTCAAGAATTAACTTTTGAGTTAATTGTAAAGAAGAATTACTTCCTTCAACTAAAGATAATTCATAATATTTTTTTCCTTTTCTTTTTTCATCACTTATATTAAAAGCTTCTTTAATTTTTTTCAAACCATTTCCATTAAAATTCTCATTATTACTTTCATAATATACATTAATTATTTTTGATTTAATATCAATATCAGTAATATTTTCTTTTGATGAAGATGTTAAAATATAAATATCATTAAATTTATTATTTTTTATAAATTCAACCATTTCTTTATTAAATTTATGAACAAATTTTTTTGGAGCACCTGATGTTAAATTTAATATTGTTATTTTTTTCTCCTCATTTAAATATAAATCTCCATTAAATTCTAAATTTCCATCTTCTAAATATGATACTGAATGTTTTATATATTCTGAATATAAAAATCCAATTTTTTCAAATTTGTAATTTAATAATAAAAGAGATAAAGCAAATTCTGTTGAATTTCCCTCACCTGGAAATACTATTAATAAATTTGTTCCTTGGATATTTTTTTCTGAATTCAACTTCAACATTTATATATATAAAAAATGAAATAAATATTTAAAATATATATAAAAATAATTATTATATATATATAAAATATACATTAAATAATTAATTTTAAATATTTATTCTTTCATTTATTTCAATTATATCTTCATATCTTTTATAAATTCTTTCTATTTTATAATCTTGATTATTTGTTTTTAAATATGTATATGCATCATTCCATATTTGCATTGGATTTACTACCTGATTTTTTTCTGCTGGATGTACATATGCTTGTCTCATCAATTTTAATAACTCATCTTCTGTTATTATTTCTGGGATATTATCTTTTTTAGATAAAAAATTTGTTTTTAAATCCATATTACTAAATCTATTATCTGTTAAAGTCCTATGATTAAATATAAAATCATTAATTCCTGATTTATTTAATACTCTTTCAAAAATATTTGGTTTATTATCTTTTACATTAAATAAATGTTTCATTCCTGAATAAATAAATAAACTTAAAATTAAATAAAGAATTGTTGCAAAAAATGAATAATATTTATTATTAAAAATTTTTAAAAATAAATTAGAAATAATAAATTGAAAGAAAAAAATACCAATTAAATCAAATTTAATAACTAAATCAGTAATATTACCATGAGATTCAAATTCTGCAGGATATAAAAATAATAAATTATATTTATCAATATAATATTTCAACAAAAAAAATAAACAACCAAAAGGAGTAATTAAAGGAATAGTAGTACTAAAACATAAAGTTAACATAAATACAGTAATACTAAATGAATAATTATAACCATAATCAAAATATTTTTTAACTAAGCTTGCATAAAATTTTTCATAATCAGATGATGCAATAAATACTCTAAATTTTTTAACAAAAAATTGTGGTAAAGCTAAAAGTTGAATTCCATTTGAAATAAAAGTAACTTGAATTATATATCTCATAAAAAAATATGCATTTTTAATAAATCCTTCACTTACATCAAAATCCCAATGAATATTGATTAATATCATCAATCCATTTTTAATTTTTTCAAAATTTAAAACACCAAAAGTTGGAATAAAAAAACAATTTATAACCATAAAAATAACATTTTTATAAAAAATACTTTTTTCACGATAAGATCTTTTATAATGTAATTCAGCCATTGCAATATAACCAACAATAACTGGTATAACTCCACTATTCATTATTACAACAATTAAAGTATATGAATATTCAGTTATAATTGTTCTTAAATCTTGATTATCAATTTGCATACTTAAATCATTTATTATAGGTGATAATTCGTTATTAATAAAATTTGGTGTTATAATAATTAAACAAATTATAAAAAGTGAAGTATTAAAAAATAACATTCTAATTTTTCTCCATTTTTTTGAATATTTTATATTGTCCCATATTATATCTGAAGGAGATGGAGCTTTTTTAATTAACCAATTATCCATTTTTAATAATTTTCCTTCAAAAGAATTCATTTTACTAAAAATTAAATTTTGATTTTTTAATATTTTATTTACCATTTCTGGAGTTTTAAATACTATAAATGCATTTCCTGTATTTTTTTTACTATTTAATGATCTATAAAAATTTAACATGTTATTTGTTATTTCACTTAAATGCATATAATATATTTCTGCATCAATTTTTGACTTTTTTAATTTGAAAAACCAATCTTTTGTTATTTTTTTTCTTACTGGATAATTTTTTATATTTTCATTATAATATTCATCATATCTTCCTTGATAGGTAAATTTATCATCAATTAATTTTGTTAACATATCATAATTTGGAATTAATTGAATTCCAATAATTAAACTACTAAAATGATTTTCAAAAAATGCTTCAATAATTTTTTTTGCATCTAAATAAGATAAATCTTGATTTATTCCTCTAATATGAAGAGTATATAAAGGTATCATATTATCTAAACTATGATTAGTTGATTGATCTTTAGATTTCATTTTTAAAATCATTTTTGCAAAAATATATAAATGATAATAAGATATAAAAGTATAAAATAAACTAAATATTAAAATTATCCAAAGTAATAATTTATTTCCATAAATATTTGCTACAGTAGGTTTTAAAATAGATGATATTTTTTCATTATTTTCTCCTAATCTACAAACAGGAAAAAGAATTAATAAAGAAATAATTGATAAAAATCCAAATAAATAAGCAGTAATTCTTTGATAATATAAATATATGAAACCTTCATCATTACATATTCTTATTACATCATGGTCATTTATTTTATAAATATATTTATACCAACCTAATATACTATAATCTTGACTTCTTTTTCTTATTGTTTTTATTGTTTCAGAATTAAAATTTATGTTGTTATTATGATTTAAATTATTTTTTCTTTGTTTTAGTTCATTTACTCCTCTTTCATTTAAATGTAAATATAAATCATCAATATCAATTTCATCATTATAATTTTGACTTAATTTATTTGCTAATATTCAAATTATATAAATATAATACTTATTAATTTATCTTTTCTGTATTTTCTAAAGAAATGAAAAATTATTAAAACAATAATTCCAAATCCTACACTTATTATAAATATCATTTCTAATTTTTGCCAATCTGTATAAACTTTCATATTTTATTATTTAATTTAATTAAAATTTTTTGAAATTTGTAATTCAATTATTTATTTACTTTTTATGATTTAATCATTATTATTTTGATTTTCTAAAATATTAAATTAAAAATATTTGTTAATTTATAAGAGGAATATAAATTTAATTAGATTATAATGATATCCAAAATAAAAAATTAAAATAAATATATTTTTTTAAAGTTATCAAAACACTTTGTTTAAGGAATAAAATATAAAGTTTTGATATATTAAATAATTCTAACCAATCATTCCCATTTTTTTGGAGAACATATATAAAAATACATATATATAAATATTTATCAATAATCCTATTATAAAATTATAATTAAATATCAATCAAGAAAAATATTTATACTAAATTCTATATAATATTGAATAGAAATTTTTATAGATTTTACCATAGGAAATACAATTCATAAAAGTTATAATTGTTTCGATGTAATTAATTAATTCAGAAAATATTTACAAATTTATTAAATTCAAATTGAATTTAATTTTTTTTAAACATCTTAATTAATTCATTTTTCCCTTGAACTTTGGAATAACAAATTTCAATAGGTTTTTTCATATCTATATTTTCAAATTTAAATTCTTTTAAACGATTATATAATTGAACTATATTTCTATAATTTATCATATTTACAAAAGCAAATCCTAAATTCCTATTATTATATTTATCAAATGGGAGATATAAATAATTAAAATTACCAACTCCTAATAAAATTTTATTAATATATTCTTTATTTATTGAATTAGGGAGATTTTTAATAATTATAGATGTTCTTTTATCTTCACCTTTTTCGATTTTTTCAAAGGATATTGAAAAAGAACTTTGACTTTTATTTGATTTCTTTTTATTATTTAGATAAGAAAATGAATTTACAAATCTACTTTGAGAGGGTTGACTATATTTTGGAAATAATAATTTAAGTAGAATTTCATATTTTGTTCTCATTATCTTATATCTTATAAATTTATAATTTTTATTTAGTTTTTATAAGTTTATTTGTTAAAAAAATTATTTTTTTTTGATAATACTTGTATATCTCTTCCTTTTGAGATAAATGTATATTTTTTCATCTAAAATTTAAAATGGGTTAGACGGAATAATGAATTAAAAATTCGAATTGAATTTCATTGAATTAAAGAGAATTTATCTTAAATTATTTTAAAAACATCTTTAAGTTAATTAGTGATAATAGCATTTACTAAAAATCAATAAAAAATCAATTTTAAATTTTTTATTATATTCATCGAAAGATTTTATTTGTTAAATTAAAGATTATAAATATTTTAATTTATAATTTTGTATTATGCTAGTTTTTTGTTTTATAAATTTTAAATATTTTATTTTATGCTTTATTAATACCTTAAAGTTTGTTCATTTTCAGTATTAAACAAAACAAATAAAAATAATTAAATATAAAAGATAAGTATATAAGATTTTTATTTAATTTTTTTTATAAAAATGAGAAATCATCTTTTTTGTATTTCAAATAATATTTCAGAATATATCATTTTATGATTAGAATAATTCAAAATGAATTAGATTTTTTATTTTTCAAGTTATTTGTTTAATCATAATTAATTAAATTAAAAATATAATTTCATTTTTATAATTTTTGAATTTTCATTTTTTATTAAAGATTAAACATTAAAATTGTTATTTTTGTAATATATTAATATTGATAATTATTAAAGAAAAATTTTATTAAGGAATTAAAAATTTTTATGATTTATAATTTTATATATATAATTAAAATATTGTTAAAATAACGAAATATGGGGAATTAGAAAAATTATAATTTTTATAAATTATAAATTGTTATTTATTTAAATTGTTATTTATTTATTATTTAATAAAATAAATTATAATTTAATTATGAATAAATTCTTTATGAAATTTAAAATAATTTTTAAAAATAAACAAAATCAAAATAAAATCTTTAAATAAATTAAATAAGATAATTATTTATCATTTCTTCTTCTTCCTCATTATCAATTTTCCCTTCATTAATTCTTTTCATATCTTTTAAACATTTAGCTTTATTTTTCAAAGCCATTTCATAACGTGGATTAATTTTTAAAGCAACATCATAACATTCTAAGGCTTTTTCATATTCTCCCATATCATAAAGACAAACTCCTTTATTATTAATTGCATTTATATCAGTTTTATCCAATTCAAATGAAGTTTGAAAACATCTCATTGCATCAATTTTCTTATTCATTTTATATAAAACATTTCCTTTTTTGAAATAAACTAAATGATGAGTTGGATTTAATTTTATTGTTAAATTTAAATTTTCTATTGCTTCATTTAATTTATTTAATGAAACTAAACACATTGCTTTATTATAATAAGTTGATGAATAATTTGGATTAAATTTTATTGATAAATCATATTTCTCTAAAGCATCTTCAAAATTATTTTTATTAAATTCAATTAAACCTTGATAAAAGTAAACTTCACCTAATATATCTTTATGAATATTTTGGATTGAATTTATAGATATTTCTTCAAAGAATTTATCATCGCATTTATTATCTGGGTTTTTATTATATTTTTTAAAAATACAATTAAGACAATAATTTAAATTTTTATTTGATTCTTCTTTATAATTTAATTCAAAAAGACATTTTGCTTTATAACAATAACTTTCTGTAATATTATATTTATAACTTATTGATTTATCAAAAGAATACATTGCATTATTTTTTCTTTTTAATTCATATAAAGTAATTCCTTTATAAAAATGATATCTTCCAATTTTATTATTTAATGAAATTGCTTTATCAAAATTTTTTAAAGCATTTTCTAAATCATTCATTTCTTTATAGCATAAACCTTTTTTACAATAAGCTGCATGAAATGTTGGTTCTAATTGAATTGCTTGATCTAAATTAGAAATACAATTATTATAATCTTTTTGAATAAACATAATACTTCCTTTTTCATAATAACATTCACTATATTTTATATTTTTTGATAAAGCAACATCAAATTCTTTTAAAGCTTCATCATATTGATTTAAACTTTTCAAAATTAAACCTTTATAATAATATAATTTCTCTATTGGAATTGGATTTTTATTTTTATCAATATTACTTAATTCAATAGCTTTTGTTATACTAAAAAGTGCATCTGAAAAATTTTTTAAATCATATAAACAAATACCTTTCATATAATATGCATTAGAAAAAGTTGGATAATTTTCAATACATCTATTAAAACTATCAATTGCAGAACTTGGTGCTTTTAATTCTTTATATTGGATATTTCCTTTTAAAAAATATGCTTTCCAATTTGGTTTTATTTTTATACTTTCATCAAGATCATTTAATGATTCTTTTGATTTATGTACAATATTTTCACAAAATGCTCTATTATAAAAATAATCAGAATCAAGTTTATAAATCTCAATTGCTTTTGAATAAAATTTTATTGCTTCTTCAATTTGATTTAATTCTCTTAAACAATTACCTTTATTAAATAAAGCTAAACCATTTAAAAAATTAGGAGTTACACTTATTATACTTTCAAAACATTCAATTGCTTCTGTAAATCTTTTTAATCTAAAAAAACAATTTCCTCTTTTCATATAAGCATTTAAATTTGTATTATCATATTGAAGACATTTAGTAAAATTTTCAATTGCTTTTAATTTATCTCCATTTTCATTATAATATAGACCTAAACCATAATATGCATGTGGAAATTTATCATTAAATTCATTTATTATTTTATTATATAAATCAACAGCTTCATATTTTTTTCCAATACTATATAAACAATCTGCTTTATTATATATTGCAATATAAAATTTTTCTTTTGAATAATAAAAACTTTGAGTAAAGTATTCAATTGCTTTTATTTTATCATTTAATTTTAAATGACATCTTCCAATATTATTTAAAGTCAATGGATCATTTTTATTTAATTCATTTGATTTTTCAAATAATTGTAAAGCATTTTTATAATCACCTTGTTGGAAAAAACATAATGCTTTTCCATAATATAATGGTTCTAAATCTTTTAATTTATTTGATTTATTTGCTAAATCTAAAGCTTGTGTAAATTTCATTAATGCTTCTGAATAATTTTTAAATGAATATTCCACATATCCAATATTATATACAGCACTAATTAATTTTGGATTCATTTTTAAACATTGATTATATACATTTAATGCTTCATTTGAACGATTTAAATGAAATAAACAATTTGCTTTTTTTAAATATGCTAAATAATTATTTGGATTATTTAGTATTGCATCATTGTACATATCCAATGCGTTTTGATATTCCAATGATTCATAATATGTATTCCCTCTTGTTACTAAATTTCCCATATTTTAATTTTATTTTTTTTAATTTTAATTAAGAAAATATAATAAAAAATAAATTATATTTATATAAACATTGTAAAAAATATTTTAAATTTATATTAATAAAAGAAAATTAAGTTTTTTTTCATTTTCAAAAATTAAATTTTGTATAATATATTTATTTATTTTTGTTCATTTTGATTATTATTATTTTGATTTTGTTGTAATTGCTGATTAGGATAAATAACATTTGAAGGAATAAAAATATTATTTTGCAAATAAATATAATTATAATTATAAGGATAATATGTATTAAATCCCATTTGATTTTGATACATATTTTGTTGTGATCTCATCATTTTATATATTTTTTTATTTGCATTAATTTGATCAATTGTATTTAAATTCATATTTTTAAAGTTTTTAACTGTTATAATACCATTATTTTCAACTTCAGAATATTCCAAATTTTGATTTCCTTGAATAAGATCTTTTATCTTTTGAGCAGTTATATTATTTTTTTTTAAACTGTTATAATTTAATAAATCATTAACTGAAATTTGACCTTTATCAGTTAATCTATATCTAATATATAAATCTTTATTTAAATTATTTTCTTCAAAAATACTTTCTAAATATGATAAAATATCTTTATCATTATTTAAAATAGGAGTTTGATGAAAATTATTTTGATTTTGATATTGAATATCATGATTAATATTAATTGTGTCAAATTTATTTCCACCAAATTTATGAAATCTATTTTGTTTTTTATAAACACCTTTATTATATTTTTGACTTCCTCTTTTATTATTATTATTATTATTATTATTATAATTATTATTATAATTATGATGATAATTATTATTATATTTATCATTTCTTTGAAAATTTTTATAATTTTTTCTATTTGGATATTTATCTTCTTCATATTGAATATTAATATGAATATTATTTTGATTTGCATAATCCATAAAATCAATTCCTTTTTTTTTATTTTTTTTTTCATCTTTTTCTTTTTTATCTTTATGGGGTTTTTTATCTTGACCTGTAAAAACTGATTCATCAATTTTAATTTTTTGCATTTCTTTTTGTAGTTCTTCATCAACTTTTTCTTCTTCTTCATTAACTAATTCAGGAACATATTTTTGTGGAGGAACTTCTATTTGTTCTTCAGTTTTTGCTTCACTGCTCATAAGATAGAATGATAAAAAAATATAAATTTCAATAAATATACATAAAAAATTAAAAAAAAATTAAAAAATAATCAAACCAAAAAGTTTTAAAAAAAATCCAAAAAAAATTAAAATTAAAATTAAAAATAACCTTATCTGTTATAAAAAAAAATATAAAAAAAACAAAAAAAAAAATAAAAAATAAAAAAAATGTATCAAGAACCAATATTTAATCGTCATTGTGCAGATAGAGACAGAATATGGGATACAAAATTATATTATGAAAGAATGGCTTTAGCAAAAGCATCAACAAATCCTCCTCCACCAAAAGAATATTTATTCTTAAAATACAAAATGTTGAAAAGACAAATGCAAAAAGATGAACAAGCAAATATTGATTATGGTAATAATTTAGTATTAAGTAAAATAAGAGAAAAATATAAAAAACCTGGTCAATATCATCCTGATTCAATGAAATTTTTTCCTCATCCTTCATCATTGAGATTTTCTGCTGCTGGACATAAACAATTTGAAATTGATAAATCAAATGAATATTTAAAAGGTAGAATTAATAGAATTAAAAGTGGGAAAAGTATGTATAATTCAGGGGTTAGTTTAAAAAAATATGAAAAATTAAAAAAAATTGAAGATAATATTTGTAATAATTCTAGATATACTAATATTAATTTATGTTTTGTAACCCCGAGACTTTATCAAAAAAGATTATATAAGTTAATTGAAAAAAAAGATAAAGAAAAAGCTTTTTTGAAGAAATTTTTAAATGAAAGACAATCAAATACTGAGAATAATAATCATTCTGATATTGGTGATTATGATGATAATAATGATTTTAGAGGGGAACATACAAGATATGGAAATGATAGAAATGAAAATTTAAATCAAAATTTAAGACCTATGACTGAAAATAATAATAATGGAAAAAGAATTAATATTGAAAGAGAATATCAATATTAATATATTTGTATGAGATCTGAAAATTAAAATGAATGATGTTACTTATTGTAATTTTTTTACTTTTTTTAATTAAATGATTTTTGTTAAAGAATTGTATTTTTTAAAGATTTTTTATATTAAAAATATATTCCAATTTCTTTATCTTTTTATTATCTTTTTTTAAATATAAATATTATTTAAATTACTTGTATTATGATAATATATATTGGTTAACTTATTTTTAAATGATTATCATTTTCATCTCCTAATAAAACTTTTTCTTAACTTCATATTTTTGAATATATAAATATGAATAGAAAATAAATTTCACAATTTTGTTAAATTAAATTTTTTATCATTATTTCAAATTTTTTTTTATATCATATAATTTTTTATAATTTTTAACAAATAAAAAATATAATTGTTAAGTTTTCTTATAATATAAAAATGAATAATGTTAAAAAAATAAAATTATTTTTTAGATAATTGGAAAAACAAATAATTTTCACATTTTTATATAGTAAAGTTGTTTCCATAAATTCTATCTGATCTTTAATGATTATTTTATCTTTTTTAATGGCACCACATGTTTGTATATTTCTTAAGTTTTCATTTAAAAATGTAGTATAGCAACATTCTTTACCTTTAGCTTTATCCATTTCAGAAGGTTCAGCATTCAAACATTCTTTTTTTGATATTTTTTCATTATTATAATATTCATCACATATGGTTGAAAGTATATAATTTATAAAAAGACAAAATAAAAATATATTCAACATAAATTTCATTAAATAATTTAAAAATAAATTAAAAAATCAAAAAAATTAAAAAAAATTCATTTTAAAATTTAATAAAATCCCAAAAAAAAGTCAAAAAAATATAAACAACCAAAAATTTTATTTCTTATAAAATCCATTAGTATAAGTAGAACTTAAATCTAAAGACATAATTTTCAACATTTGACTTTTATTATCAACAGTTCTCATAAGTGAAGTTTCCGGTTTTTCAAGCATAGATCCTAAACTACTTCTACACCATTTTTCATAAGTATCCTCTTTCCAAGTTTTTTTAACAGGTGTTACCCCCCATTTAAATTTATCTTCACTTGCTTTTAAATCATTAATCATATTAAAAATTTCAGGTGAATAAGAATATTTTAAATCTCTATCAATAAAATTAATATTACAAAAACCAGTTTTAATACAAATATTTCTACCAATTGAAATTAAATCATATAAAGCATTAAAAATTGATTTTAAGCCATCTTCAACTACATTTTGTTTTAAATAACATCCAATTGCAATTGGACCTGGATTACAATATGTCATATTAATTCCCCTTTGATAAACTGAACTCTGTGATGCTGGTTTAGTTACTTCTTCTTTATTTTTAAATCTTGTTAATACTGGTAAGAATCTTGTATCTATTATAAAACAAGGTCTCATTAAATGTCTTGATTTTTTTTCTAGAAGAAGTTGATCAAAATTTTTGGTTTTTGCATCTTCTAAATTTATTCCTAAACGAGGTAATGTTTGCTTACATTCATATGTAAATGCACCAAAACCTTTTAAATTTACTCCTTTGTAATTTGTTACTTTTTCTTTTAGATATTCACATGTTGCTCTCCATATTACTAAAAGTTGACTTTTGGGTTCTAATGGTTTGAAGGAATCGTTTGTTCTTTGAGATGGAAATTGATGGTGACCTGGATATCGAGATTTATTATTTATTATACTATTTTTGGTTTTTTTTATTTAAGTTATATTTTTTTAATCTTACTATGCAACTACGTCTTCGATCTGCATCATTTTTTTTATTATTTTATTTTTTTGGTTATATGATAATAATATATTATTTATGATTTCCTTATTTGAAATTTTTAAGAAGTTATTTTGAAAATAATTATTTTTTAATGAATTAAATTAAAAATAATTTTTTTTGTTTGAATATAAAGTTAAAAAATTTATTTATTTAATCATCATCTTCTTTTTCTTCATTTCCTTCTTCTCCGTTTTCATCTCCATCATAATTAACATCAAAATCACCATCAATATCAAAAACAACAGGTTCAGGAACTTCTAATTTAGGATGTTCTTCATCATATGTTTTTAAAAATCCTTCTTCATCAAAGACAGGTTTAGGCTTTTTTTCTTTTTTTTTTTTCTTTTTTTTACCTCCTTCTTCTCCTTCTTCTCCTTCTTCACCTTCTTCACCTTCTTTTTTTTCTTCTTCTTCACCTTCTTCACCTTCTTTTTTTTCTTCTTCTTCACCTTCTTCACCTTCTTTTTTTTCTTCTTCTTCACCTTCTTCTCCTTCTTTTTTTTCACCTTCTTCTCCTTCTTCACCTTCTTTTTTTTCTTCTTTTTTTCCTTCTT
>Ga0256407_10006058_pt1 | contig 18925 bp, 15 predicted proteins | sample RumenRJG_04DNA_FD_193489 | JGI IMG/M metagenome (GOLD analysis project Ga0256407, IMG submission 193489) | Bovine rumen microbial communities from Lethbridge, Alberta, Canada - RJG_04 | ecosystem: Host-associated > Mammals > Digestive system > Stomach > Rumen | place: Canada: Alberta... | reverse complement strand
CGGCCTTAACTCCGCGCTTGGCTTTTTGCGCCTTTACGTAGGCGATCTCGCGCTCAACTTCTTTGGCGCATCCAATCGGGTGCGCGTTGATGCAAATGTTGCTTCTGATTTTGGGTGTGATTACCATATTCTAAACTCCTTATGTGTCATGCCGCGCGGGCAATTTTAGTCTTCAAACTTCTTGAACACGACGCAGCCGTTGTGGCCGCCAAAGCCGAGCGACGCGCTGGCCGCCGCTGTGATTGTTCCTGTCTGTCCCTTGTTGGGAACGTAATCCAAGTCGCAGCCGCCTTCGATGTCAGGCTCGTCAAGATTGATTGTCGGCGGGAAAAAGCCGTCGTTAATCGCCTTGATGCAGAACAAGGCTTCGATCGCTCCGGCCGCTCCAATCATGTGGCCCGTCATGCTCTTGGTGGAAGAAATCTTCAATTTCTTGGCGTGCTCGCCAAAGGCCAGCTTTACCATTTTTGTCTCGCCCGAATCGTTGGCGTGCGTTCCCGTTCCGTGCGCGTTGTAATACTGAACGTCTTCCGGCTTGAGGCCAGCGTCTTCCAAAGCGCGGGTGATCGCCTTGGCGCCGCCCGTTCCGTCCGGAAGGGGAGCGGTGATGTGGTAAGCGTCAGAAGAAGCGCCGTATCCTGCGAACTCGGCGTAAATCTTGGCTCCGCGCTTTTTGGCGTGCTCCAACTCTTCCAAAATCAAAACGGCGCTTCCTTCTCCCATTACAAAGCCTCCGCGGTTTTTGTCAAAGGGACGGCTTGCCTTGTGGGGCTGGTCGTTAAAGTTTGTGGCCAGCGCCTTCAATACCATAAAATTTCCGATTCCAAAGCCTGTGATTGTGGCTTCCGTTCCGCCGGCGACGCAAACGTCAACGCGGCCGCTTCTAACCAAGTCCAAGGCGTTTCCCAAAGCGTCAGTGCCGCTAGAGCAAGCCGTGGCGAGAGTCCATGCCGGGCCTTCGATTCCGTAAAGCATGCTTACGTTTGCGGCCGCTTCGTTGGGAATGAATTCCGGCGCGCTGAGCGGCGGAATGCGGTTCACGCCGGCGGCGGGGTCAAAGTATTTTTTAAAGGCCGCTTCGATTACGTCAAAGCCGCCGATTCCGTTTCCAACCATTACGCCGCACTTTTCGCCGGCCAAGTTTTCCTTGTTAAAGCCCGCGTCGCCCAAAGCCTGGGCGCTGGCGGCAACCAAAAACTGGGTAAAGCGCGCCATTTTGCGGCACTCTTTTGGGTCAAGGCCGTATTGGGCGATGTCAAAGTTCTTCACCTCGCCGGCTACTTGAACCTTGTAGTCGGTGGCGTCAAACAAAGTGATTTTTTCAATGCCGCTTTTTCCGGCCTTGATTCCTTCCCAGGTGTCCTGAACGTTGTTCCCAAGCGGAGTCACCGCTCCAAGTCCCGTAACAACTACGCGCCTTTCTGCCATAAAAATCCCCATAAAAATAAGATTATTTATTTTAGACAAAATTTCGATTTTTGTCAACTTAAACCTTTTGATTGAAAAAAACAAATTCCTATGATATAATTGTAAGGATGAAGATGTTATACGCTGTGGTTCTTGGCGTGATGGAAATGATGATTATCTTCACCATCAACAGAACCATGAATAAGGCAAACAGACGCGTTCCTTTGGCAAAAAAAGCCCGTGACATGCTCCTTGGAGCGTTTTTTACGGTTTTGCCAAACATTATACTCACTCTAATTTCAACAGAATGGGATAAAGTTGACACAGCCTCGGTTATCTTGTTCGATTGGTATTTTATCGCAATCGACATCACCTTGTTTCTGCTTTTGTACTTTAACGTAGAATACTCCCATCCAAACAGCATTGCGTCAAAGAGTTTCATTTCCGCAATAATTTACTTTTTTAAGAACGACATTAGGCACATCACAAGGCGCGACAAGCAAAAAACGTCTTGGTTTGAAAAATGCATGATACTTTTGGCCGTCTTTGTCCTTGTCGATGTTTGCAACTTGGTAAGCAACATTTGGACTGGCCAAGTGTTCTCCGTAGAGCGCTATTATTTTAACGGCGGATTCTTTCAGCCTGACGTATATTTTAGAACAACAACCGCTTGGTCTTATGACTTGCACTTGACCCTTTGCTACTTGATGGTCGTAATGAACATCATTTGTCTTTTGGCAAAAACCATCGTAGCTCCAAGCATTTACAAATTAAAATTCTTTATGTCAATCTTTCAGATTTTGCTAATCGTTCTCATAAACGGATTTTACATTTTGTTCGCGCTTCCGGTAGACTTTTCAGTGCTGCTTTACGGCTTTGTTTGCGTTTCAATGTGCTACTTTGCCTTCTCTTACATTCCGGCGCTTTTGCAGCAAGTGACTTTAAAGCGCTTGATGCAGGACATGAACAACGGAATCGCCGTTTTGGACACCGACGGCCAATGCATCTACGCCAACGAATACATCAGAAACATTTACCACATTAAGCCGGGCCAGAATCCGACAGAAGTCATCAACCCTATCATTCAGCGCATTTCTGACAGGGTTCCGCTTACCGAGATGGAGCCAAAAGAAGAAACAATTCATAGAATTGAAAACGGAAAAGACGTTTTTTACAAGATGAACTTTTCGCGCATCGAAACAAAAGACAAACGCTACATCGGAAGTTACTTGATGATGGTGGACACCACCGAAGAAAACAATCGCGAAAAACTTGAGCACTTCCGCAACACGCATGATCCTTTGACCGGCCTTTACAACAAACATTACTTTTACGAAAAAGTCGCCGACATGCTTGAAGCCAATCCAGACGAAAAATATTTTATCGTTTGCTGCGACGTAGGAAAATTCAAGCTGATCAACGAGTTTAACGGAATCGCGGTTGGAGACAAGATCCTAAAGTCATTTGCTGAAGGACTCAAAACAAAAACAGTCATTGGAGAGATTTACGGAAGAATCGACAACGACCGATTCGCGATTTTGATTCCCAAAGACCGCTTGAACTTGCAAATATTCATCGACGAAACGCAGCGCATTTTTAAAGAGACCGTCAACCTTTCTATTTTGCCAACATGCTACTTTGGCGTCTACGAAATCGAAGACACCGACATGCGCGTTTCATTTATGTGCGACCGCGCCTTTATCGCGATTGACACAATCAAGGGCCAGTTTGGAAAGCAGGTCGCTTGGTACGACTCAAAATTGCGCGACAGCGCCTTGCGCGAGCAGGAATTGGTTTACCAGTTGCCCGAAGCGATTTCTACCGGACAGATAAAAATTTACTTGCAGCCTCAATCTACAATCGAAGGAAAGGCGGTCGGCGCGGAAGCCCTTGTCCGCTGGGAACACCCGGACGAAGGAGTCGTTTCGCCTTCCGAGTTCATTCCGATTTTTGAAAAGAACGGAATGATCACTAAAATCGACCGATACGTATGGCGCCTTGTTTTCCAAAAGCTTTTTGAATGGAAGACCGCCGGCCGCGACGACTTTTACATTTCTGTCAACATTTCGCCAAAAGACTTTTACCTTATGAGCATCATGAACGAGTTTAACGAATTGCTCAAAGAGTTTGACATCGATCCAAAGAACTTGCACATTGAGTTGAGCGAAGACGTAATGATGGTTGACTTGGAACGACAAATTCGCTTAATCGAACAGTTGCATAAAATCGGCTTTACAATCGAAATCGGAGACTTTGGCGCCGGCAACACCTCGCTTAAAATTTTGCGCGAATGCAATATCGACATTCTTAAAATCGACATCGGCTTCTTGCAGAACACAAGCTCGCCGCGCAACGCCCATATCATCATGAAGGAATTGATCACAATGGCCAAAAACCTTGGCATAAAAATTCTTGCCAAAGGAATCGAAGCCAAAGACCAAATGGACTTGCTTCACGACGAAGGCTGCGACCTCTTCCAAGGATACTACTTCTCAAAGCCAATCGATACAAGATCCTTTGAACGCATTTACATGTAATTGGTGTTATTATGAAAAAAATCTTATTTGTATGCCACGGAAATGTCTGCCGTTCCCCAATGGCGGAATTCGTAATGAAACATTTAGTCAAAAAAGCCGGGCTTGAAAAAAACTTTTACATTGACTCAGCCGCGACAAGCACGGAAGAAATAGGCAACGGCCCCCATTACGGAACGCGAACAAAACTTGCGCAAGAAGGCATTCCTTGCGGAGACCACCGCGCGCGGCAACTGGTTTACGCCGATGGAATAGATTACGATTTGATTATTGGAATGGACCAAGAAAATCTTTATTACATGAACAGAATCCTAGGCCCCGGAGCGGCTCCTAAAATTCATTTGCTCTTGGAATGGGCTGGACTAAAGCGCGACATAGCCGATCCTTGGTACACTAGAAACTTTGACCAAACGTATCAAGACATCGACCTTGGCTGCCGCGCGCTTTTAGCGGCGCTTAAATAAAAGCAAAAGCAACAACGCGAATTTCAATTGCTCCCCCTCATATGAACGGAACGGCTCCACTCGTTGTAATACTTAATGTACGCGTCACGGTATTTTTGAGTGTTGTTTGAAAAAGTGACTTCGCCGTTTGTGGTTGCCCAACAAATTTCAAAGGAATCTTTGTCTACGTCAAGCGGAACCAAGCTAGTGATTCTGGCGGAACTTTTGTCGTAATCATAATCCGTTCCTTCGACAGATTTTTTTCCGTCAAAGAAAACGCCAGGCTCTCCCCTGCTCTTGTCGATTCCCGCAAGTACAAAAATTCCGGGATAAGCCGCTTCTCCTACGATATGAAAAGCCAAGTCATTGATTTTAAAGGGAATGTTTTTAGGCAAAAAAACCTTAAGCTCGGTCGAATCCGAATCGTATTTGTATTCGTTTTCGGCAAGCGGATAGCGGACGCGCGAAATCGGGTGAATCGCCGTAACTTCCTTGATGGAATTAAAAGTCAAAATCGTGGAAATCTTTCCGTCGGCCTTGTTGACCGTCGTGTTTACGTAAGTGATTATTGGTTCTTTTGGCGGAACGATAGCCGTCTCATCGACTTCTTGCTGGCTGCTTTTGCAAGAAAAAAGCGCAAATGCGGTAAAAAGGAACGCAACAAAAGCCGCGCTTCGGAACGAATGAATCAAAGTCAATTTAAAAAAAACGTCTTTTCTCATAGATTTATTTTCGGCAAAATGATAATCTTTGTTTATGAAAACTTTTTTGGCAAAGGAACTGGCCGCAAGCCCAGAAAACTCGCGGATAAAAATTATGGGCCGAACCGCGCAAAGCGAAGACGGCGTGGATTTTTTTTGGTCCGCGAGCGGCTTTGAAGCAAACGCAAACGGCTCGGAACTGTGGGCGCGAATTGAATCGGACTACGACAAATTTGAAGTGTGGATCAGCGTATGGCTGAACGGAGTCCAAACCGCCCGCCTTATGCTCAACAAGGGAACGAATGACGTTTGCCTTTACAGGAACTTGCCTTCGGCCAATGTAAAGAACGTCCGCGTATACAAAGAAACCCAAGCGATGGGCGACGACGCCAAACACCGCTTCCTTCTAAAAAGCCTTTCGACAGACGGCGACCTCCTTCCTGTAACGCCCCAGCCGCTACGGATAGAATTTATCGGCGACAGCATCACTAGCGGCGAAGGAACTGTCGGCGCCAAAGGAGAAACGGACTGGACAAGCATTTTCTTTGGAGCGACAAAAACTTGGGCCATCAAGCTCGCTAGCTCTTTAGGCGCCGACTTTAACGTCATCAGCCAAAGCGGCTGGGGCGTGGTTTGCGGTTATGACGGCAATCTGGACCACGCCCTTCCAAAATATTACGGTGAAGTTTGCTCGGTGGCCAACCGATTTGGCGGCGAGCGCGAATGGAACTTTAAAAACTTTGAGCCGGATTGGGTAATCGTAAACTTAGGAACCAACGACCAAAATCCCTGCCAGAGCCGCCCGGACATTTCGGAAATTTTTGAGGCGGGCGTCGTTTCGTTCCTAAAAAACATTCGCCTGCATAATCCCAAGGCAAAAATCGTTTGGTGTTACGGAATGATCGGCCATATTTTGGCAGAGCGGCTGCAAAAGGCTGTTGACGCTTACAAGGCCCAAAGCGGCGACAAAGACGTTCAATACATTTTGCTTCCGGAAATCGATATGGAAAAAACGGGCGCGCTTAGCCACCCGACAGAGATTCAGCAGCAAGAAGCCGCCGAATATTTGAGATCACAAATCGTAGGTCTTTAAAATATTTTGCGCGGTAATCGCGCGGCTTTGTCGCATGTCCATCGACTGCTTTTCGATGTAACGGTGCGCCTGCTGCTCGGTCATTTCCAGGCGTTGAATCAACACAAGCTTGGCGCGGTCAACCAAGCGGATTTCTGAAATTTTTTCCTGCAGCTTTTTGTTTTCGTCTTCCAACACGCTGATGCGGTTTCTGGCGGCAGTCAAAAGTTTTACGGCTTGGTAAAAGAATTCCGGGGAAGCGGGCTTTGGCATTACAAAGATTCCCATGTCCTCGACGTTGGCGTTTACGTCCGCCAAAATTTCGTTTTCAACAATAAGAATTATGCCCGCGTTCGTTTGTTCCGCGGCGTGCAAGGCTAAGTCGTCTCCCAACTCGTCGGGGAGCGGAGCGTCGATTACAATCAAATCGTATTCAGCGTTAATCAATTCTTGCCTGGCTTGGTTTCCGCCCTGCATCGTAGAGATGCGCGAAAATTTTTCCGAGCCAAGCATAAGCGAGAGAACTTCAAAAGTTGCGCTTGTGTTAGAAACGATTAATACGCTGTCCATTTGTTAAAGGCCAAAAGCTTTTAAAGTCACTTGCGGAAGAATCGATTTGATAAAATCGCTTTTCTTTGCCGCTTTTATGGCGCTGTCAAGATCTTTGGGCAACAACGCAAGATGGTTTTTCTTTGCGTCCTCGTTTGAAATCTTGTACAAGTCGTAGTTTATTTCGTCTTGCAGCTTTAACTTTCTTTGAATGCCGTCAAGGCCGGCCTTTAGTATCAAAGTCAAAACCAAGTACTGGTTGCACATCGGATCCGGCGAGCGCAATTCGATTCTGCGGAACTCTTCTTTTGCGGCGGGAACTCTGATGTACTGGCTTCTGTTTTGTCGGCTCCAAGAAACGTATTTGGGCGCCTCAAACTTTCCAAGACGTTCGTAAGACTCTTTTACCGGATTTGTAAAAAGGCTGATTTCTTGCGCTCGTTCCATAATGCCGGCCATAAAAGACTTGGCTTCGTCGCTCAAGGGGTCGGCGGCAAAAATATTTTTTCCGTCTTTAAAGACCGAAACGTTTATGTGCAAGCCGTTGCCCGGTCCGCTTGCGGCGGTGACTGGACTAAAGTCTGCGTAAAGGCCGTTAGAGTTGGCCACGGTGCTTACGACAGTCTTAAAGGTGGACAAGTTGTCCGCCGTGTTAAGGTAGTCCGAATACTTAAAGTCAACTTCTTGCTGGCCAGGGCCGGATTCGTGGTGCGAAGTTTCGGGAAGGATTCCCATTTGCTCAAGGTAAAGGCAGATTTGGCGGCGAACGTTCTCGCCCTTGTCCAAGGGAGCCAAATCGCAGTATCCGGCGTGGTCAAGCGGAACGTCTGTGCGCTCGCCTTTTTCGTCAAGCTTAAAAAGATAGAACTCGCATTCCGTTCCAGCCTTAAGCTCGTAGCCTGATTTTTTCGCCTCTTCTATGCTTTGCGACAAAAGCGTTCTCATGTCGCCTTCAAAGGGCTTTCCGTCGGGATAGCAAATGTTGCAAAAAAACCTGACGACTTTTCCCTGCTGGGGACGCCAAGGCAAAACGGAAAGCGTTGAAGGATCAGGAATCAAGAACAAGTCGCTTTCTGTTACGTTCAAAAAACCCGGAACGGAACTTGCGTCAAAAGAAATGCCAGAGTCAAAGGCCCGCTCCAATTCGTGCGGTTGGATCGAAATGCTTTTGGTGTTTCCAAAAACGTCCGAAAAAAACAGCTTGATGAACTTTACGCCGTTTTCGGAAATGTACTCCAAGACTTCTTTTTTTGTATACATATACTTCTCCTTTTACTCGACGGTAACTGACTTGGCCAAGTTGCGCGGCTTGTCGGGATCGTTTCCCCTAAGCACGGCGCAGTAGTAGGCAAAGAGTTGCGCGGGCACTACAGCCAAAAGCGACGCGAGCGTTGAAGAGATTTGCGGCAGCCTAAAAATCGCGTCATACTTTCCGTCAAAAGCTTTGCCCGCGTCTTGCGTGATTACAAGGACTGTCGCCGCGCGGCTTTTTATTTCTTCCATATTGGAACCGATTTTTTCGTAAAGCGCGGGTTCAGTCGCGATGGCAACAACCAACGTTTTTTGATCCAAAAGCGCGATTGGGCCATGCTTGAGTTCTCCGGCGGCAAAGGCTTCGCTGTGCATGTAGCTTACTTCCTTTAGCTTGAGCGCCGCTTCCAAAGACGAGGCCGAGTCAAACTGGCGGCCGATGTAAAAGATTTTGTTTTTGTTGAACTGTTCGCTTGCAAATTTTTGAATCGTATCTTGGTTGTCCAAAATTTCCTGAACCTTGCTTGGAATCGATTCCAGCTCGTCAAGCAGGGCCGTCGTTTCTTCTTGAGACAAAACGCCGCGAAGCTTTCCGGCTTTTATGGCAAGCAAAAAGAGGCAGGCCAATTGCGTCGTGTAGGCCTTTGTGGAGGCGACGGCGATTTCGGGTCCGGCCATCGTGTAAATTACGTCGTCGGCTTCGCGGCTTACAGTTGAGCCTACGACATTTGTTATGGCGACAACTTTAAGGCCCTGCTCTTTTGCCAAGCGCATGGCGCTAAGAGTGTCGGCCGTTTCGCCGGACTGGCTGATTACGATAAAGATGTCGTCCTTGTCCAAAATAGGATTGCGGTAACGGAACTCCGAGGCAACGTCAATGTCAACCTTGAGCCGCGCGATTTTTTCAAAAGCATACTTGGCGACGACGCCGGCATGGTAGGCGGTTCCGCATGCGGTGATTACAACGCGGCGAGCCTTTCTCCAAGCGTCGTCCATTTTGTTTTCTTCAAAGTAAACGTCAGTGGCTTTTCCCGTTCCGTCTTTAATGATGCGGTTTCGCATTGTATCCAAAAGCGCTTTGGGTTGCTCCCAAATTTCTTTTAGCATAAAGTGCGGGTAGCCGCCCTTTTCAGCGGCGTCCATGTCCCAGTCGATGTGGCTGGGCTCTTTTATGATTTTTTCGCCTTCATAGTTGAACAAGTCAACATGGTCGGTGTACAAGACTGCGATTTCCTTTTCGCCAAGATACAAAACGTCGCGGGTGTGCTTTAACAAAGCGGGAACGTCAGAGGCGATGAAATTTTCGCCTTTGCCCAAGCCTACTACAAGCGGGCTTTCCTTGCGCGCGCAAATTATTCTGTCGGGATAATCCTTGCAAATTATTCCCAAAGCGTAAGAGCCGACAATCAAGTGAAGCGCCTTTATCGCCGCCTTAAAAATGTCTTTTTCTTCTTTGTATAATTTGCTTATCAAGTTAACGGCGACTTCAGTGTCGGTCTTGCTTTTAAAGACCACGCCTTCTGCCTGGAGCTTTGCTTTTAGCTCCGCGTAGTTTTCTATGATTCCATTGTGAACGATAGAAATAGCACCATCTTCGCTTGTGTGCGGGTGGGCGTTAACGTCGCTAGGCTCGCCGTGGGTGGCCCATCTAGTGTGGCCGATTCCAACCGAGCCTTTAATCGTTTCTCCGGCGATGCGCTTTTCCAATTCCTTTAGCGCGCCCTTGGCCTTGCGGACCAAAATGTTTTGGCCGTCAAGAACGGCGATTCCGGCGGAGTCGTATCCGCGATATTCCAATTTTTTTAACGACTCAATCAAGATTGGACTGGCAAGCTCGTTTCCGACATATCCTACAATTCCGCACATACTTTTATTCCTCGCGCCAAAAAAGGTTGAGCCTAGGTAATCTACGGCGCACACGCCATCCGCATACCGTTGCTGCCTTCCGGCTCTGGCGGGGTTTTGCAGCGACGCGTCGCATAGCACCTAGGCTCAGTTTAATAATATAGAATATTTTTTGCCTTGTCAACGGTGGCCCGTTCCTGCGGGCGCCGCCTACCTTGTAAGCTTTCTGTACACGGTTCTCTTGGGAACGCCAGCGTCCTCGCCAAACTCCTTCTTTTTCCATTCGGCGTATTCAGACCAGTTGCCCTCAAACCAGCGGACTTCGCTGTTGTTTTCAAAGGCCAAGATGTGCGTGCAAATGCGGTCCAAGAACCAGCGGTCGTGGCTTACGACAAGCGCGCAGCCCGCAAAGTCTTCCAGGGCTTCTTCCAAGGCGCGCACAGTCTGCACGTCAAGGTCGTTGGTCGGTTCGTCCAAAAGAAGAACGTTGCCGCTTTCCTTTAGCATCATTCCAAGGTTAAGGCGGTTCTTTTCGCCGCCGGAAAGCACGCCGACCTTTTTGTTTTGGTCCGCTCCGGCAAAGTTGAACCAAGCGCAGTAAGCGTGGCCGTTGACTTCGCGAACGCCGCCTTCAAGTGGCCGGCCCTTTTCGTCAACCGCTCCAAGCTTTACCATGTCCAAGCCGTCGGTGAGGGTGTCGTAAACCGTTTTGTTTTCGTCAAGCTTTGAGCGCATTTGGTCAACGTAAACCAACTTTACGGTCTGGCCAACCTTAAGCTCGCCGCTGTCAGGCTTTTCGATTCCGGCAATCATCTTGAACAAGGTGGTTTTTCCGGCGCCGTTGGGACCGACGATTCCGACAACCGCTCCTGCGGGAATGTGGAAGTCAAGGTTTTCAAAAAGCAATTTTTCGCCAAAAGATTTTGTAAGGCCAACAGCATCGATTACCTGGCCGCCCAAACGCGGGCCGGCCGGGATGGAAATCTGGGTGTCCTTGAGCTTTGTCTTTCCTTCTTGGCGCAGCAATTCCTCGTAGCGGGTGATGTGCTCCTTGTGCTTGGCTTGGCGGCCTTTGGCGCCCATGTGAATCCATTCCAACTCGCGCTGCATTTCCTTGCGGCGCTGGCTTTCGCCCTTTTCTTCTTGAGCCAAGCGGGCTTCCTTTTGTTCAAGCCAACTAGAGTAATTTCCTTTGAACGGATATCCTTCGCCGCGGTCAAGCTCCAAAATCCAGCCGGCAACGTCGTCCAAAAAGTAGCGGTCGTGGGTAATCGCGATTACAGTTCCGGGATAAGTGTGAAGGTGGTTTTCAAGCCAGGCGACGGTCTCCGCGTCAAGGTGGTTGGTCGGCTCGTCAAGCAAGAGGATGTCGGGCTTTTGCAAAAGCAAGCGGCAAAGGGCCACGCGCCTGCGTTCGCCTCCGCTAAGAACGTCAACGACTTGGTCGGCCGGAGGACAGCGCAAGGCTTCCATCGCAAGCTCCAAGTTTGCGTCCAAGTTCCACGCATCCGCCGCGTCAAGCTTTTCCTGCAGCTCCGCCTGCCGCGCGCCCAGCTTGTCGTAGTCCGCGTCGGGGTCGCCAAAGGCCTCGTTGACCTTGTCAAATTCTTCAAGCAAATCGGTGATTGGCTTTACGCCTTCCTTTACGATTTCAAGAACGGTTTTTCCCGCCGCAAGTTCCGGCTCCTGCTCCAAATAGCCAATCGTGTAACCGGGAGCCAGCGTCGTCTCGCCAGTAAAGTCCTTGTCCACGCCCGACAAAATCTTAAAGAGCGAAGACTTTCCCGAACCATTGGGACCAATCACGCCAATCTTAGCGCCATAGTAATAAGAAATGCTCACGTCCTTAAGAACAACCTTCGTTCCATAAGCGCGCGAAACCCTGTCCATCGTGTAAATTATTTTCTTGTCGTCTACTGTTTTAGCCATGAGTTAATTGTAACGGAAAATGGGGCGGAGGGCAAGGGAGTGAAGTTACTTGTCTCCTCGGCTAGCGCTCATCTTTGCGGGGGAGCGGCTTATAAAGTCCTCAAAGCTTTGGAGCTTTTCCGTCAGGAAGCGCTCGGAATGCGCGCTAAAGAATTTGACCACGCGGTCTTGGCGAAGGACGGTTTGCATTTTTTGAATGTTGATGGCAGAGGCCTTGTCGATTTGCATGGCCTTTTTGCGCAATGCCGTTCCAAGCCGCAATGAAAAGGCGCAGTCCACGACAAAAATTCCAAACAAGGTTCCGACGACAAACGAAAACCAGGGATGCTCGATGAACCACATGACCAAATCCAAAAACGGCGGAAAAAGCAAAAAGTAATAGGCCGCCGAAAGCGCCGCCCAAAAGAGCGCGTACTTTGGGCAAATGATTCCCCACAAGTTGCCCCACTCTTCCGTGTAATCCCAAAGACGGATTTTCATCCCCTTTATAAAAATGATTCCCGCGGCAAACTCGATGCCCGTCATTATCAGCGCCATAAAGACAATCATCAGCGCGTAGTGCGCGGCGCCGCCCTTGTCCAAGCCGCTGATAAAAGTTTCAACAAAGCTCATCGCAAAAAGCGCCAGAGCTCCAAAGCCGTAAACTGGGAGCCACGGCCCTGTCAAAAAGCCGGGGTTCACCCAGCACTTTTGCGGATTCTGGACGCGCTCAAAAAATTTTCTGTAAAAAAGTTCGATGAACCAGCCCAGCACCGAGCCGGTAAAAAACAAAAAGGCGGCGATGACAAATATTTTGTAAGAAGTCAACGAGTTGTCCATAGTTGAACATTAGCGCAAAGGCGCCGCGCTTTCAAGGCTTGCGTTCGCTATCGGTTAAAAGCCAAAAATCCTCTGTCCCGCGACGATCGTTGCGACGACGCGGCCTGTCAAAGTTTTTCCGTCAAGCGGCGTGGCCTTGCCCTTGCTGTAAAAGCGCGACGAGTCCACGCGCCATTTTTTGTCGGGGTCCAGCAAGACCAAGTCGGCGTCGTAGCCGGCCGCGACCAAGCCTTTTTTTAAGCCCAAAAGGCGCGCGGGCCTTGCCGACATCAGCGCCATTAATTTTTGCGCGTTCATTTTTTTTTGCTTGCATAGAACGGTATTGCAAACGGCATATGCGGTTTCCAATCCGGTAAAGCCTGGAGCGCCGGCGGCCTTGTCTTCCATCGTGTGCGGAGCGTGATCGGTGGCGATGCAGTCTGCCGTTCCGTCTTTGAGCGCGGCCAAAAGCGCGGCGCGGTCGTTGGCGGTTCTAAGCGGCGGGTTTACAAAGGCGAATATTTTTGGAACTGCCGTTCCTTCCAACGCCAAATGGTGCGGCGTTATTTCAAAAGTGATTTTAAATCCGTTCTTGTAATTTTTTTCTTCCGCCTTGGCGCGGCGCGCGGCCATAACGCTTTTTACGGTTGAAACGTGGCAAAGGTGAATGTGGCAGCCGGCCTTTTGCGCAAGCAATATGTTTCGCTCGGTGGCCGCGTCCTCTGCAAGCTCCAAAAGCGAGTTGGCCTCTTTTATGTTTTGAACAATTTTGTCGAGTGCGGTCTTGGGAACGGCGTCCAAGACTTTTTTGTCTATCGCTCCCCAAGCTGGAATCTTGTATTTTGCCATAAGCTCTAGCGCGCGCGTCCTGTAAGTTTTTGCAAGCGCGGCAAGAGTCGGGTCTTCGCAGTGGCAGCTTACGATGATTTTTTTCTTGGCGGCGATTTTCATCGCTTCCAGCATTACGGCGGAGCTTGCAACTTCGCGGCCGTCTTCGCTTATCACGGGCGTCGTCTTTTTGTCCAAGCCTTCAAGGTGAACGGTTGTAACGCCGTCAAATCTTTTTGTAAGGCTTACGGTCTGAAACACGCGCGACATTTTTCGTTCCGCCGCTTCCGCGTCAACCTTTAGCGCCTCTTCTTTGCTAGAGACAACCGGATTTGTGTTGGGCATAAGGACTAGCGTTCCAAAGCCGCCAGCAGCGGCAGCGTTTAGCGCGGAATCCAAATCCTCTTTTTGCGTCTGCCCCGGATAGCGGAAGTGCGCGTGCATGTCGATAAAGGCCGGAGCCAAAACAAGGCCATGCGCGTCGATTTCGGTCATGCCGGAACTTTTGGCAAGACTGGAATTGCGGCCGGCGCCGGCGGCGTTTTTGGCCTTGCCGACATTCGCCGCTTTTAAAACGCTCTCCGCGCTTTTAAATGTTCCGTAAATAACGCGCTTGATTTTTGTTCCTTCAATGATGACCGCGCCTTTTTTGTCTGTGTTCTCGTCAACAATCCGCGCGTTGTAAATTATGGTCATTGCCTTGCCTCTTACAATTCCACCGCCTCTCCCTGCGGGCCGGCCTTGTACAAGGTGTCGCAGTATTCGCAGCGGTAAAGCGCGCGGGTCCTGTCAACCAAGTGAAAGCTTTGCGGAATGTATTTTTCGCTGGCGGTGATGCAGCGGGGGTTTTTGCAGTGGATTACGCCGGTCACTTTTTGCGGAAGCTCCATCTTGATTTTTTCGACAATCTTTTCGTCCTTGATCACGTTCACTGTGATGTTGGGATCGATAAAGCCCAAGACCGAATAGTCAATGTTGATGATGTTGTCGATTTTGATGATGTCTTTTTTTCCGCCCTTTTTGGACTGAACGTTCATCACAAGCGCCGCGGTAAAGCGCGCGTTGGCAAGTCCAAGCCAGTTAAAAATCTTTGGGCCGTAGCCCGCGCAAATGTGGTCGATGACCAAACCGTTTTTTATCGTTTCTACATTCAACATCAGAGGGCTCCTGTCAGCTTGGCTATGAGGCTCATTCGCGCGTACATTCCAAACTTGACTTGCTTAAAGTACGCGGCGCGGGGGTCGTCGTCAACCTCGTAAGAAATTTCGTTCACGCGGGGAAGCGGGTGCAATACAATCATGTCGCTCTTTGCAAGCTTCATCTTTTCCTTGTCCAAAATGTAGCTGTCCTTTAGGCGGATGTAGTCCTGCTCATTAAAGAAGCGCTCCTTTTGAACGCGGGTCATGTAAAGGATATCGGCCTTGTCAATCACGTCTTCCATTCGCTCGGCGCATTCGTATTGGACGCCGGCGGGCTTTAGGATGTCTTCTATCATGTACTCGGGAACAGTAAGCTCCTTGGGGCTTACAAAGATGAACTTGTTTCCGGGATAGCGGCACATCGCTTGTGTCAAAGAGTGAACGGTGCGGCCAAACTTCAAGTCGCCGACAAAGCAAACCGTTTGGTTTTCAAAACCGCCGCGCAAACGCCTGATTGTCAAAAGATCGGTCAAGGTTTGCGTCGGGTGGAAGTGGCCGCCGTCGCCCGCGTTGATTATCGGGCAGTCCGAATATTTTGAGGCCAAGAGCGCGGCGCCTTCCTTGGGGCTTCTCATCGCGATTACGTCCGCGTAGCTGGAAACAACTCGGATTGTGTCGGCAAGAATTTCGCCCTTTGTGGTGGAAGTGTAGCTTGCGTCGGCAAAGCCTTCAACCGCTCCGCCCAAGCGCAGCATCGCCGCCTCAAAACTTAAGCGCGTGCGGGTGCTCGGCTCAAAAAAAAGCGCCGCAAGAATTTTCCCGCGGCACACATCTTTAAAAGAATTTGGATCAACAATAATTTGCTCTGCCAGAGCGCAGATTTCCTCAATCTCCGCAACCGACAAATCATCAGGTTGGATTACGTGACGGCCTTTAAGCATTAATGGCTCCTTAGAATTTTTTCTATTTTACTAAAAACCGCCCTTTTGCGCAAGCGGAACGGTGGAACAAGCGGCTACTTCCCCACGCAAAAATTGCTGAATACGCTGTCCAAAATGTCGTCGGCGGTCACGCGGCCTGTAAGCTCGCCCAAAAAGTCCAGCGCGTCCTCAATGTCTTGGACGGCCGCGTCAAGCGAATATCCTTTTTGCAAACTGGCGGCGTGGCGCAAGCTTTCTAGCGCGCTTTCGACCAAACGTTTTTGGCGCTCGCTGCCCAAACCGGCCTGGCTTCGCTCCGTTTCTTGGCCTTTAAGCAATAAAGCTTTGGCCATCGCGACCAAATCCTTTACGCCGCCGCCGCTTTTGGCGCTGACAAAAACTTGTCCGGAAAGCGCGGGGATTTTTTTGCTGGCGGCCTCATAAAATTTTTGGGCTTCGGAAATCGCATCTTTTTGGTCTTGCGAATCATTTTGGCCGGCGCCAATCTTGTCGATTTTGTTCCAGACAAAAATCACTGGCTCCTTTCGTTCCGCCAAAAAATCAAGGTCAATGCCGTCCTTGCTGGCGCTTATGTCGGCCAAGTACAAAAGCAAGTCGGCCTCGCCGCTCAATTCCTTGGCGCTCTCAACGCCGCGAGCCTCTATTTCGTCGCTGGTGGAACGCAAGCCCGCCGTGTCAAAAAGGCGCGCGGGAATTCCGTCAATGCTTATCCAACTTTCTATCCAGTCGCGGGTTGTGCCTTCGATGTCGCTTACGATCGCGCGCTCTTCCTTTAAAAGGCTGTTGAACAGGCTTGATTTTCCCGCGTTGGTTTTTCCGCAAAGAACCAGGCGGGCGCCTTCTTGGTAAAGCTTTTCGCTTTTCCAAGTTGAAGCGAGCGTTTCAAGTTGCGCGATCGCTTCAAGCAATTTTGTTTGGTCGTACGCGTCGGCGATTGTCTCTTCGTCTTCTGGGTATTCGATTTCCACTTCGATTTGGGCCAGCGTGTCAATCAAGGATTTTTGAATCGCAGCGATTTGCGCCTGCAAGTTTCCGGCCAAGCGGCCCGCCGCCTTTTGGCTAGAAGCGTTGGTGCGGCTTTCGATGATTTCGCGCACAGCCTCGGCCTTTGTAAGGTCGGCCTTTCCGTTGATAAAGGCGCGGAAGGTAAACTCGCCGCGCTCGGCCTGCCTAAAGCCGTTTTGCAAAAGAAGGTTGAATATTTGGGTCACCACAGCCGTTCCGCCGTGGCATGAGATTTCGGCCATTTCTTCGCCGGTAAAAGATTTTGGCGCGCGGAAAACCGACACCAAAACTTCGTCGATTCGCGCGGCGAGCTTTTGGTCTTGCAACCGTTCCACGTTAGGCTCCACAATCCAGCCATAAACGATAGTGTTGCCGGCGGCCTCGTTCAAGGCTTTGGGACGAGAAAAAATTTTAGATAAAAGTTGTATTGAGTTTTTGCCCGAGACTCGAATGATGCCGAGAGCGGCCGGCGCCAGCGCAGTGGCAACCGCCGCAATCGGCTCCGCGGGCGTGTAGCCTGTGTTGTCCAAAGTTAGATGACTTTTTCCAACAAGTCGATGATTTTAGGATCGTAGATTCCAGCTTTAGACTTCATTTCTTTAATGGCGGCGTCGCTGTCCATAATCTCGCGGTAAGCGCGCTTGCTTGTAAGAGAAATGTAGCTTTCGCCAACGCGAATGACGCGCGCGATAAACGGAATCTTTGTTCCGCTCAAGCCGGCAAGATAGCCCTTTCCGTCCATGTTCTCGTGGTGGAATTCGGCGGCCTGCAAGAAAATCGGTTTGATTTGCTCAGGAATAAAGTCAAAGTATTCAGCGGCGGAATGAACGTGCTCGCGAATCTTCTGGCGTTCCGTCATTGTAAGCTCGCTGGCTGTCAAGATGCTCTTGGGAACAGAAAGGAAGCCGGCGTCGTAAACCATAGAGGCGCAGTAGCAAACAAGCGCCACGTCCTTGTTGAGCTTGGCTTCGTTGCAAAGCTTAAGAACCAACTCTGAAACCTTGCGGCTTGTTCTTTGGCGGAAGGTGTACTTGTCGATTTTGTCGCCAAGGGCAAAACACTTGTTCTGCAAATCCGCCATCATCTTGCGGTTCTCGACAGTAGAGAAGAATTCCATAATTTGCTTTGAGAGCTCGCCGTCTCCAAGCAAAATGGCGGATGTAAGAGCGTGCTTCTTTGAATCGTCATTTGCGGCAGCGGCCAAGTCCGGATTCTCCTTGAAGTCTTTTCCCATAGAAGAGATGACTTCCATCGATGTTTCAAAGTGAATCTGGGCCTGCTTGCGGCGCTTGTAGTTTTTGTAAACGATGATGATAAGAATGATGACGACTATGATGAGCAAAACGCCTACGCACAAAACAGCGATCTTAAGCGCCTTGTCCAACTTTTTCATTTCGATTTCGGCCAATTCCAACTTAATCTTTTCCGCCGGAATGCGGCCGGAAACTACGTCGAACAACTCGTTCTGCTTCTTTTCGAGAAATTCTATGCGGTCGTTGATTTTGTCCCATTTGCCGGCGTTTCCATTTGTGTGCTTTTGGCGCTCGGCGGCAAGAGCCTCAAGCTCATTTTCAAAAAGGCTCTCAACAATAGTGAAAATTCTTTGGCTTGCCGCTTGCGGGTGCAATTCCAACTGCAAAATGAATTTGTCAAAGTTTTTCGCGTTTACGCGTCCGCCGTTTGCGGCGGCTTCTTTTTGCATCGCGTCAATGTATTCAAAATAAGAGGCTTCGGCCATAAGGCGGACTTTTTCAGGGAAAGCCTTTTGGTTTTCTTTGAGGTCAATGGCCTGGTTGATGGATTCAATCGCTTTTAAGTAATTGCCGTTGTTGTAAAACTCTTGCGTGCGCTGCAAAATCGCTTCATTTTCGTTGTTTTCCTGAGCGAACGCAGTTCCGATAAAGAGCGCGGCCCAGATGAAAATCGCCGCTACAAAAAGACTTTTAGTTTTCATAAAGAACCTTCCTCTTTTGTAATTTTATCATACATTTTGGAATTTTGCAAGACAGAATCCAACACGCTTACATTATTCTTGTCAGCCGGAAGGCCTTGTTTTTGCGAGGCGTAGAACGAAATCGGCGGTCCCTTGGGGCCGATAGCGGGCTTTCTATAGTTCGAGCTGGCCTCGGGCGAAGGTCCTGTGTATTCGGCGTCGCCGGGATCGGGCGAAATCTTTACATAGTTGGCCACGTTGTTCCAGAACATATATCCGCGGTCGACGCTGTCGCGAACGCCAAAGACTTCTTTAAGAACATACTCCTTGTCATAAAACTGCCTGTCATAGGGCACGTTAAGGAAGAAGGCTTGAACCCACGGGCGGACTACAACGCGGTCGCGGGCGATTACCGTGTTGCGGTAAGTTCCGTAGTAGTAGATGCGGTAGGGCCGCTCCTCGTTGGGATAGTAGTTCATGAATTTGTGCTCAAAGTGGCTTGGATAGAACATCGGGCAAATTACGTCAACATATTGGGCCAAAGTCTCAA
>Ga0256407_10006057_pt1 | contig 18929 bp, 10 predicted proteins | sample RumenRJG_04DNA_FD_193489 | JGI IMG/M metagenome (GOLD analysis project Ga0256407, IMG submission 193489) | Bovine rumen microbial communities from Lethbridge, Alberta, Canada - RJG_04 | ecosystem: Host-associated > Mammals > Digestive system > Stomach > Rumen | place: Canada: Alberta... | reverse complement strand
CAATGTAATATTGGCGTCGCTTGAAGGGTCTTCTATAGCCTTATCGAGCTCAATTCCCACAGGGTAAGTGCTGGGTACTTGGAATTTCTTCAGCTGTGTATTCTTATTGTTTTCTGCGAAGTTTGACAGACTTGCACCACCATTCGTTCCGCTGGCCATGATCTCCATCAACTCGTTTTGCTGTTGCTCTTGAGCCATCTGATAGGCTGTTTGCATACGTTTGCTCTCTTCTTCATTGGGCTTACGCTCTAAGCGCGCACCCTTGATGAAGGCCATATCCGTGGGCCCTCCGGCCATCTTCAGCAAATCAGTCAGCCGTGCGTTGCGCTTCGTGAGCGTGTATGTTCCCGGGAATGCCACTTCGCCGTCGATGGTTACGTTTTGCTGTTCGCTATAAGCAGGACTCTTAAATACATACACTTCGTCGAAAGGCATTAATTCAAAGCCGGGTTTTCCGTCAATGACGAACCCGTCTTTGATAGCCATTTCGAATTGTTGCCCAATGATGGAATCGGGTTGTGTTGCTGAAGGGTCGCTCACACGGCGGTTGACGCTGACTTTCGCTGTCGAGGCCTTGTCGGTCAAGCCACCAGCCTGCAGAATAAAATCCTCCACGGTCTCGTCGTCTGCATACTGATAGATGCCCGGATATTGCACTTCACCACGGATGGTGATTGTGCGCTCATTCATCTTTGTCGTTTTCGTGGGGATAAAAAGAATATCGTTTTCTTGCAAGGGGATGTCTGCAACTTTTCCACTCATGATACCGTCGACGTCTACGCTGACAACTTTGAGTGAGCGATCGTCTTTCATGCGGTGCATCACAGCATGTGTGGTGAATGCATCTTCAGTGCAACCTTCTGCGTGCTCTATGAGTGTACGCACGCTGTTGATTTCGCTGCTGAGGCTATACATGCCAGGACGGAAAACAGCACCTTTAATCTCTACTGTGTTCTCATAGCGGGGGAGGATGGAGTCTACAGAGACAGAATCGCCGTCGGACAGGCGGAAACTTGACATATCAAATTCGCCTACATTAAAGACACTGCGCTCTCGGCCTGTTTTACGATTGACGCGCACACTCCTTTTATAAGCATCACCTGTGAATCCTCCTGCGTATTTCAAGAGCGTAGCTACACTCTCGGTCTTTTTCATTTCGTAGAACATGGGCCGCTTCACCTTTCCACGGATTTCTACAAGGCAATCGTACGGGCCTACCACAATGACATCGTTGTCGGCCAAGCGAACATTGCCCGTCAGTTTACCGTTGAGGATATAGTCGTAGATGTCTACTACAGAAACCAGCCGGTTGTTTCGATAAACTTTGATGTTTCTCAGTGTACCTAAATCATTGGTACCACCAGCCATATACAGAGCGTGGAATACGGTGGCAAAGGCTGAGAGCGTGTAGGTTCCGGGCGTTTTTACCTCACCCATGACGTTTACCATGATGGTGCGTGTCTGACCCACAGTGAGCTTAATGCGGCTGCTGGTGTAGCGTGAGCCCAAGGTAGAGCGGAGTTTGGCATTGGCTTGGGCTACCGTTAAACCGCTCACTTGTACAGGACCGTAGCCCTCGATTGTGATCTCACCGTCGGGCGATACGGTGGCGTTGACGGTCTTCTGTGAGGCTCCGTAGATGTCCACGATTACTCCATCGCCCGGGCCCAACCGATAGTTTTGTGGGGTGGCGATATTCATTTCGGGTTCGAAAGTAAGATTCTTGTTATTGAAGATATCGCGTCCGAAAACCTTCTTTTGTTGCAGCTTTCTTTCTTCCAGTAGCATTTTCAGCATCTGAGCGGAATCCATTGGGATGATGCCGTTGAGTTCGTCCTCCATGCTCACAAAATCGGGATCTGTTGGGTCATATTCTTGCTGCCATTGTGTATTGTTAGCGATCCCCATATTGCTATAGGTACTGCGGTTTTCCTGCAGCTTGATTTCCTGCTGTGTCTTATTATTAGTGACGTCATTGCGGTTCTGACCGTTGTTGGTACGCAGGCGAGAGGTATCAAACTGCGTGGCGTTGTCCTGTGTTTGTCCGAGTCCGCTTTGTTTCATCTGGCGTTCATATTTGTTCCTCACTCGCCTGATCTGAGTGATATCGACACCGCTTTGCATAAGTTTAGTCACGATTTGAGCCTGTGAAGAGCCGCGGTTGTGCTCTTTCACGATCATCTCCATCACTTGATTGTCGGTCATTGACGATTGAGCCAAGGCACACAAGGGCATCATTAGAAGAAGAAATATGTAACAGATGATTTTCTTCATGTTGCTAATAAGTGCAGTTTAAATTTTAGCTTTCAAGCCTGCAGTGTTCGCTTTGTTGCGAGGCATGTCGGCGTGATTAAAATAATGAGTTCTTCTTATTGAACAATAACCAATTTCTGGCCATTTTGTTGCAAAGGTACGATTATTTTTTTATATATAGCTTTTCGACTGTTGATTTTTTGTTATATTTGCCGGCATGAAAGGTTTATCGATATTAATCCCCACATTCAATGATGAATGTTTTGATCTTGTGAGCCAGTTGCGCCAACAGGCATTAAGGCTCAACGTGCATTTTGAGATACTCGTTGGTGACGATGGGTCCACTCGCTCTGAAGTCGTGGAGAGCAACCGGCGTATCAATGCGTTTGATCACTGCTCTTACGTGATACGGCCGGAGAACTCGGGCCGGGCGGTGATTCGCAATGTCCTCGGCCGCATGGCGCGCTTCGATTGGCTGCTTTTCGTTGATTCTGACATGAGTGTCATCCGTCAGGATTTCTTGGTGCGTTATATCAATCAGCTTTCCACTTGCAACGATGTAATCTATGGAGGTTATGAGCCGACTGTGCATTTAGCCGACAATCTCCGCAGTCGTTATGAAGATTCGTGTTCCGACAGTCACACGGCTGAGCAACGATCGATACATCCCTATTTGGATTTCCATACCAGCAATTTCGCCTGTCCTGCAACGGTCTTTCTTCAGCATCCTCTCGACGAGCGCTTCCGCAGCTACGGATATGAGGATGTCTTTTATGGTCGTCAGCTCAAGGATGCGGGCATTGTCATCCGTCATATCGACAATCCCTTAGGCTTCGGGCGGTTTGAGTCGAATGAACATTATCTTCAGAAGACAGAAGAAGGCCTGTCCACCCTATGGCATTTTCGAGATGAACTGCAAGGCTACTCCCGTCTGTTGTCTTTCGTGGAACGCGTACAGCAACTTCATCTCTTGCCTCTTGTTCGGTTTTGGCATTATTGTTTTGGCCGTTTAGAGCGCTGTCAGCTCATGGGGAACCGTCCAAAACTGGTCCTGTTTACCCTTTATCGACTGGGCCATCTGGCTTCTTTGATGATGACGGAAAAGTAGAATGGGGAATGACGGTTGCTGATTGGAGATATGGTATGTTGAAAGGCTGAGGCATTATTTTTAGGTTTTTTATTTGTATTCTCGATTATTTTAGTTAGATTTGCAACGAACAATCTAAAACAGTCTGTTCCTTCGCAGACTAACGTTAGTAGAATGAATATATAGAGTATATGTTGAGCGTCATCATTCCTGTATTCAAGACAGAAGCCACATTGGAACGTTGCCTTTTGAGTGTATTGCGGCAACAGGTGGACTTGGAGGTGATCCTCGTCGACGACGGGTCACCCGACAATTGCCCCCACCTGTGTGACGCGTGGGCCCGTCGTGACCCACGTGTGAGGACTTTTCATCAGCCCAACCGTGGATTGAGCGCAGCCCGCAATGCGGGGATAGATCAGGCTCGAGGTGAATATCTTACTTTTGTTGATTCCGACGACTATCTCTCATCTGGGACATATAAGCCTCTGATGAAGATCTTGGCTTTTCATCCCGAATTTGACATTCTGGAGTTTGGCGTCGTAAAATTTGAAGGTTCTGTCGAGCGGCAAGACATTATCTTGGCCGACCACGTTTATCATGACCGTTTGGAGTACTGGCTCCGTGCAAGGGCCTACGAGCATTCCTATGCCTGGAATAAAATCTACCGTCGCTGGATTTTTGACAAAGTCCGCTTTCCTGAGGGGCGGGTGTTTGAGGATATTCAGACTTTGCCCTCACTTGTGCGGCTTGCACAATGTGTGGCCACGGTCTCCACGGGTTGCTACCATTATACACTCAACGAGAAAGGTATTACTCGACAGGCAGGTGCTACAGAGGTGAAACAGCTACTGGAAGCCCATATCCCGTTGTTGTCTGAAATGCTCTCGGGCGACACTCATCGGTTGGATGTAGACTATGGCCTAAGCCGCTACTATCTGATGGTGTTGAATATTCAGATTACCTATATGCAGCTTTCGGGTGATGCCCCTCAAATCCCCCACTATTCTTTCCGTATTCCTCCCGACTTGCCTCTTCGCACTCGGCTTAAGGATTTCTTTATCCGGCTGTTAGGACTGTCGGCTTATGTCCGTCTGGTCCGCTTGTTGCCTATGTCGAAGGGCAGGATCTCATAGTGAGCGTTTGCTACCCATGAGGGATGGCTCATGCTATATCCTTGTTCGTATGAAAAAGTACATATCCACGCGTTTTCTGAGCTTGTCGGACAAAGGTTGTTTATGTGATTTGTTTCGTGAGAAAAAGAAAAGCCCGCACGCCTCATCTGAATAGAGTCGTGCGGGCTTTGTCTGTGGAGCTGGCGGGAGTCGAACCCGCGTCCAAACAGGGAAACCATACGCTTTCTACACGTTTATTCCAGACTTTGGTTTTCGTGCGGCGGCAAGACCTGGACCACCCACCGACGCCTTATCCCCTAAAATTTCATTTGCCAATCGAGGCCTTGACAAACTATTTCCGATTTACCTGCACCGCTTGATCCTCAGATTCGGAACAACATCCTTGGAGCGATGTCTCGTCCTGTCACCTTGTGACTGGATTGAGCCAGTAATCTACTATACTTCGATTAGGCAGCGAGAGCGTAATTTCTTTCGCCAATTAATTTGTGATCACTTAGTTTAGGAGCAAGCCATCGAGACTCCGCGTGCTTACGTACCACTCCTCCTGCTGTCAAATCCAGTCAACCCCAGAAATTGTAGTCGTTTTAGCCTTCTTTCGTCGGCTTTGGGTTGCAAATTTAATCATTTCCTTGCGTAACGCCAAACTTTTTTCATGTTTTTTTAGCTCAGATTCATTGTTGTCATGTTTTTCGATTACTTTTTGTTGACAAGTGTCAGAAGGTCCAACAGTCTTGGGAGATAAAAATCTTCTTGTTTCTTTCAGTGCATGCCAAGGCTTTTATGGTCGGGGTATCGCTGGTCTTGCGCCTGGCTGGATGGGCTAAAACCTTGCAACCAGGGGAGCTGGAAAGATGACAACGGGCCATAGGCCGGACATGACGCGGCTTTTTGGCCGCTATGACGGGATTGACCCTATATGGAGAGCTAAAACGAAAAAAGCTGGCGAGCACATCGTCAGCTATTCGTTTGTCACGGTCTTCCAATGGATGAATAGGCGGTGGGGACACCGCAGTGCGATTGGATTGAAGGGATTACTCCTTTCCTTTTTCCTATGTTTCACGGGACATTGAAAGGATGGGGATCACAACTGCGTTTGTTCAAGGGAAATCAGACACCAGACCAAAAACTTCGATACACGAAACCTTCCCAATTTCTTGGGAGTGAAAAAATGTTTCGTTACACCACTCTTTTGCTGTCTCCTGGACACAACTTCTCATCAAGTGTGATTACAGCGTTTGTAACGGTAAAACCGTAAGAAGTGTAAGAGTTCAAAAAGTATTGGTTGCACATCAAAAAAAACGGAAACGCTTTCGGCTGTCACGGTGTTGCCTATAGGTAATAGTCAGAAAATCGTTTCCGTCTCATCTCATTCTTTTCATGCCTTGGAGGGTGCTCGCCAAGGACATTGTCAGAAATATGTGCTCATCTTCTTCATCAAGCCAGAAAAAAACGACTATGATGCCTTGATGTCGTGATTCCTTTTGTCCTCATAAGGACTGAAGTCGCAGTTTGTCAATTGTACCAAATTTCTCCGCCTAAAAGGCTGGAGTTTTCGGTCATGTCTACATTTAAAGAACTGCCGTTAGTGTTTACGGCAGAGTAATCTTTGTAGATCAGTTGCTTTTTACTTCTGTCTGCCATAGTTTTTATTGTTAAAGTTGTTCTTATAGTTTCTTTGATATCGCAAATATAGTAAAAAAATTAATACAGTCCAAATTTTTTGGCCCTTTTATTTTTGTAAAGTTTTGTTTTTTCGAATTTTTTTTCTATCTTCGCTTCAAAATATAGATTATTAACAAAAAATCAAGACTATGAAGCGAAAACCTAAGATGTACAACGAGGACGAATTCGACCTCGACAACAGCAACAATGAAGACGAAGATTATGAGGATAGAGGCGGTGTGAACGATTGACTGAAGTTCCGCGGTCTCCTTTCTCCCTTGGTATTAGGGACGTAATTGTGTTGAGAGATGGTTGACATTTATAGGGTGTCGGCAATTTTTCAAGGTATGACGGGCAAGCCGGGGCCTCGCTCGGGATCCCCAATGTGGTGAGTCAAAAGCGCAAAGCGTCGGGAGTTGCGAAACAGCTGCTCCCGACGATTTATGTTTTGTCGTGATTTCTGTTCTCGTATTTGTTGAGGGCTTCAGCCATAATTTTTCGTCCGTAATCAATAATCTCATTGTTCTGGCTGTAGTCAAACAGTCCGAAACGATCCATGGCAACTTCGGCGTAGACATCGGGCGGAGTGAGTTGGACTGCCATTCGCGAGGCGTTCTGTATGGAGATACGGGCCACACGCAATCCCAAATTGACATAGTTTTCTGAAAATTGAGAACGAAGGAGTGGGATGTGGGCCATGATGGCCTGCACCAGTGAGGTCGTCTTGTCGTTTTTCGTCATGTAGTCGGCGTTGGGCTTCTCGTCGGGGCCACTGACGTTGACGCCCACCAACAAGTCGCCTTTTTCCCTTTCTATGCGATTAAGGGGAAGAACGTTGTGAACGCTGCCATCGACATAGGCAGCGCCGTCGATGTTTACCGGCCTGAAAAAACCTGGGATGGAAATGGAGGCACGGATAGCCCGGGCCAGAGGGCCTTTGCTAAATACTTTTTCATGGCCGCTGACGAGGTCTGAGGCACAACAGCGGAAGCTGATGGGCAGATCCTCAATCTTTTCCCCTTCGAACATCTCCTCCATGAGTTCTTCGAGTTTGTCGCCCGATGCCACGTGGTCGAGACCCAGCGAGAGATCGATGAGTGACATGATGTCGCGGCGGCTCAATTGGTCGAATTTTTGTTTGAGGTCCTCTAATTGTCCACTGGCATAAAAACCTCCAACGATGGCACCGATGGAGGTTCCGGCTATGGAATGTATGACGTAGCCGCGCTGGAGGAGTTCCTCGATGGCTCCGATGTGGGCCAGTCCACGTGCTCCGCCGCCACCCAACACCAGAGCCACTCGCTTGCTGTCATGTGTCCTGCCTGTCAAGCGGTCTATCCATTTTATTAGTCTCATAGTTTTTTCTTTCTCTGCTGCAAAGTTAATCATTTTTTCTTTACCAGAGAACTTAGAAGTCGGGAGTTGACGGTATTGCTCTTTGCTCAGATGTTCCTTTAAGTTCATGTGGAGGGCTGTGCCGCCCGTAAAGTGTGTTCAGTCATATTTTGTGGCATGAATAATTTCATGCAGAAAGTAAGCGAGCTCCAATGGCTACGGTTGAACGGCTTTGCCCCAAATATGGAATCCCTCAAACCCCGAGGCGTAAACCTTTGGGATTTGAGGGATTTGATGGATGATGCGAGAAGAATCCGCCCGATGGGCGTTTTTCAAGCGTCACTTGCCCTGGAGCTTGGTGACCCTTCTCGTACCATCGGAGAATATCGTCACCTTGATATTGAGGCCATCGCCCCGACCGTTGAGTCTGCGGCCCGAGAGATCGTAGTATTCCGTGCCGACAATTTTCTTTGTGGGAGAAGTCACCGTGTTGATGGCCGTTGTGGGAACATTCCACCAGCTGATGGGCGAAACGGTTTCCTTGTTTCCCCCCTTATATACCATCTGCACCCCCCAGCGCGCCACGCTGCCGTCGTAGATGTTCACCGACCGTTCCAACTGCTTGTCGTTGCCCTGTAGCGTGTAGATGAAGAAGTCTATATAGTCGACAAAGTTCACCGGCACTTCGGTCATCGGAGTGCTGACATTGACGTAGTTGTCATCGGTGAAAGTGTAGGGAGTGGTATCGTCGTCGGCATACAGACGATAGTAGTATTTGGTATTGTCAAAGAGGTTGCCCGCCTCGTCGTATCTGTCGAAGAAGAAAGAAATGAAACCTGGGGCTCCTTCTGTGCAAGGCTGGACCGACATAGTGTCAATAATCGGAGCCGAAGGTGTGAGCGACAGGTCCTCGTAGCGGGTTAGCGTGGGATCGAAATAATACGACAGAGCGTATTTCAAGGAGTCGCCGGCATTGATGATTATCACGCTGTTGGCCTGTGGGTTCAGTGTCTTTTTGTCGCTGTCCACGGTCATCTTAAATGAGTCGTACCAGTCGCTGTAGTTGATTTGCTGCCCTTCGCGCTCATACCCTCTTGCCATGAAGAAGAGGTGGTGGGTGGTGGCCCAGTCGGGGCCGAGATACTGCCGTGTGGGGAAGTTCACCGTCTTGTTTCCGTCGTAGGTACCGATAATCACTTCCGAGGTGCTATTGTTGTAGGGATTGAGCAGGTAGACCTTGCCGTCATTGTCAAACGCCATCTTAACAATCTTCTGCTCGTTTCCGCCGGTCTGGGTCTGATAGGACAACCTGTAGTCCTGCAGGGCTATATCTTTAGGCAATGTGTTGGCTTTGTATTTCACCTTTCCCACCTTGATGTCGGTGTCGGCGTATCCCGTCCATTTCATCTGTTCGGTCATAAGTCCGATGTAGTTGTCGTCGGTCATGATGAGCGAGTCGTTGCGCAGCACGAAGCTGATCTCGTTTTTCACTGTGCCGTTGGCCAGCGTGTCGATCTTGCAGAAGGGTTTCCCCTCACTGGTCTCATATTCCTTCACAGGGAAGGCGTAGTAAACTTTTTTTGTGAGGTTGCCCTCTTCGTCGTAAGTCTCGCCCTCCCGGATGGCTTGTGGCAGATGAGCTACGTATTTGCCGTTGCCCGCCGGGTCGAGTTTCAGCCAGGTTCGTGTGGGAAGCTGGCTGAAGGGATTGTAGAGGTATACACAACCGTCGTTTCCCTCAACGTAGCGTGAGGTAGACCACAGGTCAAGGCCGTATAATACCCCGGAATAGGATGTGTAGAAATAATAGCTGCTGCGGGCGTAGTTGTCGTGCAGTGTTCCCGCCGGCTGTTGGCGGATAATGGTTTCGGCGCCCGGGGTTTGAGCCCTCGCCGCCATTGAAACTAAAGCAATGGCCAAAGCCATGGAAAGTTTTTTCATCATTTTTCTATTCGATTTATTTGATAGTTTTATCGTTGACCACACTTCCGTTGGCCATCACACGCTGACGGATGCATACACCTCTTCGGGGTTGGGAAAGGCGGCGGCCTTGAAGGTCGTAATAGCGCACCTCTGCGGTAGTTTGGCTGATGGCAGGCTGAGAGATGCTCGTGGTGGTGCGGCCTGTAGTCCAGACGATGTCGGAGCTCAGTTCCTGCTCACCCTTGTATACGGTCTGCAGGCCGAGGCTGTCGGCAGCCTGAAAGAAATAGAACTTATGGCTGTCGTCGGCCATGAAGAAGTCGGTATTGTCGTTCAGTCCGTAGGGAACTTCCGTGATTTCAGTGTCGAGACCGGAATATTTTTCAGGACTGAAGGTGAGCGCCTTGCCCTCTGCGGTGTATACTTTATAATATAGGTTGTTCTTAAAGAGCGGCTGTGCGTAGACATCCTCCGAGGGGAATTCAAACTGCAGATAGCCCTCACCCTCAGCCTCCTCTCCGTAGCGGCCGAAGGATGTGATCTCCGGATTGGCCGGCTTTCCTGCTGTGGCAGTGTAGGGCGAAAGCGAGGGATTGATGTATGCGGCGGCTGTAAACACTCGATGGTCGCCCACATTGATAAGGATAGACTGCAGGTCGGTGGCCGTAAGGCTCTTGGTGGCGTTGTCGTAGTTGAAGCGCAGGGTATCGGCCAGGTCAAAAAAATCCGGGGCCGTCTCTGAATACACTCCAGGGACGAAGAACATGTGGTAGCCCTCACTCTCGTTGGGGCCAAGGTATTGCCGGGCAAACACAACGGAGTTTTCCTTTATCTCACCCTCAGCCCACTGCAACGCGGTGGTAGAGTAGGGGTTGGAGACATACACCTTGTTGTCGGCGAAAGCCACTTCCACCAGGTCGGTTGCGTCGCCATAGAAGCCAGTGTAGGAAAGCTGATAGAGCTGGGGCTTAACACCCTGCGGCAGGCTCAACGGCTTTTTGTCTGTTGGTCTGACCGAGAGTTCCACTTCGCCAGCCTCGTTCCAAATGCCCGCTAAGGTAGTCAGTCCGAGGATCACTTTCGGATATTCACCCTCAACGTTGTCTTCTCCGATCAGAGTCAGGGTGTCGCCTCTGAACAGAAAGCGCATGTCGGTGTTGTAGGTTCCGTCGGCGTTCTGTTCAAAGCCGTAGGTCATGCCTTGGCTGCCTGCTTTCAGAACCATTCGCGAAGCATAGAGGGGAATCTCTTCAGTATTGAAGATGGCCTGCGGCATATGCGCCACGAGGGTATCGCCATTGAGATGCTCCAGTTTCAGATAGCTTTGCGTGGGGAAGAAAGTGAACGGATTCTTGAGATATACACAATCGTCGTCCCCTATCACATAGTTGCCGATGTAGTAGTCCACACTGTCCACGTTGGCGCCCCCGACATCTGTGTAGAAACTTAGTGCCTTACGTACCTGGTTTTTCACCAGCCTTCCCTTTGGCTGCTTCGTGATGGGCTCGGTGAACAGAGGTTTCGGGCCGTTGTCTTGCGCCGGGGCATTAACGGGGGCGCAGAGTAGTGCACACGACGCTAATGCTGTGAATAGATATTTTCTCATAGTTGTCAGTTTTATTTCATGGCCATTTTGGAATAACGTTTGGCGCTGTCGGCCAGTGCGGCCAACAACAGCAGGGAGAAGCAAGTAGTAATCTTCATGCGTTTGGTTTTTGTTTTATGTTATATGTTTATATGATTAATCATAAAAGACGCGGAAAGCGTCCAATTAGTTACTAATTGCAAAGTTACGAATTCTTTTTTGATTTGTACAAAAGAAAGTTTTCAAAATTGTAAAGAGGCCTGAAAATTAATAGTATTCATGTTCGGAGTGTTGATCTGCCACTTGGGGGGAGCGGGTCACGTTGGAAAGGTCTGTCTTCATGCGGTGGGAATACAAAACAAGCGGAAACCTTTAAGGATTTCCGCTTGTTTCAACCTGGGGTGGATAGTGGGACTCGAACCCACGACATTCAGAACCACAATCTGACGCTCTAACCAACTGAACTACATCCACCATGTTGGTTGCTTATTGAAAGCGAGTGCAAAGGTAGGTGTTTTTTTTCTAACCTCCAAATTTTTTTAGATGTTTTTTTGAAAAATATTATTTTTAGAGAAAAAACAATGGCGAAATCCCATTTTGACCCAGTGAGACTTTCTGGTTCTGCTCATGATCCTTCATCCATGGAGTAGGGGAGTGGGAGTGCCGACTTTAGTGCTACTTATCTTTCGAAGACGGTGTAACGGTAGTCTGAGATATGGATTTTGACGCCGGCTCCCATGTGCGTGCCCGCCGGCTTCCATGTGGGTGCACGCCGGCTTCCATCTGCGTGCGCGCCGGCTTCCATCTCCGTGCCCGTCGGCTCTCATGTGGGTGCCCGCCAGCTCCCAATTGCCTGCCTGCACTTGTTCGCGCTGCCCACAATGAAATAAAAGGATGCAAGAAGATGGGCAATTCTCCAGCCCGATTTTTTGATGTGTCGGAAGTTGGCCTACTATTCGGAAGGTCAGATAGAGATCACAAAAAATGGCTTTAGGGGTGCTTTTTTCGAGAAACAGTCACAAAAGTTTTGGAGATTCTTTTGAAAGTCGTATCTTTGCGGTGTGAAACGACTTGAGATTATCATCTTATCCATCCTCTTGCTTCTGTCTACTTCAGGAGTGAGCGTGAATCAACACTTTTGCGGTGGTGAGCTGATTGCTGTCTCTGTCAATGATTTCACCGTTTTTCAGCCCACAAGCATGAATATGCCCGATTGTGAGTCGGGAGATGACTGTGGGCAATGCCATAACAAGCACTTTCATAAGCAGATTCATGATTCGCTTTGTTCGGCCCATTCCCCACAGATAGTGGTGAAAAGTTTTTCGGCTGACTGGTTCCATGCCAATCTGTTTCCTCCATTTTTCTATTCATTTAGGTTATTGGCTTCTTTTAGGGATGATTCCGAAGCAAGTTTTTCGTGGCGATCGGACTATCATCCACCTTATCTCTTGCCGCCACACGGTGTGAGGGGAGCACCGGCTTTGTTGAATTAGTGTTTTCAGTGTCTTGGGGAGTTGGACTTTCATGAATTCCTCTATTGTCGAATAGGGAAATCAGGAGAGGCGCAGTCGTCATAGATACCGGAGGGAGAAGAATTTGTCTTTTCTCCCAATCAAACTCATTTAACAAAGTCTTATTGAATGGATAAAATCATAGCTTATTTTTTGCACAATCGCATCGTATCTGCTTTTGTGCTGATAGCCATACTATTAGGTGGACTCTCTACGGCACCTTTCAACTGGCACAGCGGGCTTGTTCCACGCTCTCCGGTAGCCGTGGATGCCATACCTGATATTGGTGACAACCAACAAATTATTTCTACAGAGTGGATGGGACGTTCGCCCAAGGATATTCAAGACCAGGTGACCTATCCACTCACCACCGCCCTGATGGGCATTCCTGACGTGAAGACCATCCGCTCTACATCCATGATGGGCATGTCGTTCATCTATATCATCTTCAACGAGGGGGTAGATTTCTATTGGAGCCGGTCGCGCATATTGGAAAAACTCAATTCGTTGCCTACCGGACTGTTGCCCGAGGGGGTGAAACCACAATTGGGCCCCGATGCCACGGCTTTGGGGCAAATCTTCTGGTATACTTTAGAGGGACGCGATACCAAGACCGGACGTCCGGCAGGCGGCTGGAATCCCGAGGAACTGCGTACCCTGCAGGACTACTACGTGCGCTATCAGCTCTCGTCGGCCGAAGGCGTAAGCGAGGTGGCCAGCGTGGGCGGATTTGTAAAGGAATACCAGGTAGACCTCGATCCTGAGGCCATGCGGTCCTATGGCATCAATCTCGTGCAGGTGATGCAGGCCGTGAAAAACTCCAATATCGACGTGGGAGCCGGAACGATGGAAATCAACCAGGCTGAATACATCATACGCGGACTTGGCTACGTCAAGAAACTCTCCGATCTGGAAAACGCCCCCGTTACCAGCCGCGAGGGTGTGCCCGTCAGGGTGAAGGACCTGGCCAGGGTGAGCTTTGGTCCCGGCGACCGTCGTGGCGGACTCGACAAGGAAGGGCAGGAAGCTGTGGGCGGTGTGGTCGTAGCCCGAGAAGGGAGCAATCCATTGGAGGTCATCAATAATGTGAAGGAGAAGATCAAGGAGATGCAGACCGCCATGCCCGAGAAGACCCTCAAGGACGGCACGGTGTCGAAGGTCACGGTAGTGCCTTTTTACGATCGCACCCAACTCATCAAAGAGACCATAGGCACACTGGAGAGCTCGCTTACCCATGAAGTGCTCATCTGTATCATCGTCGTCTTGATTCTTGTGGTCAATCTCAGGGCCTCCATTGTGATCTCGGTGATGTTGCCCCTGGCCGTACTCAGCACGTTCATCATCATGAAACTCACCGGCGTAGAGGCCAATATCGTCGCCTTGAGCGGTATCGCCATCGCAATCGGCGTGATGGTCGATGTGGGTGTGGTGTTCATGGAAAACGTCGTGAGGCACCTTGAAGCCCGTGAAGACCGCGACAACGTTCGTGGCGAAGCGCTGGAACAGCTCATCCTTGAATCCGTGACCGAAGTTTCGTCGGCAGTGATGACGGGCATGGGCACTACCATCATTTCATTTCTGCCCGTCTTCGCGATGCAGGCCCAGGAAGGAAGAATGTTCCATCCTCTGGCATTCACCAAGACCTTTGCCCTGCTTTCCGCCCTGCTGCTCGGCCTGACCGTGTTGCCCACCTTGGCCTATTGGATCTTCTCCCTCCGGTTGCCACGGCAGTTGGTCATGCGGCTTTTCCATAAGAGAAAGCTGAAGACCATCCGGATAGGGAGCTGGGAGATCAGATACAACTACGTGTTCATCGCCCTCGTGGTGCTTGTGGCCCTTTACGAACTGACATCCCTGTGGCTCCCCTTGGGACCACAAAACGGAATGTTGGCCAATATACTCTTCGTTGTGGTACTTGTTGGCGTGGTGCTGACCCTGCTGTGGCTGATGGTGGTGCACTATGAACGCATCCTCCGATGGTGCCTCGGCCACCGGTTGGCCTTCATGTCCCTGCCCGTCGGAGTGCTGCTGTGCGGAGCCCTGATCTGGAAACACACCGGCAGCGAGTTTATGCCTACCCTCGATGAGGGGACTTTTATGCTCATGCCAACGTCCATGCCCCACAGCGGCGTGGAGGAAAACCTGAGGCTCTGCAAGCAGATCGACCGCAGATTGATGACAATTCCCGAAATAGAGTCGGCAGTGGGCAAATGGGGCAGGGCAGAGAGCGCCCTTGATCCCGCACCCATCCAGATGTATGAGACCACGATCAACTACAAACCCGAATACATGCTCGACGACAATGGCCACCGCGCCCGGTTCAAGACCGACGCTAAGGGCTGTTTCATCCTCAAGAGCGGACGGACTTACGACCCCGAGGAGGGTTTTGAGCGGATTCCGCAAGACAGTCTGATTCCCGACCGTCATGGCGATTATTTCCGTCAGTGGCGCAAGGAAATCAGGACCGAGGACGACATTTGGGACGAAATTACACGTGTGACCAACCTGCCCGGACTTACCGGTTCGCCCAAGCTGCAGCCTATTGCCACTCGGCAGGTGATGCTCTCCACGGGTATGAAGGCTCCAATGGGACTGAAAGTCTACGGTCCCGACCTCGAAAGCATCGACAAGGCAGGCATGCAGATGGAGAAGGCACTGAAGCAAATCAGCGACATCCAGTCGGCATCGGTCTATTACGACCGGGCCCAGGGTGCTCCCTACATCGAAATAGAACCCGACCGCGAAAAGCTCGGCCGCTACGGTATACAGATCGGAACGGTGCAGTCGGTGATCGAGACGGCGATAGGCGGCATGGAGGAAGGCACCACTGTTGAGGGACGTGAGCGGTTCCCTATCCGCGTGCGCTATGCCCGCGAGTTGCGCGACAACCCCGATGCTCTCGCCGGCATCCTTGTGCCGGCGGCCGACGGAACACAGATCCCCCTCGGCGAGCTGGCTACCATGCACTTTGTGAAGGGAGCCACGATGATACAGAGTGAGAACACGTTCCTCGTGGGTTACATCACCTTCGACAAAGTGGGCAACAAGGCCGAGGTCGACGTTGTCAATGAGGCTAAGAAAACAATCGACCATTTGGTGGCCGAACACAAGATAGACCTTCCTAAAGGTGTGTCGTATAAGTTTGCCGGAAGCTATGAACAGCAAGTGCATGCCGCCAAGCGGCTCCAGGTGGTCATCCCCGTGGCTCTGCTGCTCATCTTTTTGATTCTCTATTTCCAGTTCAAGAGTGTCACGGCCTCCATGATTCATTTCTCAGGCGTTTTCGTTGCCTTTGCCGGCGGCTTCATCCTGATGTGGCTCTACGGCCAGCCGTGGTTCATGAATTTCGACATCGCCGGCGTGAATATGCGCACCCTCTTCGGCATGGGGCAGATCAACCTGAGCGTTGCCGTGTGGGTGGGATTCATTGCCCTTTTCGGTGTTTCTACCGACGACGGCGTACTGATGGGAACTTATATTCATCAAACCTTCCAGCACCTCAAGCCTGCCACCCGGGAAGAAATCACCGAAGCCGTGGTGGTGGCTGGAAAGAAGCGTGTACGCGCTGCCTGCATGACGACAGCCACGACACTCATCGCCCTGCTGCCGGTGTTGAGTTCTACGGGCAAGGGCGCCGACATCATGGTGCCCATGAGCATCCCCACTTTTGGTGGTATGCTGATCCAGACGATGACGATGTTTGTGGTACCCGTGCTCCAATGCTGGTGGCGCGAAAGTAAACTCGTAAAACAACAGAAACAATGAGAAAATACATTTTTTGTGGCTTGATGCTTCTCGCGGCGTCAACTGCCCATGCCCAGAGAGACAGCCTTGCCGTCTATATCGACGCGGCGATGAACAACAGTCCTGCCCTGGCCCGGCAATATCAGGCCTACAAGGCCCAGCTGGCAAGTGCTTGTGGAGAAGGACAGCTCAGCGATCCGGAACTGACTTTGGGATTCTATCCGGAGGCCATGAACCATGTCAACGGCAAACAGATAGCAACTTTCTCACTGATGCAGATGTTTCCTTGGGCTGGCGCGCTCAAATCGGTCAGAGAGCAGAAGGAGGCGCAGGCCAGGGCTTCGTTTCAGCAATTCAGGCAGGCCGTGCTCGACCTGGCCCTCGACATGCAGCGGCAGTGGTTCAATATGCTCTCCACCCAAGAGAAAATAAAAAGTGTGCAGCGCCAGCGACGACTGTTGGCCGACATCCAAAAAGTCGCCATCTATCAGTACAAGAATCAAACGATGGGACGCAACAGCCGCATGAGCGACCAGCTGCGGATAGAGGCTGAAGATAAGCGGCTCGAAGAGAAGAAGGCCAGCCTGGAAGATGAGCTGCGCTTGCTGGGCCAGCGCTTTAACCTCACTATGCACCGCAGTCCTGAAGCCCCACTGTGTCTGCCCGATACCATCCTGCTCAACGCGATGCCGGCTGTCGAAGTAACACAGCTGGCCTCGAAAGATCCCACAATAGCCCAACTTGAGGCCCAGCAGCAGTCGTTTGCGGCCCAGGACCGCATGGCCAAGGCACAGGGGATGCCCAAGTTTGGAGTCGGCGTGGAATACATGCTCAATGGTAAGGTGGACATGCCCATGATGGCCAACATGAACGGCAAGGACATGTGGATGCCTATGTTGAAGGTGACGATACCCATCTTTCGCCGACGTACGAACATGGCCCGGCAGAGTGCTCAGCTGATGAGCCAAAGCGCGGAGAGCGGCATTCTGCAGCGACAGGATGCCCTGAAGGCTGCCTATCTCGACATAGAGAATAGAGCCGCTGATGTAGACCGTAAGGTGAAACTCTATGACAGCGAGACGGAGATCCTCAACAAGACGCTCCGGCTCATGCTCGATGAGTATGCCAATGGCACCACCTCACTTACCGACATTCTCCAAACGCAGCGCGAGCAGATCGACTACGACCTGCAGCGGGCCGAGGCCTATGCCCAATACAATACCTTGGTGGCTGAGATGGAACGCTTGGCCGTCAGTCATGATTTTACCATAAGTAAATTTAAAGAATGATGAAAAAGAATAAAAAATATATCTATATTGGCATTACGGCCGTTGTGGTTTTGCTCATCGCCTTAGTCGTTCTGCGTCGTGGGGCCGAGGGGGGCAAAGCCGGCGATGCTACGGTCTATACTTGTTCGATGCACCCCCAGGTGAAACAAGACCATCCCGGCAAGTGTCCTATCTGTGGGATGGACTTGATTCCGGCGGGCAAGAGTGGCGGTGACAGTAAGATGTCGACGGACGACGATGGTGTGATGCTCTCCGATGAGGCCCTTGCCCTGGCCAATGTGGAGACAGAAACTGTCGGCACGGGCTCAACGACCAGGGAAGTCAGACTCTACGGTAAGGTGGAGGCCGACCAGCGGTTGGAGCAGACCCAGTCGGCCTATGTGGAAGGACGCGTGGAGAAACTTGCCGTCAGTGCAGTGGGCGACCGCGTGAGCCGTGGGCAGACGTTGGCCGTCATCTATTCGCCCTCGCTCTACACGGCCAGCCAGGAACTTGTGGCGGCACTCAGCTTCCCCTCTGTCCAGCAACGGGAAAGTCTCGTCGAGGCGGCCAAAGAGAAACTCAGACTGCTCAATGTGACAGCTGAGCAGGTGAACCAGATCATTAAGACCCGCCATGCCTCGCCCTATTTCACCCTAAAAGCCAACACCAGCGGCACGGTGGTAGAGAAGAACGTCAGTGCGGGCGACTACGTCAAGCAGGGACAGCCGCTGCTGAAGGTGGCCAATCTGAGTCGTGTCTGGGTGATTTTCCAGGCTTATGAGGCCGACCTGCCCTTCCTTAGAAAGGGGGCTGAAGTGGTGTTCACCAGTGAGGCCATGCCAGGGAAGACCTTCCGGGGGCGGGTGAGCTTCATTGATCCCGTGCTCGACAGCGAAACCCGTACGGCGGGTGTGCGCGTGGAGATGGGGAATGCCGGCGGCGTGTTCAAGCCCGAAATGAATGTGACTGGCGTTGTCGCCTCCCACTTGTCACAATACCAGTCGGATATCGTAGTCCCCAAGAGCGCAGTGCTCTGGACGGGAACCCGTAGTGTGGTCTATGTGAAGGAGGACGACGGCGGAATGCCGGTGTTCCACCTGCGTGAGGTTACCCTTGGTCCTTCGCTCCCCGATGGCTACGTGATTACGGATGGACTGGCCGAGGGGGAGGAGATTGTCACCAGCGGTGCCTTTGCCATTGATGCCAGTGCTCAGCTCGACGGCAAACGGAGCATGATGAACAGAGATTGAGAGATCGGAGCCGGGCTCCACGTGCGGTGCTCCTTGTGAGCAGTGCCGACAGTCCGGCTCATCTAAATAAGTTTCAACAACAAATAAACAGACAACACAATGAGAAAAATCATTTTGACCATGTTGGCAGTGATGACGATGAGTGTCGCTGCTGAAGCCAAGACCGTGAAGACTA
>Ga0256407_10006056_pt1 | contig 18930 bp, 11 predicted proteins | sample RumenRJG_04DNA_FD_193489 | JGI IMG/M metagenome (GOLD analysis project Ga0256407, IMG submission 193489) | Bovine rumen microbial communities from Lethbridge, Alberta, Canada - RJG_04 | ecosystem: Host-associated > Mammals > Digestive system > Stomach > Rumen | place: Canada: Alberta... | reverse complement strand
AAAAACGAATATACCTGTTCGTTTCGAAAGGGATAAAGGAAAGGTAAAACAGCAGGTTAAAGATATCTTCAATGAAGCACTGAAATACCGCTTCACGACCTTTAACCAGTTCGCCGCCGTATGTGAAATGATGGGCCTTAGAGTCACGGAGTATACCAATAAGAAAGGAATCCATCTGTCTTTTCAGGGACTCAACGAAAACGAAGAGAACGTCACGACGCCTATCAAGGAAACGGAATTGAAAATGGACTCCCATCAGATAATGGAAGAGTCCATAAAGAAATACTCCGAAGAAGCATCCGCCATCAAATCATCAACGCGGCCCGACCGCGCAAGAATAGGGCGCACGGCTTCCTACTTCCTGGGGATTTCCAAATCGCAGCGCCACTTCGAGAAGATGCTGCAAAAGAAAGGACTCCATGCCTGTTTCTCCTTCAACGTGAACGGAGAACTCTTCGGTGTCACAATCGTGGACCAGCGGACGAAAGCGGCCTACAAGGCATCCGACCTCCTCCCGGCCCTCCGCGTCGAAGACATCAAGGAAAGGGCTGAGATTTGGCAGACATCACAGGAAAAGAAAGAAGAATACGAAAAGAGGCACCAGGATTACGTCCAGAAGAAACGTGACATGTTCCTCGATACGATAGAACGTCAACTCAAGAGGGATGAAATAAACGAGTTCCAAAATATCGGCAAGGAAATCTGGAGAGATCTCACCAGAAAACCAAGGAAATACAAAAGAAAATTCATTAATAAATAGTGCACTATGAAACAGTTTACCATCCAGTCCGTCCGCAAGCGTGACGGCAGAATCCGGGCCTTCGACCCACAGCGCATAGAAACGGCCATCCTCAAGGCTATGGCCAGCGCTGACGACGAAATAGGCGCCAATACCGCCACCGCCCACGAGCTCACCCAGACAGTAGTTGACTGCCTGGAGGAAATCTGCATCTCCGAGAACATCGAAACCCTTCCCGTGAACCGTATCCACGAGATGGTGGAAACGGTGCTCATGCGGTCCTCCCGTCCCGCTGTCGCCAAGCAGTATATCCGCTACCGCGAGAAACGCAATATCGCCCGTAAAGCGGACACCAAAGAGATCTTCGACTCAATCATCCAAGCCCAGGCCAACGACATCACCCGCGAGAACGCGAACATGAACGCCGATACGCCCGCCGGCATGATGATGAAATTCGCATCCGAGACTACCAAGACCTACGTGGACGAAAACCTCCTTTCAGAACAAGTTCGGGAGGCTGTCAAGGATAACCTCCTTCATATCCACGACAAGGATTACTACCCGACAAAGAGCCTCACCTGTATCCAGCATCCGACAGACAAGCTGCTTAAAAACGGCTTCGTGGACGGCCATGCTTCCGTACGTCCCGCCAAGCGTATCGAGACGGCGGCTACCGTCGCCTGTATCACTATGGAGGCTGTGCAGAACGAGATGCATGGCGGACAGGCCATCCCGGCCTTTGATTTTTACTTAGCACCGTATGTAAGAATGGCTTATCAGGAAGAACTTATGAAACTTGCTGATGATATGCGTGCTTTCGCTATTGAACTAGGGAAGGATGATATTATCGGTTGTGATTACGGTGACGTGATTACAATGGGTAATGAGAATATCAAGGATTACATCGAAATTAAAGGATATGAGTTGTCAAAATTCTTTGATGAACACGCCAATGAACCCCTTGTCCGGATTCAACAGATTGCCATCAATCGGACTGTCAGGCGTGTCCATCAGGCGATGGAGTCGTTCGTGCACAATATGAATACCATCCACAGCCGCGGTGGTAACCAGGTGGTCTTCTCCTCCATCAACTACGGGACCGATACCTCCCCGGAAGGCCGCTGCATCATCCGGGAAATACTGAACACCACCTACGAAGGGGTGGGCAACGGCGAGACAGCTATCTTCCCCATCCAGATTTGGAAGAAAAAACGCGGCGTGTCGTACCTCCCCGGTGACCCCAACTACGACCTTTACTGCTTCGCCTGCAAGGTTACGGCCAAGCGTTTCTTCCCGAACTACCTCAATCTCGATGCAACCTATAACCAGGACGAAGCCTGGAAGGCGGACGATCCCCGTCGCTTCGAGCACGAGGTAGCGACCATGGGTTGCCGTACCCGTGTCTATGAGAACCGCTTCGGTCCGAAGACCTCTATTGGCCGCGGGAACCTCAGTTTCTCGACGCTGAATCTCCCCGGCCTCGCCATGAAGACCATGAAAGAAGCCGGATTGGAATACGGCAACGCTGACGAGAAAACCATCGAACGTTTCTTTACCAACCTTGAGAATCTCCTCGATACTACGGCGCTGCAGCTCCATCAGCGTTACGAGTTCCAGGCTACCGCCCTTGCCAAGCAGTTCCCGCTGCTGATGAGCGGAATGTGGATAGGCAGTGAAAAACTCGGCCCGAACGATACCGTCGCCCCGGTCCTCAAACAGGGGACGCTCGGCATCGGCTTCATCGGGCTCGCCGAATGCCTCATCGCCCTCATCGGGAAACACCATGCCGAAAGTAAGGAAGCACAGGCCCTCGGTCTCAAGATAATCACATTCTTCCGTGACCAGTCCAGTAAGTACTGCGACCTCTATCAACACCAGTATTCCGTCCTCGCCACGCCCGCAGAGGGCCTCGCCGGTCGCTTTACAAAAATTGACAAGAAGAAATTCGGCATCATCAAAGGCGTTACCGACAAGGATTACTACACCAACTCCAATCACGTCCCGGTCTACTACCACTGCACGCCGGAAGAAAAAGCCGCCATTGAAGGCCCGTACCACGAGCTCACCCGTGCCGGACATATCTTCTATATTGAAATGGACGGCGATGCCACCCATAACCCGGAAGCAATCATGCGTGTCGTAGACCTCATGGATAAATACAACATCGGCTACGGCAGCGTTAACCACAACCGCATACGTTGCCTGGATTGCGGTTACGAAACCGGCCAGAGCGGACTCAAAGAATGCCCGCGCTGTGGCAGCACCAGACTCGACCTGCTGCAGCGCATCACCGGCTACCTCGTCGGCACTACCGAGCGCTGGAACAGCGGCAAGAAAGCCGAGCTGCATGACCGTGTAGTCCATAAATAATATAAGCGTATGTCTTTCATTTCAAAGATAATCAATAGCAGGAAGCACAGGAGGCGCCAACGCCTTCTGTGCACCTGTCCCCGTTATGAAATGCTCAACATCCTATCCGGAGCCATCAAGGATAACGACGGCAGTGTATGTCTCAAAAAACCCGTCACGGTCTTTGCAGATGATCTCTTCGGTGAAATCCCCGTGATAGTCCGTATCGTCAAGCGCTACCAGACCGATAACGAAAACTCTATGGACTTCGATATCGGACATGGGTACTCTACCGAACATCTCGACACAAGAGAATTAACCAAAATTATTGAAAGCATATGAAAGTAAAAATCCAAGCCATCCTTACCATAAAGGATAAAAAATCCATCCTCCTCGACAAAGAGGGGAAAGAGCTTCCTATCAAGAAGTACCTCGCCCAAAAGTACGCCCTCTCCGAAGGCGAACAGCTCATGTGCCTCATCCTTGCCGATGACGGCAAAGCCGAACCTGACTTCGACATCAACAAGGCAAAGCAGATCCTCGCCAGGAAGCAGCCCATCTCCTCCGATATGAAAATCGTCACCCGTGACAATCGCAGCGTGAAGATTTACACGGCGGGAGCAGCAGGCGATTATCCCATCGTCGGCCTCGACCCCGACAATATGCCGTGCTGCTGGAACGAAGAAGGAAAGGCCCAGAACGGCAACGAGCAGCTTGACATCTTCATCTGCCCGAGGAACAAAGAAGAAAAATAACAATTAGCCATGGCCAGCAAACAGGAATACGAAAAGACGTTCAACTATATCATTGTCTTCGCGATGGTGATACTGTTGTTCAATATTTATTATTATTGCCACCCGGTCTTCGCGGCCTACGGGATAAGTCATCCCATAGGGGACTCGATTATGCTCAGGCTGCATAAGAGCGGCGTCTTCTCCACTCCGTTCAAATCGAAATCAATCATCCTCCTTCTCGTCATCATGACGCATATCGTACGGAACGGAACAGGTAAGGAGACTCCCTGGGCGGCAATCATCGTAGGACTGGCTGCTGGCCTCGGCCTCTTCTTTGTCTGGCCGCAGAACCCTTACATGTATTTCATGACCACGGTCCTGGGATACATCCTCTGCAGCTGGGCTATTGCGGCTATCAGCCGTAATATGAGGGGTTTCACCAGACCCCTCAACGATGTGGATGAAACCTTCGAGCAGACCGAATACCTCATCGACACGCCTGACAGCATCAACCTCCCGACACAGTTCCAGTACAAACAGAAGATGCACAACGGATGGATTAACGTAGTCAATCCGTTCCGTGCCGTCATGATTCTCGGAACCCCCGGTTCCGGTAAATCATTCTCCGTGTACAATCCGTTCATACACCAGATGATGCAGAAGAACTACACCATGTGCGTGTACGATTATAAGTTCCCGGACCTGTCTACGATACTTTACAACGAGTACCTGGAGAAATACCCTCCGATAAAGAACCCCGCCTACAGGAGAGGTTCTGAACTTCCGAAATATATCCGTGACCCCAAGTCGCCGGAATTCTTCGTCCTCAACTTCAACAACCCCCGTTACTCCCACAGGTGTAACCCTATCCACCGCAGTTACATCACCGACCCCGCCGATACCGCTGAAATCGCGGAAGTCATCTGGTCCAACGTGTCACCTGAGTCCCTGGAGAAGCCCGACTTCTTCTCACGCTCGGCAACCCTGTTCGTAGATATCCTGATTTACTTCCTCTCTATCTATAAGGGAGGTATCTACTGCACCTTCCCGCACCTTATCGAACTGCTCGGACAGGACTATAAGAAAGTGTTCGCCATCGTCTCGCAGTACCGTGAACTGGAGACAAAAATCGGTCCCTTCATCGATGCTCTCGAAGGTGGCGCACAGGATCAGCTTCAGGGCCAGCTTGCCTCGGCGAAAATCGTCCTCAACAAAATGTCCTCGCCCGCACTCTATTGGGTGCTTTCCGGTGACGACTTCACGCTTGACATCAACGAGCCCGACGCTCCGAAGATTCTGTGTCTCGGTAACGACCCCAACCGCCAGGCTATCTACGGTACGGTGCTCGCGCTCTACACGAGCCGCCTGTTCAAACTCGCTAACCGTAAGCATAAGCTCAAATGCGGTATCCTCCTCGACGAGCTTCCGACCATCTTCCTCAAAGGCCTCGACAACCTTATCGCCACAGCGCGTTCCAATAAGGTAGCCATCGTCTTCGGCGCCCAGGATAAGACACAGCTCATCCGTGACTACACGCAGAAAGAAGCGGACGTTATCTTCAACACCGTCGGCACCATCATCGCCGGACAGGTCAACGGCAAGACGGCACAAGACCTCTCCCACTCGATGGGTAAAGAGTACCGCGAATCGCAGTCCCTGACGCAGAACCTCGACCACGACTCCGTACAGATTTCCTACCACCAGGAGGAAATCATGCCGGCCTCAAAGATTGAAACCCTCTCACAGGGTATCTTCTTCGGGAAGGTGGCCGACAACAACAAGAAAAGTGAACGTATCAAGAGAAAATTCTTCTGCGGCGAAATCAAAATCGACGTGAAAGGCTGGCTCGAAAAGGAAAAAAACTTCAAAAAACTCCCGCGTATCACCTCCTTCAATGACGATGAAATCATTGCCCAGGTACACGAAGAGGACGAGAAGGCGATTATCCTTGATGACTGGGCCACCCAGTCCCTGATGTCCGAAGGCATCATCGCCGACCCGGAAGAAATGGAAATGAGAAAGAAGGACCTTATCCTGATGCTCGATGACGACCAGATTGAAGACATCCTCATGAAAGAGGCCGAAGCGAGGATTGAAGAAAACGTAAAGGAAGTCGTCCAGCAGAACTACGACGGAATCAAAAGAGATATCCGCGAACTCATCCGCGAAGAACTCCCTCTTGACGAAGAAAACGAGGAAGACGACGAGGAAGAAGAAGACGACGATAACAATAACGACGCCATCAAAAAAATGATGGAAAACGCGAAAGAAGTAAATAACAACTAAATACATTACACATATGAAACAGTTCGACATCAACAAAGACGAAAACATTCTTTCCTTCCAGAAAGGTTCCAAGCAGAAACTCGTGAAGCAGTCCATCGGCATCATCGCCACAGCAGCACTCGCCATCGTGCTGATGTGCGGGACACACAGCGACGATTTCCTCCTCTCGAACGTATCCTCCAACGTCAGCAAAATCTTCGTTGCAATAGGCGAAGCTATCGCCGTAACGCTCTTCTGTCTTTATCTGAACGATATCATCAAGACGGCAACTACCCGCGTCATACTCACCGACCAGCGGTTCGTGTACATGCAGTCCGGCATCAATGCCAAGAACATAGAAATCCCTGTCAACCAGATCAAGTATCTCTACAAAAACGACATATTCAACGACAAGAGCGGCGAAATAACCGTCATCAAGAAAAACGACTTGATTGAAGAACTCCCAAATATCGAAAATGCTTTTGATATCGAGAGCAACTTCACCCAGCATATCGTAAACAAGGCCCTTAACGAAAACAAGTAAACCGTCAGCCACTCCCGTCTAAAGACAGGGAGCATGCCGTAAGGCCAACGCTCCAGGCTGATCAGCCCCAGTGATAAGGCTCACGCCTTTGAACTACGTTGATTGAGAATACATAGGCACCAGGGGGTGTTCCTTCCAGCCCTCTGCTCTGCGGACAGTGATTAAAAGAACTGTGGAGTAGGTTCAGTGTCACTGCCATACAAAACCTCATTCAACATCGGCGCGGGAGACCCACAGGCTTTACGCCTGCACTACTCCGTAAGGAGTTACGACACCATCCGGCAACGCAGCGGACCTGCGGAAACGACAAAACAAAACGACGTATGTACATCTACGTTCAAGCACAAGACGGAACTCCGCTGATGCCGACACAACGCGCCGGCAAGATGCGACGCATGCTCCGTGACGGAAAAGCCGTCATCGTCTCACATACGCCGTTCACTATCCGACTCACGTATGACACGACGCACCACACGCAGCCCGTAAGTCTCGGCGTGGACGCGGGCTCGAAGCACATCGGGCTCTCGGCCACCACAGAGCACAAGGAACTCTATGCAGCGGAAATTGAACTTCGCTCCGACATCGTCAACAACCTGTCCACACGCAGAGAGGCCAGACGCATAAGGCGCGGCAAACGCTCCATCCGCTACCACGCTCCGCGGTTCCTGAACCGAAGGGCGTCCAAAAGAGCAGGCTGGCTCGCACCGTCCGTGCAACAAAAAGTGCATTCACATGTCAAAGCCGCGCAGGACATCTGTCGTCTCCTTCCTGTCACCTCCGTGACCGTTGAAGTAGCGCAGTTTGATACACAGCTTTTGAAGAACCACAGTATCGCGGGTGAACAGTATCAGCAAGGACCACAACTCGGCTTCTGGAACGTACGCGAATATGTCCTGTTCCGGGACAATCACGAGTGTCAGCACTGCCACGGCAAGAGCAAGGACCGGATCCTGAACGTCCATCATCTTGAGTCCCGGAAGACTGGCGGTGACAGCCCGGACAACCTCGTCACGATGTGCGAGACTTGCCACAAAGCTTATCATCGCGGAGAGATTGAACTGAAAGTCAAACGGACCGGTCAATCGCTCCGTGACGCAGCGTTTATGTCCGTCATGCGATGGAAAGTGTACAACGAACTGAAGCAAACGCTTGATGTTCCGGTTCATCTCACCTATGACTATCTGACTAAATACACGCGCATTGGACACGGACTGGAAAAATCACATGCAGTTGACGCGCGCTGCATCAGCGGAAATGCGGACGCAAGGCCTGCCGGCGAACTGTTCCGCTTCAAACAACTGCGTCGGCACAACCGCAAGATAATGAAGTCTAATCTGCTCAAGGGCGGACACTGGAAGCGGAACCAGGCTCCACGCGAAATTAAGGGCTACAGACTCTTTGATATAGTCCTGTATAACAACATTCCTGCCTACATACACGGCAGACGTAACTCCGGATACTTCGTCGTCAAAGACTTCGAAGGACACACCCTGTCCAACTCCACCTCATACAAATCACTGAGGCTGGTAAGGCATAGCGGTTCTTTTTTGATTGACACAAAAAAGAGGAATCAATGCTCAATTCCTCCCCCGTCTAAAGACGGGAGTATCCTTGAGCATTTATCATGATAGTACTCATCGCGGAAAAACCCTCATTCGGTGCGGACCTCGCACGTATCATCGGCGCTAAGCAGCGCCATGACGGTTATATCGACGGTGGGACGGTCAACGGGGAAGCCGCTGCCGTCACCTGGGCCTTCGGTCATCTCCTTGAGATAGACGAAGGCGATCACAACCGTTCCCTCCACTGGCAGGCCGGGAACCTTCCCGTCCTGCCCTCATCGTTCGGTCTCAGGGTGGCGACCAAGGATGGCAAACCCGACGCTGGGAAACAGAAACAGCTCAAGACTATCGAGACGCTGTTCGCCAACGCATCCACCATCGTGAACTGCGGTGATGCCGGACGCGAGGGAGAGCTTATCCAGCGTTATATCTACGAGTACGTCTGTAACCTCAACCCGCGCTGTCGCAAACCCGTCCTCCGCCTGTGGGTGTCCTCCAATACCGACGAAGCCATCCGCAAAGGGCTCGCTTCGCTCCGCCCTTCAAGCGAATACGATTCGCTCTTCCTTGCGGGTAAGGCCCGCAACGAAGCCGACTGGCTTGTCGGTTTGAACGCCACGGAGGCCCTCACGCTCGCCATCCGCAAGGCCAACCCCGTCGACCGCCGTGTCTTCTCCCTTGGCAGGGTTCAGACACCCACCCTCGCGCTCGTTTGCAAGCGCTACCTGGAGAATAAGAACTTCGTCCCGACCCCGTTCTGGAATGTACGGATCCTGACCGAAAGTCAGGGTAAGCCCTTCCATATCCAGTCCGTCAAGAGATACGACACCTACGAAGAGGCGTCTTCCGTCGCCAAACGGTGCAGTATCTCCCTCGTTACCGTGACGGAAGCCAAGCACGAGCCGCGCGAGGTCAAAGCCCCGCTCCTTCACGACCTGACCTCCCTGCAAAAAGAAGCGTCGCGCCGCTACGACTACTCGCCGGACGAGACTCTTTCCATCCTCCAGGACCTCTACGAAAAGAAACTCGTAACCTATCCGCGTACCGGGTCGCAGTTCATCCCCTACGACATGATGAAGACCATCCCCAGGCGGCTCGCACAGCTCGCTTCGTCCCTTCCCCAGGGTCACCTCAAGGACGTCGCTCAGTCCCTCGCAGCCACCCCTTTCGGTGGGCTCAACCGCCGTAGTGTCAATGACGGCAAGGTGACCGACCACCACGCCCTCCTCCTGGAAGGGAAAGGAGCGGACGGACTCAATCAAAGGGAAACGAACATCTACATGCTCGTCGCTGAACGAATGATGGAAGCCTTCTCTCCGTCGTGCGAAACCATCGTGTCCTCCTACCGCTTCACCTGTGGCGGAGAAGAATTCTCCGCTTCTTCCACTCTCGTGGAAAAGCCCGGCTGGAAAGCCGTGCAGGGTGAAGGGGAGAAGGACACGGGTAAAAAGACAAATGAAGACAACAACGACCCTGACAAGGTTCCGGAAGAAAAACTCCCGGACCTCAAGGAAGGGGCCATACTCAGCGCAAAGAAAGTAGAAACGCTGGAAGGCAAGACCAAGCCCAAGCCCCTCTATACCTACGACACCCTTGTCGATGCGATGAAGTACGCCGGTAAGGAGGTTGACGACGAGGAAATCAAGAGCACGCTCCAGGAGTGCGGTATCGGCACTGTCGCCACCCGCGCCAGCATCCTTTCCATCCTTGTCAACCAGCGCCACTTCCTCAAGAAGGAAGGCAAGAAAATCGTACCTACCGAAGTGGGCCTGGAGACCTACATGCTCGTCAAAGACATGACTATCTCCGATGTGGAGATGACCGGCCGCTGGGAGATTGCCCTGTCCGCAATCGCGGACGGCAAGATGAACCCCGCCGACTTCGACAAGAACATCCGCACCTACACATCGAAGATCACCTCGCAACTCTTCGGCCTCTCTATCGGGAACGAGATGGTACGTGCTGCCGCGGCAGACGCCATCACGTGCCCTCTGTGCCACTCGGTCATCCGCGTATGGGACGATAAGGCCATCTGCTCCAACAGGGAATGCGGGCTGTACTTCAACCGTACAGTCTTCCGTAAGCACCTCTCCACCTCTACCGTCAAGCACCTCCTCGAAAAAGGCTATACGGGGCTTGTCAAGGGCTTTATCTCTACCAAGACAGGGAAACCCTTCAACGCCTGGCTGAAACTCGAATTGAGCGAAAAAGACGGGCGCAGGTATGCCAATGCAAGGCTGAACTTTGAAGGCAATTCAAAAAAATAATAAACATTTAAATTATGTCTTACCCAATTTCAATATTTGCTTCTCTTGGAGAACTTAAAAGAAAAACATCTCACCTAATAAATTACCTTCAACATCAACAAAAAAATGAACTTATTCTCTCCAACGAACAGGAAAGAACATTATTAATGTCATATCCTTGTCAACTGGCTGAAGAAATACTAGAAAGTATAGAACAAATAGATGATTTCGTATTCGAACATATGGAATATAAAAATAATGACATCGACAATCATGATGTCGATGAAAACCATGATGAATTCGAATCAGAACAACCACTTCCAAAACTGGACAGTATATTAAAGGAAGCTATACCAAAATACGAAGATAATGACATTGACATTCATGATGTCGATGAAGAATATAATGAAGACAACACATTAGAGGAAGACGCTATACAAACTTCAATAGAAGAAACCACTTCATATCCCTTACTATATGATGCCTATCAAGGACCATTTAAAGATTGTACAAATAGTGGCAGATTTTCATTAGGCGGAATCAACGATCGATTCGGACCTGTATTATCATTGGAAAGTATCAATCATCCTTATATCAAAGAATTACATCAATATATTATACAAAATATCGTAGATATCCTTAATGGAAAAGATATAGAATGGGAAGGTCCAATTCCTGAGTTTGACATAAGAAACAAACATATAAAAATCAACTTTTTTGAGTTAAAACTTGAAGAAAGAATAGGAAAGGACTTAATAGACAAGTCACCAGAAATGCTACACCACCTCGCGTATAAGTTCCTTGACAAAGAAGATTATACAGATTTCTGTATAAACTATATTGAAAAATACATTGACGAATTCAAAATAGATTTATATTTTGAAACACAAGAAAAAGATAAAGCTATAAAGTTTGCAACTAAAGTATTTAAAACATCTATTGCAAAAAAACTTATTCACAAAAAATCACAACAAGGAAAAGTAAATTTCCTTGAAATTCTCTCATCTCTTCCACAAGAAGATAAAATAGAAACAGCTTATATTGATTTTTTCAATTTACATATTGATACGCAAACTAACTCAGAGACAAGACAACAATTTATTGAAAATGTCAAAAATATCTCAGAAATCAAATATGAGCCAGAAGTATGGAACGACTTAGAAGTCTGTTTTTATTATGAAAAGGAAGAAAGATTATTCCTATCGTTAGAATCATATAATGACTTTCTTAAAGAACACCAAAAGCAAGAACTTGATATAATCATCTCCAAAATCAATGTACAGGAACACCGGTATTGTATTATATCACCTCAAGATTTAGAACATTACAAATACGAAAATTATGTGTTCGAAACAGATAAGAATATCTTCTGGAAAATCTTTCCTGGTAAAAGATATCAAACAATAGAGCAGAATTTGAATTATATTCGCTTAGCTGACTATATCAGAGAAATATCATTTTATCTGAAAGAAAACAATGTTGAAAAGTTTTCAACAGAAACAATCTTGCCATTTGAATATCCAACTAAAAAAAGACGCATGATGGATATAGCCGCGTATGCGGCTGCTAACATATTCATCTTAACTGGTATAGCAATTATACCAGGACGAATCAAATACAGCATGATACAATACAAAAAAGAGCTTGCAAACACTCCTGAACTCAATGTTGTAGACTACTATAAAACAATGATCCAAAACAACCAAGAAACTTGTCTTACAATTGATAAAAGAGCCGTCGAAAACAACACCTTGTCTGATGAAATCATAAAGGCAATGTTCCTGATTGAAGATTGAAAATTTACCACAAGCCAACTTCCCTATGAAAAAAACCTTCCTCATTCTGCTCTCCATTTTCCTTCCAACCCTGGCAACAGGACAGGTGGTCTATCTTGACACGATAGGCATACGTGACTGGAAAGGGAACATTGAGAGTCTTGATACCTGGGCCTTCGCGGAAGAGGAGGAAGAGGAGACAGCCCCGTCCGCTCCTGCGACGGCCCCCGCCAAGGCGGAGCCCGTGACGCTCCCCCCGGTGAGCGTCCTGCAGGAGAGACTCGCTCTCCTGCCGCCGGAGCTCATGGTGCCGTATAACGATGTACTCGAAGAACAAGTCATCGACTACATCGTCAACCACCGCAAACAGCTCCTCCGAATACTCGGCAAGTACCTCGCAACGGAGGGACAGATGCGCCAGGTCTTCCAGTCATACGGCATCCCGGGGGACCTCACCGCCCTGGCGGTCGTCGAATCCGCCCTCAACCCACGCGCACTGTCAGTCGCAGGAGCTGCAGGGCTGTGGCAGATAATGCCCGATACGGCAGTAACCTACGGATTGACCTGCTCTTCATCCATTGATGAACGCTATTGTCCGGAAACAGCCACGGAAACCGCAGCACGCATTCTCCGTGACCTATACAAGAAATGGGAATCGTGGCCGCTTGCCATCAGTGCCTATAACTGCGGTTCCGGAAATGTCATGAAAGCCGTAGAACAGGCTGTTTCTCTTGATTACTGGGACATATACCAGTATCTCCCCAGGGAGACAAGAGGATATATGCCGGCGTTCCTTGCAGCGCTCTATACGATATACTTCCACTCGCTGCACAACATGCTCCCGATACCATATAAAAAGACACCTACAACCATTGTGAATATCCCTTACAGGATCACGCTTGAGGAGATAGCCCAAGCGTGCAATATGCCCTTTAAAACCATTCAGGAACTCAATCTCCAATATCTCCGGGGTGTTGTCCCCGCAGAAAAGAGATACACCGTACGCATACCAACAAACAAGATATCAACCTTTAAAAAGAACCTGGCCATTCCTTCAAGGTAAATCGGTTTCCGTCCCGTGCAAGGGTGCGCCTCCGCTTTACTCCCTTGCGCGGAACGGAGTCGGTTCCTTGTTCCGCGTCGTGCCCCGCCTTATGGGCGCAAGCGCCCACTTCAACGGGAGCCCTCCGCAAATTTAAGAACCGACATCACCGACAAAAGACGACCTTTATATGTACGAATCCTTACTTGAAAATTTGAATCAAGAACAACGGGCTGCTGTCCTGGCCAAGGACGGACCGGTACTCATCAATGCCGGAGCGGGCTCCGGCAAGACCCGCGTACTGACAAGCCGCATAGCCATGCATCTGGCTGACGGCGTGGCTCCATGGGAGATACTGGCCCTTACCTTCACGAAGAAGGCTGCAGGGGAGATGCGCGAGCGCATCGCCCGGCTCGCAGGCGAGCAAGCACGCCAGCTCGTAATGGGGACCTTCCACTCGGTCTTCATCCGTTTCCTCAGGGAGTACCATGACTACATCACCTTCCCGGCCAACTTCACCATCTTCGACAAGGAAGACGCGGACAACTGCCTGAAAGACGTCATCGGGGAAACCATCTACGGCCCCCAGTGGAAAGATAAGGAATACATCAAGAGCCTCAACGAGGAGCAACGCAAGGAGCGCAAGCGCACCCTCGAGAGGACCTACAAGCTCAAGGACGTATCCTCCCGCATCTCCCTCCTCAAGAACGCCTTCATCGTTCCGTCGGACTACAGAGATGACAACGATCTCGTTTCGTACGACATGAAACTCGGACGCACGAAAATGGCGGAGATTTATGACGGATACATGCGGCGCTGCAAGCGCTCCAACGCTATGGATTTCGATGACATCCTCGTCTATACCTACTACCTTCTCAGTAAGTTCCCGGACGTAGCAAGAGTCATCTCCTCCCGTTTCCGTTACGTCCTTGTGGACGAATACCAGGACACGAACGTCATCCAATATAAGATTCTCACGATACTGACCGCCGTACACGGCAACGTCTGCGTCGTGGGGGACGATTCCCAGTCTATCTACGCCTTCCGGGGTGCAAGGATTGAAAACATCCTCAACTTCCGGAACGACCACGACAAATGCAGGGAATTTCGTCTGGAGACGAACTACCGTTCCACTCCGTACATCGTGGATGCGGCTAACGCCCTTATCCACTATAACGAGAACCGCCTTGACAAGAACTGCTTCGCCTCCCGCAGCGGCGGGAGCAACATCGAACTCAAGTTCGTCAAGAACGACCGCCTGGAAGCCCGCTTCATCGCCGAACGCATGGCAAAGGCCCACGAGCTCGGTCAACCGTGGAACGACATGGCCATCCTTTACAGGACTAACGCCCAGGCACGGGAGCTGGAGGATGCCCTTCTCAAGCAGCACGTTCCGTACGTCATCTATTCCGGCATGTCCTTCTTCGAGCGCATGGAAATCAAGGACGTTATCGCCTACGTGAAACTTGTCATCAACCACGATGATGATGAAGCGTTCAAGAGGGTCTGCAACAAGCCTGCACGCGGCATCAGCGACGAGACGCTGAACTCACTCCTTGCCCGCGCCTCCGTCACGGGCCTCTCGCTTTACCAGCAGGCCAAGGACCTCGGACACGATGACTGCGGGCTCAAGCCCAAACCCATCAAGGCCGTCCAGTCATTCATCACCCTCATCGATTCCCTTGCGGCGGAAAACGCCGACAACGACGCTTTCGAGACCGCCACGAACATCATCAACAAGACAGGCATCTACGCACTGTATAAGGATGATGAAGACAATGACGGCCAAAAAAGAAGCCGCAATATCGACGAGCTCATGAACGGCATCTCCTACTTCCTTGACGAAGAGCACGAAAACTACGCCAACGGCAACGGGGAAGGGAAGCCCAAGACGGAAATCGCGGACTACCTGGAGAATATCGCCCTCCTGTCGGCGGTCGACCGCACGGAGAACGACGGTGACTCGGTATCCCTGATGACCTCCCACTGCGCCAAGGGACTGGAGTTCGGTACAGTCTTTATCGCCGGGGCCGAAGAGGGACTGTATCCCGCGCTGCGGAACGACTCCTCGCAGTTCGACCTCGAAGAGGAAAGGCGCCTCTTCTACGTGTCCATGACACGTGCCCGCAACGAACTCATCATCACCTCCTGCGAGAACCGCTGGAAATACGGCAGCATGGATCAATGCGAGCCCAGCCGCTTCCTGGACGAAATCAATGTTGAAGATATCCCCGATTAGCCGCCATGAAAACAACTTACACACTCAGGCCCAGAAAAAAAGTCGTCATTCCTCAACAAAACAAAAACGAAAAACCTGCCTTTGTTGACAAGATGACCTTTCTGGTTGAATACAAAGGCGTAACAAAGAATTACAACGTCTATTTCGATGAAGAGCCCCTTACTGTCAAAGAAATGTACGACATCGGCTTCATCGCGGAAATCCAACTCCCGGAACCTGACGGTACAATGCTTAACGCTGACATCGTAGCCAGCCCAGCAGCCAAAGACGATCCACAAGCACTCGGACGCTTCTACTTCGAAGCAAACCAACGCAAAACTGACATCAGTATCCCGGCAACCGTCAAAAGATTCCATTTTACTAAAAAATCTGCTTAAACAGAAAAAAAGAAACAATATCGGACTGCAACATGGAAAACAAAACTATTAACACCACCGGAGCATTCAGCTCCATGACGGGGCTCTTCCCCGTCTCCAAGACACTCGCCTTCAATCTCATCCCCGTCGGCAGGACGCTGGAGAACATGCAGAAAGCCCGCGTCTTCGACAACGCCATGATACTGGCGAAGAACTACGAGACGTTCAAGTCCGCGGCTGACCGCCTGCACAAGGCCTTCATCGAGAAGACCCTTTCCGGCTTCCGCCTGAAGTACCTCTCCGAGGGAGCGAAAGATTCCCTTCAAGAGTACGCCGACATCTTCTTCGACAGTTCCGTCTCCGCCAGGGAGAAGGCTTCACTCCTCACTCCCGTCGAAAACGCCCTAAAGGAGAGCGTCGCCAAGGCTTTCGCGGCCGTTCCCGGCGGCAAGGGCAGCACCATGCTAAAAGAGATGGCCAGCGCCGCCCTACTGAAAGAATTGCTTCCCGCCACGGAACTCTCCGACGCGGAGCGCGAGGCCGTCGCCGCCCTGTCGGCTTACACGACCTACACGCGCCCTTACTTCGAGCGCCGCGACGCCATGTACTCCGCAGAGGAGGAGGGCCACACCATCCCCAACCGCATCATCATGGACAACCTGCCGCTGCACCTGGGCAACGTCCGCCTGGCGGAGAGGCTGCCGGAGGATATCCTCAACACGGTGAACGCCGACCCCGACCTTAAGCCCTTCATCAACTCCCTGCAGGCCTACGACATCCGCGAGGTGTTCGGCGTCTCCATGTACGCCCTCCTCACCCCGCAGAGCGCAATCGACGCCTACAACACCCTCATCGGAGGATTCACCAAGGAGGACGGGGCCAAGGTCAAGGGCATCAATGAACTCATCAACGAGTATAACCAGCGAGGTGGCAACCGCCTTCCCAAACTCGCGAAGCTCTACAAGCAGATCCTCACCGAGCGGGATACCCCCTCCTGGGTGCCGGAAAGCATCCAGTCCGACGAGGAGGCCGTCACCGTCATGCGCAACCTGCACAAGACCCTCGCCGAACTCCATTACGTCACCCCCGACCCCGCTGGCTGGGACCTATCCCGCGTGTGGATTAGGGCGGAGAGGCTATCTGCGTTCTCCCACGCCGTCCTCGGCAATTGGAAGACCGCTGAGAACGCCATCCGCAAGGCCATTGCGGCCGATAACCCCCAGAAAACCCGCGAGGGAATGAAGGGCTACCGCAAGCGCCTTGACGCCATCTATAACGGCAACAAGGCCTTCAGCGTCTCGCAGGTCCTCGACGACGTGGCCTTCACCCGGGGGACGGAGATGCCATCCGACGAACGCGCGGCCCTTCTCCGCAAGGGCATCACGGACGTCATCGCCAGGGCCCTCGCGGACGCGGACAAGTCCTACGGACTCCTGGAAGCCATCCTCGCCCAAGGCCCGCTCAAAGAAAAACTCGGCCAGAACGGACCGGAAGGCCGTCTCGGTGCCGGAGCACACATCAAGGACTGTCTCGACCATCTCAAGGACGCCGTCCATACGCTTGCCCCCTTCACCGACGGCAAAGGCGTCTTGGATGGCGATCCGGTCTTCTACGAAGGGTGCTACGCTCCGCTGAGCGGGTTCGGCGACACGCTCAGGCCCGTCTACGACACCCTCCGCAACTACCTTACAAAGAAACCCTTTTCCACGGAGAAGATCGAACTCACCTTCGACAACCCCAATCTCCTCAACGGATGGGACGTCAGCAAGCTGTCCGACAACCGGTCGCTCATCCTGCGGGACGGGAAGAAATACTACCTTGGCATCCTGTCCGCAAAGGCGAAGAGGCTCTTCAGCGGGGACGTGCCGTCCGACGGCGAAACAGTCGAAAAAGGAGAGGTGAAGTTCATCCCGAACCCGCACATGATGCTCCCGAAGGTGGCCTTTCCCAAAAAGAACACCCCTCCGGTACCCGTCACCCCGCTCGCGGCGAACGTCCGTGACAAGAGGGTCGCCATCAAGGACCTCACCAAGAACCAGTCCGCCCGGATGATCGATTTCTTCAAGGAAGTCATCAAGTCCGTTCCCGCCTGGGACGTCTTCGGATTCCGGTTCAAAGAAAGCGACGAGTACTCCCGCGTGTCGGAGTTCTACGAAGACGTTGCGAACCAGGCGTACGTCATGCGCTACGTCCCCGTCTCTCGCGCCTTCGTCCGGAAGGCCGTCGAGGACGGGAGCCTCTACCTTTTCGAAATCAGCTGTCAGGACATGCTGGAGAAACACCACGGCCGGGACGGCAAGTACAAGACACTCCTTCAGCAGGCCCTTTCCGGGCAGCCCGGCTCGCCGGTGCGTCTGTGCGGCGGCGGGACCATCTACTACCGCAAGGCCAGCCTTCCCAGGCGCATCACCCATCCCGCCGGAATCCCCATCCCCAACAAGAACCCCGACAACCCCAAAGAGAGCCGAACCCTCCCGTACGACCTCATCAAGGACCGCCGTTACACGGAGGACCGCTTCGCCTTCCATGTGCCCGTCCTCATCCACCCCTCCGCCGACAGGAACGGAGCCGGGAAGATCAACGCACGCGTGAGGGACATCATCCGGGAGAACCCCGGCATGTACGTCCTCGGCATCAACCGCGGCGAAAGGAACCTGCTGAGCATCGCCCTCACGGCCCCTGACGGGCGCATCGTCGAGCAACGCAACCTCAATGTCTTCGACGGCTTCGACTACCGCCGCAAGATAGCCGAGCGCGAGAAAGAACGCCAGGATGACCGTCGCAACTGGGTGGGCGTCCGTGACATCAAGGACATCAAGGCCGGTTACTTGTCCCGCGCCGTCGGCGAGATAGCCGCCATCGTGCGCAAGCACGGCTGCATCGTTGCCCTGGAACGGCTCAACGCCGACTTCAAGAACAGCCGGAGCGCCTTCGAGGTCAATATCTACGAACAGTTCGAGCGGGACCTCGTGAACCGCCTGTCGCTGCTCACGGACAAGGACAACGGGAACGACACGGAGAAGGCCCTGCAGCTCACCAACCCCGGCAAGACCGAGATAGAGAGAACGGCCTACCCGCA
>Ga0256407_10006055_pt1 | contig 18938 bp, 23 predicted proteins | sample RumenRJG_04DNA_FD_193489 | JGI IMG/M metagenome (GOLD analysis project Ga0256407, IMG submission 193489) | Bovine rumen microbial communities from Lethbridge, Alberta, Canada - RJG_04 | ecosystem: Host-associated > Mammals > Digestive system > Stomach > Rumen | place: Canada: Alberta... | reverse complement strand
AATTCGACTTCAACGGTATCATCTTTCTCGGTTTCAAGTTCTTCATTAAGTGGTTTGAATTGGGCGCAGTAGATCCAAGTTTGGAACTTCTTACCTTTTTCGTTCTTGCCTTCAAAGAAGATACCCACTTTTGGAGTTTCTTGGACACCGGCATAGAAATGCAAGTTACCATTTGAATCTTTAGTGGAAGGAAGGATTGTAGATAAGAATGTTGCGTCTGCACCATACATAGTCATTTTTCCATCTAAGGCGACAACGGATGAATGTTCTTCTTCCTTGTCATCAGCATTCAATGTTTTAGTCTTTAAGACTTTTTGAATGGAGACCTTAATGTTATTGACTTCTGTTTCTCCCTCTGCAAGAGTCATTGGTTTAACTGGAGCACTGTAAACAGGGTATCCATCAGAACCATAGCTCGCGATCGGGAAGATTCTAATTTTTGAGAGTGACATATGCTTTCCTCCTAGATTTTCTTAGTGGCTTGATAGCGGATCTGCGTTAGCTTATCCACATAATCGATGGAATCGAGAGCCACTTTTTCGAACTTCCATCCTTCTTGCTCGAACTGCTCGGCGATTCTTTCCAGAACATCGAGAGTCGACTCATCATTCTCGCCATTTTTCGAGTAGACATCGATACTAGCATAGACACTACGTATTGCTACGCGATCATCAGCACGACCGACTGGATCTATCGATGGAATCGCCCAGATGACTAATATCTCTTTCGGGCTAGCACTTGTGGGCGCCTGGCGATACCAGAACATTACACGTTTGGACTTTTTCTTTATCTCGCCATCATCTAATAACGAGCCATCAATCAATTTTGCCTTCTTAAGAATCGATACAATGTCATCTTGGGCTTTTCTCAATGCTTTAACAGCGTTCATTTGAGCTTACCTCCGATCACTTTTGTATAACCGAGTTCATCAGAGACTCGTTGACAGGTTAATTTTGTTTCAATTTTTCTTAGCTCGTAATCATCAGGTGGAGTAACGACTTTCATTACCATATCCCCATACTCGATATAACAATCTGTATTGACTTCTGGGTGGTAATTAATGACTACAAGGTATGCACTGGTTTCTTTGTGTAGAGCGTTATACACCTCAGTAGCGCTCATTTGCCTAATATAGGCTTTTAGAGACTCGTTTACTGGGTGAAGGTACTGTTTTATCACAACCGACTTTTTCGGGTTGTTAGCGTACTTCTTTTCGATTATACGGAAGACCTTGATATAAGACTTCTTCTCATACTTAACTCTATCCGGCATTGGCTTTAATCCCCTTTACACGGAGAATATCCTTTAAGTCATCAAGGTAAGATGAGATTCCGTATGTGTAATCATACTCAGGCTTATATCCATCCTTCCCATAATAGGATTGTCTTACATATAACTTGGCACACATCTTAGCAATAGGTTCCTTATCGTCTCCCCACTTATCATAACCAGTACGTTGAGAGATAAAGGAAGTGGCTTCATCGGCAAGCTCTTCCAAGTCGTGTAATGGATAACTAGAGTCCTGGTCAATCGCTTTTCTCACTTCATCAGTTGATAGAATTCGTGTTAGTGCCATTTCGGCCACCTCCTTTTCTTTTAGTTTTTAAGTTAAGCTGCTACAAGAGTGATCTCGACAGCTTTGGAACCGTTAGCAATATCTGAAGCAGAGATTTTGACAGTTCCAGTGACGGTGGTATAGCCTTCTTTTGCAATGGAATAGTTGTATGTTCCTTGTTGAACCTTGTACACACCATCAGTGGCTGACACCGCGTCTCCAGATCCGATTGTTCCACCTGTTTTCAAGGTGATGGAATCTGGTTCTGCAGCTTCACCAGAGATTTTGCAGGAGAAGGAGAGATTAGTCTTGCCTTCTTCAATGTCAGCGTATCTTTCGAGGACCGCACCGACAGTATCGTAAGAAGCAGGGATCTCGTGACCTTCTTCTTGTTTGATTAATGCTCTTACCACATCGGCTTTGCTACCATTGACGGCAGTACCGCCATGAGCAACGATGATACGGTTTAAGCTTTCAACGATCTTTCCCATCTTAGGTACCTCCTAGTTAAGTTTTAATTAGGAAGCACGTGTGCCTTTAACGAATGCACCTGGGAATGGTGCGGAGGCACAGAATTGAGCCGCGACGTAAGTTGTGACGTGTTCGTCGATGTCACGAGCTTTTTCGATGTTCATTGGGATGAGCATGTTGGCTTTGAAGTACTTAGAGACGTTACCGACTAAGATGTCGCCATCTTCTAAGTTTTCGTCGACTTCGACTTTTAAGCCGGCCATACTTGTCACGCCGAGACCACCGTTAACGATTGGGAACTTGAAGTTACCATTGTCATCGACCGCGAATGCGATTGCGTCAAAGACGTCTTGAGCAACGTAGATTTTTGCACCACGTCTGTAGGAACCTTTACAAAGCTTAACTGCTTTGACAACGGTTTCTAACTCTTTACCAGCTTCATAGGAGTTAATGCCAGTAGATGTAGCCCCATAAGCAACACCTTTAACTGCATTAGATCCATTGCCGTAAATGAGTTTAGCAGCCCAGTCTTCAGATAAGTCTTCGCTGATTCTTTGCATGATGTAGGCACCGAAGTCGATGTCTGTTAAGGCTTCGAGTTCGTCGGTCAAATCGATAGAGATTTGTAACCAGCCTTTAGATAATTCAAGTTTATTGAGCTTGAATTGGTTTCTACCAGTACCGGAACCTTCAGATTTAGCTTTTGCAGCTGTTCTGCTTTCACGATATGGGAAGACGACTAAACCTTTAACGTGAGTAAAGGCGATGTCGTTTAAGATTGGTGACAATTTACCTTCTTCTTTGAGGAAGTCGAGTAAGATACTAGTAGGAATTAAGATTCCACCATTGTTAACACCATTGACTTCAGAAGTAGCTGCAACATAGGTTGTAGCAGTTGTAGTCAAGGCTTTATCTAAGGCTCTTTTTTCTTCTTCAGAGACAGAGTCGATTGCCTTTTTTCTGGCGTTCATGCCAGCTAAGAAGCATAAAGCTTGTCTTTTTGTGAATTCCATAGTTGGATTTACCTCTTTCCCTCTTTCGAGTTCTTCACGGGCTTGTCTTTCTAATTCTTCGACGCGAGCATTAAGCCCATTTCTCTCGTCGATAAGTTTTTGAGCCTCTTCGTTAAGTTCTTTAGCGCGGGCTTCGGTTAAGTCAGGAAGTTCATTTTCCTTATTAATCTCAGCAAGTCTCGCCATTATCTCAGCGTGTCTAGCTCTTAGTTGTTCTAAGTTCATGTGATACCTCCTGTGGATTTCATGACTTAATATCAGCAGATCCGAGTAGATCTCTTGTTGACTTACGAATTTCTTCAATTCTAGCCGCCTCCGCAGCTGCACGTTTGTCGGCCTCCACCTGTTTGCGGATGTCTCCACAATCCGCTTTACTACGTGCATGTAGACTTGTTTGTTCGTAGGCAGGAACCATAACTGCAGCTACATCGTACAAGGCACGAATGTGATTAATCGTTCTGTTAATAACGAATGTTTCTTCATCCTCCTTAGTCTCGATAACGCAGTCTTGGTCTTTATCTACTGTGAAGGCAAAGGACATACGGTCCAAAATACCTTCCTCTACTAATTTGAATAACTCTTGACCAGTTGGAGTATCGATGACTTTAGCACGCATATGTACACCGTCATCTTTTCCTTCTAATACAAGTGATTTATTACGCACCCTAGCGACAGGGAACATATCTTCCGAATGATTAAATTTCATGAAACAGTTATCACTATCGGTTTCCTCATTAACAGCACCTCTGGTAATTGTCTCATTGAGAATAACCATCTTGCCATCGAATGGGTCCTTATAACGTAAGATTTCAGTTGGAGCGTCATATACGATTGGAACACCTTCAATAATCATTTCTTTTTCTTCTTGACCATCTTCGTGTTTCCTAACCTCGCTATGAGCTCTGACTTCGACTAATCGATGATAATCACCTGCGCGAATCATACGTTCCATTAAGGCTTTCTTTTCTTCATCAGTCATCTTTGTCATCCTCCTTAGGATTATTTGGATCTATTTTCTTCGACGGATCATTAGGATCATCTTCCCCGTCTCCATCTTTTGTATATGTCTGGTTGATATAAACTTCATCGCCGCCTTCGATAGTAGGCATACCAAGAAGTCTATTAATATCGTTTTGTCGATACTTAGCGCTCTTAACAAGGATTGAGGCATAAAGCGCTTTTTCTTGTGGTGATAGAACGACTAACGGATTTGTATCTCCAGCGATTCTATTTCCCGCATTAAGTTCGCCAACAGTGAATAACTTATAAGTCAATTCTTCAGCGATCTCTTCTACGAGCGGTTCAATGGTAGTCTCATAATAGGACTGCCAGTTCTTGGAATCGAATTTACCCTTACAGATATCAGGCGTACATCCCATGTACTCATAGATATCATTCTTAAGTGATTCGATTTCAGGAGCCTGCGCCCACTTACCATTACTCTGAACTTCTGTGAGCTTCTCATTACCACTTACGTAGATAACGCCATCGTTAGATTCTAAGAACCTACGAGCGTATTCTTCTTGTCTTGCCTTCATATTAGGTTCACTAACTGGAGCACCCGCTTGAATAATGAATCGAATGTATTGAGACGCTTTCATCGCAGCTGCTAAACCTGAATATGACGCCTGGATTCCCTTTAAGGTTTCCGCGATTGGTAATGAGTATTTCCCGAATAAACCACTTACGCTTTCTGCGTTTCTTTTAAGAACGAGAAGTTGCGATTCTTTAACGTAGTGTTGCTTACCATTAATCGAGAAGTCGAAGTAGCACTCGCCATTGATTAAGGACACGCGACCGACACTATCTAGAGTAATTGGCCATAAGCCCCCAATCGCCGATGGTTTACTGAAATCCCATTCTATGTAGATTAGAGCGATTTGATCTCTCCAATAGTTAGCACCGACTTCCTTCCAGAACTGACTCGCTGACTGGAGTCGATTTGGTCTAAGGTTTAGAAGCCTTAGGAGGTCCTTTTTCGTTTCGCTTGGTTTATCTTTTAATAGGTGAACGAATTTGGTCTTAGATAAATGTCTTGCATTAGTGTTAACACACGACATATAGGTAGCATTTGTTTCCTTATTAGCCTTTTCATCGTAGCTATTGAACCAGCCCATCGGCATAATCATTCCATTAGGCTTTTGGGTTTGACGGCCGAATATTCTACTAAAAAAGTTTGTTACAACGCCCATCTAATTGCCTCCTTCCTCACTTTGTGTCACTTGAGTTTCGTAGTTAGGGAGATACGAACTCCTGTTTCGACAGAACTCGACCAACGCATTTAGAATCGTTGCCGGTCCATCTATTTTATTGCCACGGCCATCTTCAGCTTTCTTAGGCATTAGATTGCCGTTTCTATCTACGACTAGTTGAATGTTAGCTAACATCCACTTGGTTATAGGATTGTTCTGATACACTAGTGTCTTGCTCTGGAGCATTGCTTTCATCTCCTGCATTGGGATACTAAGTGTTTTGAATCCCTGGGCGACTGCTTCTTGACACATATCCTCGGACCAACCTAGATCAGATATTTCTTTCACTAAGTAGCCAGCCGAGTACGAGTCATAACAGATCTTCGCGTATGTCCATCCGTGCTTCTGAAACATCTCTAAGAGATAATTCGCAATATCGTGATAGTTGATTAAACCACCCATATCACTAACACGAAGTAGACCACGTTCTATCCAAGCGTTCCATGGAACCTTAGAGGCTTTTGCCACTTCGGATTCCAGGAATTTCATGGTAGCCCAGTATTGAGTAATAGCGATGACCTTACAGTTCTCTTCATCGAATAGAAGAGTTGTGAAGGCGGTCAAGTCGCCTGTTCTGGATAAGTCGTATCCACCGATTACCATAGAGTTATCGAATTTCTTCAATTCCTCATCAGAATAAATAGTTGGATTCTGAATGACGTCTCCATCAAGCCAAGTGATGTTATTCACGCCTACGATATTAAAGTCCTTGACCTTAACTGTAGCTGCGTAATTCTCATCAGCTTGCATATGAGCGACTTCGCTTCTGAGATACTCATACTTCTTAATCTCTCCAAGACTTGGGTTAGCTTTAATCCAGCAGTCCTCATCATAGATTTCCTTTGGATCATCTAACATGTAGAGGAGAGGCATGAAGCCTGGGTCATCGACGGCTCCGCTTAGCACCTTATGCGCGTAGTCGAGCATATCATCGAATAATGCTTCGCGGACAAAGCCCGCAGTTGTGATCATCGAGACTAACGGCTGACTTCTTGTAGATGTTGACTGCTTCAAGATGTCATAAATTGAACGTTTTAACTCGTGGATCTCATCGATGATGGCGCAAGAAGCATTTAAGCCATCGAGTGTCTTTGGGTTATTAGATAATGCTCGGAAGTAAGAATCTCGTTCAGGAACGGATATCTCATTGACCGGGTATAACCTTGCGTGCGTTATCTTTTCAATATTAGGTTCCTTTAAGCGCATGGAGAATGCTTCTTCGAGGATACGTTTTGCTTGCGCATACGTAGTCGCAGCTGCATAAATCTCGGCGCCTGGGTCTTCGAATATCTCCAGATATAACCCTAACGCTGCATTTTCTGTAGACTTGCCATTCTTACGAGCTCGGACGTCAAAGACCTCACGGAATCTTCTAAGTTTGGTTTCGCGACTCAGTATCCCGAATAGGCACTGATATTTCGCTTTCTGGAAGAGGCAAAGCTTTAATGGCTTACCATTCCAGTCGCCTTTAGACTGTCTACAATAGCCTTCGGCGAACTCTATGAACTTACTGCCCTTCTTTTCAGAGAAGTACCACTTAGGATCCTGATTAAGAATAATCGGCTTGATGTGGTTGCAGTAGAACATCCTTATCCATTTTGAGACAACGATCTCGCCGTTTTCGATTGCCTCTATGTACTGAGCGATATAGTTCACTATGCGCTCGGCTTATCTACGAATGGAATCTCATCATCTTCATCTGCGAAGAGACTATCGAATCCACCCTTAGCTGATTCCTTTTTCTCTTTAGGCGGAACCTTACCCATTCTTATTCGACCGACTGGCGAGAGACACAATATCTCAGCGTAGCGTGCGATAAGAGTGCCTTGTTCGTTCATTATTTTGATAAGAGGATTCTGGGTTGCGATTTCGTTGTTATACTTATCCAGTTTAATAACGGTAACCTCACATCCCTCTTCTTCAAACTGTTCCATCGCTCTTTCGTAAATCGCGACTGAATTGCAGTACGCCATAAGCGTCTTCACATCTAAGTCGTTAAGTACATCGACTCCTAACTTACGATAGAGTGGCATAAGCCTTTTCCATTCAGCTTGTGCTTTTGGGTCCTTAAGGACCTTCGGACAAGACAGACCGTCAGGAACTGCTTTATGAGACTTCCTAGCTTGTTCGCGAGCCTCTAATTCGGCTTTTGTGTAGTTATGTGAATTCTCAGTTTTAACTTCGTTCTTAGGTTTTCTCCCTTTCATGTCTTATCACCGTCCGTAATATAAGGGGTAACATCGACTTCCCTAGGTTCCGCTGTTCCTGGGAACATCCGCTTGTTCCACTATCAGCAATAGCTTTCCGAGGTTCCGTTTCCGATTCCGTTGGAACTTATCACTGGTCGACTTCATCCTTGCTGAGGGGAATCCATCTAGTCGCGACGTGTGGCGGGAAGTCGATGAAACTTTCATCTTTTCTATAGAATTCTACGAAATGCTCCAGAATTAACCGATTTAGTAGGTTTTTAGTACTTTTTGGCTAATTTTTGGGTACACACTAATCCGCAGTCCAGGACCGTTAGTGAAGAGGTCTGAAAATTTGAGACCCCTACCCCCCGTACCTTCTTTTGATGATGACGTCTCCAGTCTCAGTGAACTCGATTTTGTTCGGATTGCGACCTTCCTCATCACATCTAGCTTGGTCGTGGCATGACTTACACAACAGCTCGAGATTATCTGGATTGATGGAGATATTCGGATCATCGATATTCTCATCAGTCAGTGGAATCTTGTGATGGACTTCAGTCCCTCGACGTCCACATCTCTCGCATAAACCTTTGGCCATCATAATCTTCTCTTGTTTCGCCCGTTTCCAGATTATGGAGTCGTAGAATCTTCTTCGTTTAATGCTGACTGTGTATTTACCTGGCATAATTCTAATTGGCGACCTAAGGTCCAATCGTGGTACGGACGGGACCACATTGATTCCTGTCGGTCAATACGCATTATATATGTATACAAAAAAGTAGGCAATCGCTTTATGCGTTTACCTACCTGTTTAGCTGTGTACATTTTTTCTTTATACGTTGCAGGATTTTTACTACACCATCTTTCGTATAATGCGTGTAGTCTGCTACTTGTTGTAATGTCCTATTCTTCACGTAGTGAAGATAGAATATCATGAAGTGGTCTTCTTCTGTACGTACGAATCTACTTAGATCGCACCGATCGCGATTCACTTGAAGTTGCAGATTTTCCACTATTTCAATTTGTCGTGCAATTATCGTGTCGTATGACCGCTTTTTTGTTGTCATACACTTCTTCTGAAGATGTTGATAAGAGGCTAATTGGTCCTTAGCTATTCTAAGTGATTTTGTATCCTCAAGATATTCTGCTATCTTCTTTAATGCCGGCTTTCTAATCATAACTTCTTAGCCTCCTTTATTCTTGCTTTTAATGCGACCATTAATCCTTCTTGGACTTGGTCTTTTCTTTTAATTGCTTTATAAACATCTTCGTCCATAGTTCCTTTAACCAGGAGATGATGAATCACTACTGCTTCTTTCTTTTGTCCTTGTCGGAATAGTCTTGCATTGAACTGGAGATAATGTTCCAGATTCCATGTTAGTCCGAACCAGACGATTACGTTTCCACCGTTTTGGAGATTCAGACCATGTCCTGCTTGGGCTGGATGGGCGAAGAATATCTTTATTTCTCCTTTGTCCCATCTTTGCTTTTGCTTTTCTGATCCGTCGAATATCTCGTAATCATATCCTTTGAAGTATGACTTGAATCTATCTAAGTCGTGTTCGTAAGAATATGCTACTAATACTGGTTGATCCGTATCATCGACAATATCCTTTAACGCCTGGAGTTTGATATCGTGAATATCGACGTAGTCGTGTGAATCGTTTTTATAACACGCACCGTTTGCCATCTGGAGAAGCTTACCAGCGACAACACCAGCAGACAAAGCTACTAAAGTCGTATCATCGATGGTCACTAGATAATCGTGTTCCATCTCGTCGTATATTGCTTGTTCACGTTCGCCTAGCTTTAGACTTATTACATTATCTACGCGTTCAGGCATTTTAATGTGATCGCACGACATGAGAGAGAAGCTGATATCCTTAATCTTATCTTCGATAATTTCTTTTGCACCGTTGCGAAGTCTCCAGGAATAAACTTCGTGATTTGGTCCTACCTTGTTTGGAGCGAAGTAGTTAATCTTGAATTTCTCTTCAGATGTGGAGAACCTCTTACCAAAGTCCAATAAATAGATTTGTCCGAATAGATCCAGATAACCATTTGGCGTTGGCGTACCAGTTAGTAGCACCACTCTTGGAGTGACCTTGCTCATCACTTCTACCTGGTGATAGCGTGATGTTCTCTTGGTTCTCCTTTTCTTCATCAATGATGATTCATCGACTACTAACATCTGGAATGGCCACTGTTTTAATTCCTTAAAATAGTCTAATAACCACTCCACATTTTCGACGTTTATTGTATAAATATCCGCTTTTCTGGATAACGCTTTTAATCGCTTAGTTGGCGTACCAATAATTGGCGATATCGATAGATGACGGAAGTTGTCCCACTTCTCTATCTCTTCTGGCCAGGTAAGTCTAGCGATCGATTTCTTGGTGATAACTAATACTCGGTCCACTTCACATCTGTTATAAATCAATTCGTTAATTGCGGATAAGGTACTTGCGGTTTTGCTAACCTAAGCCCATTTCCATAAATACGGCTATACGCGGTTTACTAATAATCTCATTAGTTACGTACGCTTGATAGTCATGTGGAACGAACTTCATACCAGATCACCTCCTTCTTTCAGTATCCCGATGAACTTATCGACTTCTTCATAGTTCTTAATCAGAATGCAGGTTCCTCCATTACGGCGAATCTCATCGCGATGGAACTTTTGAAGTTTAGCGAACTTGTAGTCTTCTGGTTTCTTTAATTCCACGAACACGGTATGTCCGTTATAGACTACTATCCGATCAGGCACTCCAGCGTTACCGGGTGATACGAACTTATAACACTTTCCGCCTAGTTCTTTTACCTTTTTCACTAGACGTTGTTCGACATCGCTTTCGATCATTTTGATACCTCCCTCACTATACCTGATGACATATGTACACATTTTTCTCTATATTATGTAAATTTCAGTCCTGCGTGCTCCGGTACATATTCTTATATGCGCCGGAGAATATATGTGATTTACGTATATTTATAGAATTTATGTCACTTTTGTCACGTTAAGCATTTTTATGATTTTTTATCTTTTAGATAAGTTTATTGATTTTCTTTATGACAATAGCGCGTGACAATCGCTATGACATGACAATAATTTAATGATTTTTAGGTTTTTCTAGTCCTGCGTGCTCCGGCGAGTACGGATATGCGCGCTTGCACCGGAACGGGCAGGAAGGATTTTTATGACTTTTTTGGTCTATTCCACATTCTTTGTGTTCCGTATTCACTTATTGTCATACGTCCGCCAGGTTCCCAACCTAGCAATTTGAATGCGTCGTTTATCGCTCGGCTTTTCACCCTGTCAGTTGAACCACGTGAGTTCCCTAGACACTCGATCCAGAATTCTTGTACACAGGCCTTTTCTCTTAATACCAGTCCATCGGTATTTTCGTTAGCACTGACATTGAAGTCATGTGTTGCACGATAGTACTGCTGACGTTCACCGATTGATTTCTTATTCCAGTCTTTCGGAATTGGAATCGAGAGGAAGTTTTCAAGTGTACCGAGGAATTCATTCTCGTCTGTATGAGCTTCTTGTTGCTCGAGAGCCATTCTCGCAACATCAGCAAGATCCATAATGTTCTCACCTTTGTCGTATAACACTTTCGCTTCAGCCCATAACTGCTTCACTTCATCGAGGGTGATGTCCCATGGATTCTTCTTACTATGACCGTGGCAGTCGATAATAAGGAACCTACGAGCACCAGTGGAATCGTTTAAGAATGTTTCATCGTTAGTTGTACCTATGAAGATACATCTACGTGGATACGGGAGAGTGCGCTTCTGATATGCGCCTCTGAAGGTATCCGTTTGTTTACTTAGGAAGAGCTTAACTTGTTCGCGTTCGCCCTTCTTAAGAGCTGTGAGTTCTCCCCACTCCACGATCCATTGACCGAGTAGGGATTCATATGTTCCTTTATCGTTAAGATTAGCTGCACCAGATATGGAGTCAGAGAACCATCTTCCATTTGGCCCAGCAAGGTTACGACAGGCGAATGATTTACCGATACCCTGTTTGCCCACTAGAGTAACGAGGTAATCGAACTTACATCCTGGTTCATATATACGCGCCACGCCTGCTACAAACATCTTTCTAGTAACAGTGCGGACGTACACGTTATCATCGGCTCCTAGGTAATCGATGAAATAGCTTTCTACTCTAGGTACTCCATCCCATTTAGCGCTTTCAATGAAGTCTCTAACTGGGTCGAAGGCGTTTTCACTCATCCAGCCACTCATAGCTGCAGTGAGCTCTCCACGCTTCTTGATCTTGTACACCTTAGCGATGTAACAATAGAGTTGATTATCATCATCATCGGACCAGTTCTTATCGTTACTGGCTCGCACCCACGGAGACTTTCTAATAATCTCTGGATAAGATGAGAAGACGTTGTATCCGGCTAGTCCCTTGAGGTTCTTATCATTGGCGAGAATGATGGAATAGTTTTCAGCGGTTTCAGCATAGCGACCAGTCTGTGGATTTAAGATTAGATCTTCCATCCAGGATTCGTGTTCGCCATCTATTGTGATTTCACCAGCGAATTCGTTAGCTGCTTTAGTTGCCTTTTCAGCTCTTCGTTCAGCTTCGATTTTAGCGTTTGCCTCAGCTACTTCAGGAATGGTTAGAGCCCATTTCCTACAAGCTATGAACGATGGACGTTTCATCGGAGTTATATTGTCTTCGACATTTTCATCGAGATGACCGTACTTATGGATTCTAACTAGATCAAACGCGTTAACACTGCCTTGTCCGTGAACTGGGTCAGTCTGGTGATCGCTGAATAAGTATTGGTCATCATAGACTCTTGCGCCGTTAGATGTTGAACCACCTAAGAAGGTATACCTATTTGGAATTGTTCCTGGCTCATACACATCTGACAAGAACTCAGCTATCGTAGCTTCAATTCCGTAGATACTACAGAAGGCGCCTACGATGTTTTTCTTATCGGCTGGATTACCAAGTTTATCGACTTCGCTTTTACGTAGTTTAGTTTCCTTACTTGAGATTGGCCATTCTTCACAGTTGTGCCAGTCTTTGTAGCGAGCAAGTTCCTCATCGACATCGACTACTTTACCTGGATGAACTTTTCCTATGAACTCTCCATCCTTACTTGTGGTTGGGAAGTACATAAGTCTAGTTGGTTCGTAAGTCGTTCTATCGAATGAATCCATCGATGATATGCACCTACTAGCGACCATACGAGCAAGTGGTTCGTATTCCGCTTCAGAACATTCTCTATTAAGAGGCATAACAAGTCTTAATCGTGGGAACGCACTTGAGTGTTTATGGGTACTATAGATAATAGTTTTATAAGGACACATGAGGTCAATGTCTTCGAGGATATCGGCCGGACAGTCATCAAGGTCGAGTGTGATCAGAGAGTGACAAGCTACGTGACCGCGTCTTCTAAGGCCGTCAGTTAGAGCGCCTCCGACAAAGCCACCCTTACAGGCTTTAATCTTTCCCTGTTCGTCCTTGCTCATGTTCTTATAATCATTAAAGGTTTCTTTCGTATAGAAGGTCTTTGTAAGACGTTTAACCAGGTCTTCCCAGGTTACTTCATAGGGTTCCCATTCAAGGGTCATATTGGACTTGCCAAGTGAGATTCTATATTTATCCATAGCTAGTCCTCCTTGTACCTATAAGGCTCATATTCAAAGTTATTTGCTTTTTTCGAATAAGCCTCATAGTTGTGCATTCTATCGAGTTCGATGGTGGTGCTTAATGAATCAATGCAGAATTCACAGCCGTGGATTCCACAATGAGTAGTAGTATGTCCGTAGTAGACTAATCGACCACAATGAGGACAAATTACTATTGATTTCATCATATCCTTTTTTGCTTCATACACGATTATGCGACCATAGTGTTTGATAGGTGCTCTAATCTTGTATTTGCATAATCGATTTTTAATATCGGTACCGCAAACTGTTTTATAGGTAACCATTGTCCGTTTCCTCCTATAGTTGATCCCATTCAATGGAGCTGGGATTCACTCTTATTGGTAAGCCCCTATCAGCGTAGACATCGATGTACAGTGAAGCAGGGATAATCTCCCTACTTACAGCGATGATGTCTTTTGCAGCTAAAGACTTTTCAATCTTCTTTTTGAACTTCTCATCGGTCATGTAATATGCGTATCTGATCACATATCGACCAACGCTGTTCTTGGTTTGGTAATAGATGATATAGATGGAATCACCGTATAAGTCGATGTTCCTATTCTCTAAGTCTTTTAGTTCGTTCTTAGTCATGGCGATATCCTCTTACGCATTCGAGTTCATCTTTGAGATAGTCAATGCACCAAGCAGCTCTAGCAGTTGGTATGTCTTTCCAGTTAGATTCCCAGTTATCGCCTAAGATGTCAGAAGAGTTCACATAATTACCAATACGCCTATGTGAATTATCGAGCTTCTTTATATAATCGTATTGACCTTGTGTCATATTGTTGTCCGTCCGTTTAGTAGATAATTAGTAGTAAGTTAGTAATTTATTTGTTTACTTGCTCTTAAGAGCATAATCGTGAAGTAATGATTCACGCACTAAGTTAATACCGTTAATTTGTCCTGTGAGTAATCTGGATTCATTCATCTTATGGTTAACGAATTCAAACTGATTCACTGGATTAGGAGTGTCTCGGAGTTCAGCGTTGATTTTATCGAGTTCGTCTTGAACGATTTCTTGAGCTGAATCGCATACTTCGTTAATATCATCTTCGGTTAAGTGAAGAGTCTTTTTCTTCTCCACTTTCTCAGTTCTAGTAGCTTTAGTTTCAGCTTTAGATCTTTCACGCCAGTCCTTAATCTTATGGACTAATTTAACGTAGTCTTCTTCAGAGTTGACTTCGGTTTCATCTAATAAAGCGATGATTCTTTTTACAGTGATTTTATCCATTATGATTTTCTCCTTCTCACGGGTTTACCCGGTTTAGCTAGTCTTTCATTTTGCTCGATTTGGCGACGTCTGCTATTCTCCTCATCAAGCTGTTTTCGGAAGGCTTTATAGTCTTCACATTTTGAGTGGCACCCGATATGTCTACGAGTACAGTCTTTGCAAGTTGCGTTTGACAATTTAATCACCTTCCTTTGTTGTTAATTTGGTAGGCAGTTCTGGTAACGATCCAGAGTCTCGAGGGTAAAAAGGAGTTGGGTGGGAATATGTCGTAACCACCTCGATACTTTATATGGCTATTTTTTGTTACTTGAGGTAAACAACCTTCGCGCTTTCCTTAAGCTAACTGCCTATGTGGTGAATCGCCCTGGACTCAGACCAGGAACTGTGGAGTTTTTGTCCTTAAAAGTTGCAGTCTCGGGAGGTACACTTCTCCACCGCTTTCCTTAAGCTAGCGATTCAGTACTGACACGTGCTCTAGTGGTACGTGCCAGATGTAGTTATTGTTTTAAGTAGTAATCACATTGATATGATTCAGCTCTTAGAGGTAGACCTTCGTTCCACTCTTCTTTAATAGCCATCGTATCTGTGATTTGCTTTTCTAGTTCATCAGCCTTATCGACTGGAACCTCCACGATCACTTCATCGTGTACGTGGAATCTAATTTGGAATCCTTTTCCAGATAGCGCCTGCATAGCATAACCGAGACAGTCTCTAGCGGTCGCCTGGACAAGGTTTTCGACGAGCTTACCACCGAAGGACTTCAGTCTTACATATCGACTGGTCTTTGGGTCTTCACCGAGATAAGTCATCGTGTCGCGTTTCTCATCGTTATAGGGTCCATATTGGAATCCCTTCATCGCGAGACACCTTCCGCAAGGTAACTTCATGAACAGTGTGTCCTTGAATAAGCGGAATGCGACTTTGTGTGGGAGTTTTGTAACCACTCCTGGGTTTTTATATGCTTCTACTGCTTTGCTCTCTATAGAGCGCCAGTATTGAACGATAGATTGGTTAGCTTCACGCCATTGGTAGACCAGCTTTTGAATTTCGCTATCGGTCCATCCGAACTTATCGGCTCCCATAGCCTTATAAGCTGCGACACCACCACCGTATCCTCCGGCAAGTTCTGCGACTTTACCTTTGGCACGTTCGATGGAATCATGACCAATCTGATCCACTGGTACATGGAACATTCTGGAAGCAGTTTCTTCGTAGACCTTGCCACCGCGTTGGAACATATCGACTTTCCATTTTTCATCAGCTAACCAAGCGACTACTCTTGCTTCGATAGCGTTATAGTCTGCTACAACAAAGCGGTTTCCCTTGGTTGGTATGAACGCGGTACGAATTAACTGTGAGAAGACGTCCATTACGTTTCCGTAACATAGCTCGAGGTATTCGAAGTCTTTCTTTAGAACTAATTCTCTAGCGAAGTCGAGTGTCGAGTATTTGTTCTTTGGAAGGTTTTGTAATTGAACGATTCTTCCGGCCCATCTTCCTGTACGCATAGCGCCATAGAACATGAGCATTCCGTGAACTCTATAGGACTGAGTTTCTTCATCCCAGACTGCAGCTCTTTTCATTGCCTCGTATTTAGCGACTGAGGTCTTACCGGTTTCTCTTCTGATCTCGAGAACTTCTACGACATCGTATTTCTTCTCTTCGGTTGCTTTAGTGATAATCTCATCGAGGTTATCTTTGGTGATACTGTCGACATAAATCTCTCGAGAGTATAACCAGTTCTTAAGCTGTTCCAGAGAGTTAGGATTCTCAAGGTGAGTTATCTCCATTTGGCGGAGAGTTAACTGGGCCTTGTATTTATCGGAGTATTCAAGGATGTTATCGACTAGTTTCATATCGATCGCTACACCAGCGTCATTGATACGTTGATCTAGTTCATATAAGCGATGTTCACTTTCCCTGGTTGATTCATATCCACACTCTTTCGTATAGATGATTCGTTCAGAGGTGACGTCGCGCTTATGGTATTCTTTGAATAAGTTCCATTTCTCGATGTCATGATGTGGTAAGTTACGAGTTCTGCCTTTATTGGCTTTGGTTGGCTTACACGGCATACAGAAGTAGCGAATAAGTTGTTTACCAACACTTGCCATCTTTGCTTCTTCTGGTGGAAGTCCTAAGGCTTCACCGGCTCCAGCAAGAGAACGAGGCATTCCTAGTTCAGCTGCACGGTTAGCGGTACACTCCCAGTGATAAGGGTCAAGGTATCCTTTGATAATTCCTTTTCTTCTTAAGTACTCGGAGAAGCATACACGTTCGAATGTAGCGTTATGAGCGACTTTGATCACATTTGGATCCATAAGCATTTTGATGAACTCATCAGAGATTACACCGCCTTGCATTAGATCGTTCTGGGTGAACTCGCCATCATCGATACAATAACCGTTAAGCATTATTTCGAAGGCTGGAGAGGCACAGTAGGCGTAGACCCCGCATTCACCGAGGTCCACGTCAGAGTACGTTTCAATATCTATAAAGCAACGCTTTAGATTAGATGTTTCCCCAGTCATCGTCGCCACCATTTGCACCAGATGAAGCTTCATCTGGATTCTTGATATAACCGGCGAAGTCTGCAGCTGCTGAGACACGACCACCACGATGTGGTCCATCAGCGACTTTTTGGATGTTGTTTAATCCACAGGCAATACCCTTATTACCATTTGTGGAGAAGGCAAAGAAGGTGATAGACACATTGGCTTTCATACCAGAGTATGTTTCTTCTTCTCTTCCTGGTTCGGTTAAGTCACGACCATATAAGTCGATGACACCTGGTTTGGTTTTGGCACTGGCTGTCATGAAGTAGCACCCTTTGAAGACCTCATCATCTGGTCTTTCTTTATCTCCATCACGGAGAGGATGTTTACATGAAGCGAGTTCAGGACCTTTGCCACCCCATTTGTCTTTTTGTCCTGCTTCGTGAGCTGCTTTAATAGCGATCTTCACCTTGCGGACTTGTTCTGTGTCGGTCTTTGGTAAGAGAATGACAACAGAGTATTTGGCTTCATTGGTTTCTCCCTTATAAGGGGCTAGAGCGTGAACGTAGCCGAGTTCGACGTTCGTAACGATAATTTTTGCGTTGTTGACTTGATTAGTAGTTTCCATTACACGTTTCCTCCTATTTCTTAATAAAGTCTTTGAAGTCATCACTTGCTTTGCTGACACCGATAGCAGGTCTCTTATCGGATTCAGGAACGAGTGTTGGCTTTCCCGCTGGCTTAGTAATGAGGTCTGGATGTTTTGCCAGGATCTCTTTCATAAGCTTGCTAGATACGATGTCTTCAGCTTGCGATGGAGACACCATCTCTGGCGATTTGAAGAACATTGTCTTCGCGATACCCGTTTCATCTTGGAGTATCTTTATTGCTTTATCTGGGTCAGTCCAGGTCTTATTAGATTTACCTTCGACTACTTTGTAGCCCTTGAAGGATTGGCCTTTGACTGCTTCAGATAGTGCAAATTCTTTTACACCTTTGACGTACTTCTCGATCATGTCGCAGTACGGGAGGAGACCTTCAAGCTCCTCTTTGGTGAGTGTTTCAGGTTTTGGAAGTTTATCGATATCGACAATTTGGATCTTTTCTTCTTCCATTTACTTTCCCTCCTTGTGCTTACCGAGTTTAATGATTTGATTAATCGCATTAATCGCTTGCATGGCACGAGCTCGGCAGACGTGCTTAGCTTTGCAGAACTTACATACCTCTTCACTAGGGTTGAAGTCGCCCTGGTCATTCCAGGCAATTTCAGCTGCTGGCTTTACCACCATTTCTCCCCAGTTACGGATGAAGTCGACATTGAAGTATTCACTGTCATAATTTCCGATTCTTGGTTGAACGATGTGGGTATGTACATGTTTGATTGGATACATCCATAGGAATTCATGAAGTGCGCCTAGAGCGTATAATCGCGGTTGAGGATTACCCTTACATTCGACTTCCACGCCACGACCATGTTTATAGTCAATGATGTGGAGGATATTTCCGGCGATGATACAACAGTCGCAAGTTCCGAATCCCTCTTGAACGTATTCCGAGAAGTCGACTCTGACTTCACAGAACATCATCACGTCTTTGTGAGTTTCACTAAGCTCATCAATGATTCTGATCACGTAGTTGAGATACTTTAGAACGGCGTTCTTCATATCTGCTGGTACAGGTTCTTTATCGATTGGATGAATTGATAGTTCGATGTCTGTAAGTTGATCTGGTCTTCTTCCGGTTTCGTTATAGAGATTAAGGAAGTGTTCCGCTAAGGCGTGGGCTCTAGTTCCTTCGACAGAGAATTCGGTATCTACTTCAGGGAAGTATTCCTCGAGTTTTACTGACTTAGGACAAGCGATCCAACGCTTAGCACCACTTGCTGATAACCTTGCGTGTACTTCAGGCATATTAGAGTGCCTTCACTTTCGCGATAAAGTCTGGAAGCTTTTCGACTGGTACAGCGTCAAGTGATTCGAATCCCATTCCGGTGATGATCGCTTTTACTTGTGGAGCAGTGATACCACGTTCACGAGCTTCTTTGATAGCAACA
>Ga0256407_10006054_pt1 | contig 18939 bp, 8 predicted proteins | sample RumenRJG_04DNA_FD_193489 | JGI IMG/M metagenome (GOLD analysis project Ga0256407, IMG submission 193489) | Bovine rumen microbial communities from Lethbridge, Alberta, Canada - RJG_04 | ecosystem: Host-associated > Mammals > Digestive system > Stomach > Rumen | place: Canada: Alberta | collected... | reverse complement strand
ATCCCCAATCCCCAATCCCCATTGGAAATAAATTTATGAATTTAAATTATTTAAATCTCTCAAATAATTTATTAAAAGATTCAATTAAATATATATTCAAATGGAATAATCAAAATTTAAATTATTTAAATTTATCATATTGTCAAATTGATGATAATGATTTTAAAGATGATATAATAAATAATTTAGTCAATTTAAAAACATTAATTCTAAATTTGAATAATATTAATAGAAAAGCAATTAGATTTTGTTTCAATATTCAATCACTTATTACTTTAAAAATATCGAATTGTAATTTAAATGATGATTCTTTTTCTCTAGTTAATGATATAAGAAATAAAAATTTAATTGATTTATCAATCAGTCACAATAACTTAAGTAGTAAAAGTATTATTTCTCTTTTTCAAAATTCTGTTTTGCAAAAATTATATGAAATTGATTTATCAAATAATAAATTTGATAATATTTTTTTAGAATATTTTATTAAATTTAAAATACCAGCTAAAGTAATATATTAATTAAAAATTTTTTTATAATAATATTTTTTTTTTTATTTCAGATTATTAACTAATATTTATAATAGTTAAAATTTTATTTTATATTTAATGATAGGACATAGATTTATAATTTAATCTATTAGTATATATTTTTAATAAATCTTTTGATTTTATCATTTCTTTTTGAACATCATTAATAATTTTAAAATTTATATCATTTTGTTTTTTCATTAATAATTTTAACCTGTCAAAATTAAATTTGATAGAAGGATTTAAATCTATTGCATCTAATTTCTCATTAAAATTAGTAATTTTTTTTCTATTAAAACTTCTTTCAGTAAATGGATTAAATTTATTTTTTTTTTCAATTCTTTTAGAACTATTTATTCTCTTTGATAATAAAGGCAAATTTTTATCATTATATGGATATAGAATATTATTTAAATAATTATCATTTAAATGTTTATAATTAAAAAAATTCTTATTATTTTGTTGATATAAAATTTTATATTTTGTTCTTTCGTCATATAACATTGTATTTATTTTTTTTATTTTATTGTTTTCATTTAATTTAGTTAATTTCATTAGATTAATATTTGATGAGATTGAATTTAAATTAATATCAATTGTAGATGTTCCTTTATCTTCTTTTTTTATTACTTTTTTATTTATAAATTTATTATAATTTGAAAAAGTTGAATAATAATTATCAATATGAGAAACATTTCTAGAATCATTTTCAATTATTTTATTTCTTTTTTTATCAATTTCCATTTTAATTAACAAAATTAAAATTTAATAAAAAAATTAATTTATATAATTATTACTATTTATAAAATAAACTCTTCATAAATTTTCAAACCCTTTTTTTAATAATTCATATCTATAAATATAAATAGTTGATTTATAACTAATTACATATTTTAAACACATTTTTTAATTGATATATTTTTTTGTATTCTTTTTTCACTCCTAATATAAATACAATAAAAATAAGAATTATAAAACAAATTTCTTGTATAACATCCATAATCAAATTATAATAAAATAAATTTTTTATTAAATTAATAGAATTTTTCATTCCAACATTAATTATTTTTTTATTAACTATTGTTCTAAGAGGTCTATAAATAAAATAATTAAACAATGAACTTTTAAATAAATAATCTTGATTTAAATATTCAATAATATTATCATAATTTTTACTTTGAATTGACCTTATTCCATCATTAATTAAACCAAAATGATATTGATAAATAATTTCAGATTTATGTTCTTTCATTGAATAAGTATTATTACAATAATAAATTAAATTTTCATAAATTTTTTCTTCAGGAAATAAGTTATTTATTTTATTTAATCTACTATCATTTGCTAAATAATAAAAATCATTACAATTAATTTCAATAATATCTTTTAAAAAATATAATAAATCTGAAACTTCTTTTTGATTTTGTTCAGTTATAAAAATTTGAGTTAATTTTTTTTCTATCTCATTTTCAATACTATAAATTTTGACAATTGAAGAAATTTCTTCTTCTGTTAAATTACAATATATCATTAACTGATAATATGCAAAAATTTTATATCCTGTTGCCTCGACTTCTGAACTTTTTTTTACTACATCATTTACTATTTTTATTTTTGAAAAAGTTGAAATCCATGTTACAAATTCTATTAAAAAATATATTGTTATTGATGAAAATATTAGAATTAAAATTTTAAAATATTTTTGATTTAAACCACTTTTTTTATATGTTTTATAAGAGAATAATTTCTTTTTTTCTGATATTAATACATTTGAATATATATAATTATTTTGTATATTATTTTTTTGAAATGATTCATTCATTTCTTTTTTATAATTTGAATATATTTTATTTAAATTTATAATTATGTTTATTGGATTTTCTAAATACATTTGAATTAATTTTTCTAAATTTTTAATTTTATTTGTGTATAATTCTTTAAAATTTAAAATTTCATTATTATGTATTAATTTCTTTCTTACTGAATTAAAAATATCAATAAAAATTTTATCTAAATAACAAATATATATAAATAATATTACAACACTTAGTAATTTTAATAAAAAGATTGTAAAAAAATAAATATATGTTACACTTCTAAACTCATTAATTTCTTCAATGAATTCTTCATCTAAAGTATTTCTTGTTTTTGTTAATAAAATAGAAAAATCTAAAAAATTTAAAATAAGTTCATAAATTTCAATTTGTATATTATCTAATTTATAACTTTCATTAATATTTCTAAAAATATCATTTTCATAATTTAAAATAAAGGTAGTTTCCTTCATATAATTATTATCATTATGCTTTAATATAAAAAAATTATTCGAAAATAGGCCTAAAGATTCATATAAAGTAATATTATTTTGAATAATATAAAGTTTTTTATTATTTTGAATAATTTGTCTATAATAAAAAGTAGAATATAAAATATTATTTATTGGTGAATCACCTAAACTTGATATAGCTTCTTGTAATTCTTTTAAAGAAATTCCTAATTCATTTGCTAATAATTCATTTTCATATTGTATTATTTTAGTAAAATTAATTTGATATTTTGGATTATTAATATTATATTTTTTAGTATATTCATGAAAAAAATTTATACATTCAATATTTTCACTAGAACTTCCAGTACATAAAACAGAAATAAATGAAGAAAACATATGATAAAATTTTCTATAAAAACTTTTAAAAATACTTAAATTTGTAGTATGTTCCAATAAATGATTTTTTAAATGTGATTGATGAAAAATTTGAATAAAAGAAATAACAATAATAAAAATAATAATTATAATATCAATAATTTGAAAAATTCTTAATAAATTATAATTTATATCATTTCTATTATTTTTATCATTTCTTTTAACAATATAACCTTTATCATTTATACTCATTCCAGATTGAAGTGATCCTGCAAGAGAACTATCATCTTCTCTATATTGTCTATCAATAAATGATTGTTCAATTAAAGTTTCAACTCCTTTAATTTTTAAAAGAGTTGATGCTGCAAATGACGATTCTTTTGTTCTTTTTCTACTTTCATATTTATAAATATTGAATTTATGACCATTATTTATTTTTGAATATGCAAAAATTAAATTTGAGCTTTTTAAATTGTTAATTTTTAAAAAGTCATTTAATAAAATATTTTTATTATTATTGAAAGTTATTGGTTTATTATATTTATGATTTGAGTATCCTACTAAATATTCTGATTGATTAATAGTATTTGATATTTTTGTTAATATTATATTATCATTAATAAAATATTCTCCATCAAAAATTGATTTTTGTGAGATAATATTTTTAAATAAGAGATTAATATGTAATGTTAAAAGATGATAATAAATTCCATTATTATGTTTTAATATTATTAATAATTTTATTTCTGGAATATTTAAATCTATTTCATTTAACATTGGAGTGGTTGTTAAATCTTTATAATTTTTTATATTTATATTTTCAAAATTAGTTAAAATATTTATGATATCTTTTTTTTGATTATCTTCAAAATTTCTTGGGAATAATTCATATAAACTATCATTTAAATAATTAAATAATTCTTTTCCAACTCTAATAATTTTCAAATCAAAATTTGTTGAATCTAATTCTAAAGTTATATTATTATTATTTTTATAAAGAAAAGTTATTATTTCTTCAAATTGAGCTAAACTTTCTCTTAATTGTTGTTGTTTATTTCCTATACATTCATTAAATAATTCTTCAAAAATGAATAAACATAAAGTCAATGGATAAAATAAATTATTAGAAGAGTTATTATATTTTTTAAATAAATGATTTATATATTTTTGATTTTTTAATTTAGTAAGTAATTTTATTAAATATTCTAAATCATTTAATTGAGTGACTGAATCAGTTAATGTTTGTGCTATAACTTTTTTTATTTGTAAAATTGTTTTTTTTGTTAAAATCATAAATTCATTTACACCTAATAATTGCTCTATTAAAATTTTTTCTTCATTAATTTGAGCTTTATTTTTTTCAATTAAAATACTATAAATTAATTGAATATTTAATTTTAAATTTATATTTAATTTATGTGATTGTTCTGAAAAATGTAATTTTAATAAATTAATATAAATATTTGGATTTGTTGGTAAATATTTCCATTGTGATTCAGAATATATATTCATAATATTTTTTAATAGAAATATATATTTATTATGACCAGTATAAATTGAAGAAAAAAACTTTTGTTTGTATTTTTTTGAATTAAGACATTTATTTTTTTTAATATCTGTACATAATTTACATCCATCACAATTATTGATATGATTATTTACAGCTTCATAAAATTTAATTTTATTTTCAGATGAAGAAAAAAAACAAAAAAGATAAAAAAAAGCATTTATTTCATTTTTATTATCATCTATAATAATATAATTATAAGGATTATATTGTAAAAAAATTGAAAGAAAAAATAATAATAATATAAGAGACATTATAAAATAAAAATTAATAGAAAGAAGTTTTTCTCTTCCATAAATATACATAAAAATAATAATAAAAAAATTACTAAAAAAACACCAAAGTCTAATTTTTGATAAAGTAATATTATTCATTAAATAAAAACTCTTATTAAGCATTATAAATAATAAATAAAAAGAAATAACAAAATAAATTAATACACATAAAAAGAAAAAAAATTTTGAAATATTTTTATTTGAAGTAAAACCAAAAGAAATAAAAATTTTTATAAATAAATTTGATATATCAATAATTGAACTAAGATTATCATATGGAATTGAAGTAAATGAAGGTGAATAATCATAAAGATGAAAAAATTGAAAATTATAAATGCATATAATTGTATGAAAAAAAATTATAAATATTGCTATAAAAAAAAAATAATTATGTAAATTTGAAATGATCGTTATATAAAAAATTAAAATTATTCTAAAATATAAAATTTCAAAAAAATTTATGAAAATTAAAGATAAAATATCATTTGAAAAAATAAAATGATCATAAATCAGATAAATAATATCAAATATTATAATAAATAATGTGAAAAATATAAATAATATAATTTCATTTTTTATTTTAAATACAATTTTTAATGGAGGACTAATTTTAATAATATCACACTGGAAATTATTATTAAATAATTCAAGAAATTGTGATAAAGTAATAATTGATTCTATAATAATGAAAATACCTTGTATAAAAATTGATTTATATATATATTTATCAATATGAAAAAAATAAAATGAAAAAAAATCATTTTTTTTCATAAACAATATTATCAAATTAACAATCTTTTTTGTTAAATTAAATTTAAAAACCTACATAAATATTATTAAATATTTTATTAAAATAATAACATAATTAATGTTTAAATGTTGTTGTTGGAGAAAAGATAATAATAATTTAAATATTAATGATTCAAAAAAAAATGTTCATCAAAAGACATTGAAATTTTTTTTTAATCAAAAGGAAAAATTATTTAACACAAGTCCTAATCATAAAATTAATATTAATTACAATAATAGTAAATTTATTATAGATAGAAATAAAAATTCCAGTAATTCAGTAAACATTAAAAATAATAATAAAAGACAAATTTATAATAATGGAATAATTGATTTTAAAAATGATGAGTCAATAACTTTTTCTAATAAAAATAATAATTCAAGAAATAAAATAAATAATGAATTAAATCAAAAATATTTAACACAATCACCTTGTCAAAAAATTAAATTTCATTATTTTGATGATGATGAAATTTTGAATAAATTAAATAATCCAAAAAATAATTTCAGTTTTTTAAAAAACCAAATTTTAGATAAAAAAAAATCTTATAAAAGAGAATATAATAATTCAATTAATTTAGAGAAAATAAAAAATAATACAAATCAAAAAGAAAAAGAAAAAAAAAATTTAGTTAAAGAAATTGAAAAAAATATAACAGAAAAAAATAAAGAAATTAAAATGTCAAATTTTAAATTAATTTCAAATTTAAATTTATATCATCATAGACATTCAGTTATAAATTATGAAACATTTCACTTCAATAAAGAAATTAATATAAAAAAAACATGTTCTCTTATGTCATTTTATCCAAAAAATGAAAATATAATTGAAATAAATATTTTAACATTTTTATCAAAAAATTTTCGTTTTTTAACAAGAGAAAATTTAATTCAAATGACTTATATTAAAAATATTACATATATAACAAATGAAAAATTAAATAATGATAAGGGAGAAATAAATTTATATATGATTAATATAAAAGGAAAAATGTTATTAGATAAAATATTAAAAATTGGGCCTTTAGGTTTAATAAATAATAGTAGAAGAAACGCAAAAGATTCACTTACTTTTTTTGGATATTCAGAAATTAAAGATTGTAATGATTATATATTAAATAATACTTCCTATATTTATAATAATAAAACATTTACTAAAACTTTATTTGCAATTTCATATGATAATAATTCAAAAAAATATTTTATTCAACCTATTTTAGATAAAAATAAACAAGGAAGATGTATATTTATAGATATTTCAAATAAAAATTTTTCATTTATAAATAATAAAGTTATTTTATTAAATAAATCTATAATTCAATTAATTCCATCTAATAATACTAATCATAATAATTTAATATATAATATGAATATAAGAATATTTGAATATGATAATAATGAAGATGATATTGGAATTGATATTTGTATTAATAATGTACAGAATGAACAAGAAATTAAAATTGGTTTTGATGAAAGTAATACAATTCAATTAAAAAACACAAATAATATAAATAATAAAGATTATTTTAGTTCAATTATTTTTGATAAAGAAAGAGAAATTTGGAGTATTAAAGGAAAAAATGTTTGGTTAGTTCTTGATCATAAATTTAGTTTAATAGAAGAAACTTTTATTAAAATTGGAGAAGATATTATTAAAATTAATGTAAATCATTAATTTTTAATTATTATGAAACATAATATATTTGCTATTATAAAATATATTTTAATTTATATATAAAATATATTAATTTAGAAGATTTATACTTTTTTCCTATTTTTTTTATTTTATTTTTTAAATTATTTGTTGTTAATTTTGTTTTTTTTATTATCTATGTAAATTATGAATGTTTAATTTTGTTTTAAAAAAATGAAAAATGAAAATATTATAATAAATAAAAGTGAAGTATCATCACATTTAGAATTAAATATTTCAAAACAAGAAGTCAATTTACCAATTAATTGTCCTTATAATTACCAATTTTATTTTGATAATATTCAAATTGTTGGAAAAGATAATTTTGAAGAAGATTATGTGAAAATATATAAAAAAAAAAGGAATGAAATTAAATCACAAAATATTACACCTATAACTGGTTCTCCTTTCTCTACAAATAAAACTTTAATTTATAATAATAATATTTTACAAAATAATTATATTCAAGATGATAAAACAAAAAATATAAAACAAAAGAATGTTATTGAAAATAATAAAGATATTGATTATAAAAATGGAAATAATGATATTCCTTTTCATAAAAATAAAAACAAATGTAAAAAAGAATTAAAGAATAATAAAAAAAAAGAATTCGATGATGAGAAAATGCAAAGTTCTTGTTGTTTAATATTTTAATTAATCAATTTAAATGAAATATATTAATACTGTTATTAAATTACAAATTAATTTATATATATATATTTGTAACAAATAAATTATCAATTTAAAAAGGTTTTATAAAACAAATATAATATTTCTTTAAAACGATTGATTTTATATAAATAATAATTGATAAGATAAAATAAAAATCAAGTTTTAGGAATATGATTTATTTTAAAGAAAGTTATCATATAAAAAATTGAAACTTATTTAAAAAATATAAAATAAAAGAAATCTCAGAATCATATAAATATGGAAAATTATTTTTTAATAAAATGAAAATATTTGAATAATTAATTCTTAATAATAATAATAAAATAAGTAAAAGAATGTTTTTTATATATAATGCAATGTCTATAAACATAAAATATAAAAATAATAATTTTTAAAATAATCTATAATAATCTATTATTTAGTTAAACATTTCTTTAATTTTTCTTTTAATTTTTCATTCATATTTGAATTAAATTCAAATATAGGTATTTTAACAATTTGATTTTGATTACTATTAATATTATTGTTTTTTTTTATTTGAGAATTTATAATATCATCTTCCCCATATTGAAGGAATACACTTTCTATTTCCTTAAATTTAATTGATTTATACTTTTGTTCACTTCCGTTAATTTTATTATTCATTTTATTTATTAAATTACTTAAAATAAAAATAAAATATAAAAAGTATTTTTATTTAATTATTAAAATATAATTTATTTTAAGTATAATATTATCATAAATATATCAACATTTTATTTATAAGAAAGTAATAAATTTCATTTTAAAGATTATTAATATTTGAAAATCTTATTGGTTCATAAAAAAAAGATTTAAATTCAGACAATATATAAATTTTTTTATTTTGACAAATTGTATTAAAAAAATTATCAAAAATAAATTTATTTTCTAAAAGAATATCCCAATTTCTTTCATCATATTTCCATCCTATATAAGGAAGATAAGAAAATAAACTAATATAAGGAAAGGGTAAATTAATTACAGCTGGTACATATTTAATTAAATAATTTCTAAAATTTTCTATTTCTGATAATGTATATTTTTTTGTCCATTTGTTATTTTTATTTTTTATTTCATATATTTCTAAAATATAAATTGCATTTTTTTTATTTATTTCATCATATGGAATTATTCTTGAAACTTGGGCATTAATATAATTAAAATTTATGTCTTCTTCCATTTATAATTAATTTTTTAATTCAAAAAAAATAAAATTAAAAGAAATGTAAAATATTAATTATAATAAAAAATTAAAAATAAAAAAAGTATTTTAAAATTTATATAATGATTAATAAATGAATAAATATAACCTTAATAATTTTAATACTAAAAGCCTTTTTATTTTGAATTTCATTTATTATTTTTTTTTGATTAATAAAAAAATGAAAATTTATGTAAAAAATTAAAAAAAAATATCTAATTATAATTACAAAATCATTTTTAAAAATTAATAAATCATATAATAAATGATTATATATATTTTTTTCTTTATATTTTTTTATTTTATTAATTAAATAATTTACTTTCCCTTTTCAAAATTACTTTTATAAAAATTTAATGTATTAATTTTTATTAAATCTAAATAAAAAGTAATAATATTAATAATTGATATAAATAAAAAACTAGATAATATTTTTAGAAAATAATACCTAAAAATTAAATATATTTATATTGTTTTCAATAAACATAAAACTTCTAAATTATTAATAAAATTTAAATTAAAGTAATAATGTCGGAATTATTAGAATTAAAAATATTAGATTTATTTTCAAGTATTCAAAATCATTCTCTCAAATCATTTTTTTTTAATTTTATATCATCAGTGTTTGAATATGCAAATTTAATAGTTGTAATTGATATAGTTTTTAATTATAAAAGAGATTTTTTAAATATAACATATCCATTATATTTTATTTCACCCATTTTTTATTTTGAATTTTTATTAAATAATTTAGTTAAAAGTAGTGATACAAATTCACTTTGTCATTTATTAAATGAAGAATATTATAAAAGAGATCAAATTAATAGATTAATAGATAAATTTTTTTCAAATGAAATATTTAATCAAAATTGTTTTTATAATGGAAAAATATTAAGAACAATTATTTTATTGATTTTATTAATATCATTAATTATTCATATGATAAATATAAATAATTTTTTTTTTTCACTTTTGAAATATATTTTATCTTTTATTACATATTTTTTCCTTCGTACAATTAATTTAGTTACTTTAGTTATTTTTAATCGAAATATTATAATTCAATTATCTGATTATTATGATAGTGTTAATGAGTCGTTTATATTAGATTTAGTTTTATTAATATTTTTTATAATTTTTTATATTATTTTTATGGATTTATTAATTTATGCTTTTTTTGAAAATAATATTTCCTATTTACATAACCAAAATTTTGCTTCTCAAGAAATTTTCCTTCAAGAATTATCATCTATTATATTTATTCTTAGATTATATCATAGAAAAATTATTGTAATTGAATGTTTTTGGATTTTTTATTTTATATATTTTTCTATTTTAAAAATTCAAGATATGTTATTATCATATAATTATTCAACTTATTTTAAAATGAATCAAATAGCATTTTTATTTCTTATAACTTTTTTTATAGAAAGAGGAATTATTTTATTTTTAATACATTGGAAACAAGATGACAAAGTTTTTAAAATATTAGAATTATGTTTAATTATATTTTTATTTACAACATTTTTATATTTATTATATGGGGAGAAAAAATATATTCAATTATATTCAATTCAAGAATATTTAAAAAAAAAAAATTCTTTATTTTTTTATGGAATATCTCAAATATTTTTACCAATAACAAATTTTTTCGCAATTAAATTAATGCATGGTAAAATTACAGGTAAAGAAAGAGAAATAATAGATATATATATCAATTATTTTAAAAATCATCTTTTTAAAAATGAAAATGATTTTAATATTATAGGAAAAGAAAAAGATAAATTAATTCCTTTATTTTCAGGAATAATAAAAAAATCAATAAGAAAAACGTCATCTTTAACATCAAAAGAAGGAGATAGAGAAAAAATAATATATAATAAATTACTTTTTTTTTTAAAATATTTCAAAAAACTTTTATCTATTGATAAAAATGAATTTAATAGAAAAGTTTTAGAAATATTACATTATTATAAAATACAACTTTTCTTTATAATTGATGATAAAACTTTCAGAGCTCAATATTATCTTCAAAATTTTCGTTATTCAAAAATATTTCTAGAATGTCCTTTTATTTCAAAATGTATATTTAAATCAATAAGAACTTCATTATTATCTTTAGAAAAAAAAAGTGAAGATAATTCAATGGCTTCAATTATAATTTTTCAAGATTTAAATAATCAATATATGAAAATTTTAAAATGTTTTAAATTAATATTAAATAATTTAACAGAAACAAAATATCATTTATATGAATTAATTGATCAAAAAAGTTCAGAAATAAAAAAGTCTCTTGATGAAATTATTGAAATAAATAAACATGCTGATGATGAATATAAATTAAGAGCTCAACCTGAATTTGATAAATTTCAATTAATAGAAGAAATATTATTTAATGATAACTCAGGTAAAAATTTTGATTTTTATGATAGTAATTCTTTAGATACTGTAGTAGAAAAAAATGATTCTTTTTTAATTTTATTTGAAAAAAATGAATTTATAATAAAAAAAGCACCTTTACCTTTTTTTGAATATACAAAAAAAAATACAAATAAATTAAAAGATTTAAATTTAAAAGTAATTTTCCCTTCTCAAATAGCAAAAAACCAAATTAAAATAATAAAAAAACATTTATTAAATGAAAGACATTATACAATTGAAACTATTATTGAAGATATAAATGGATATATTGTTGGTACAAAATTACATTTTTCAATTCTTCCTACTTTTCAAGGTCAAATTTATATTATTTGTAAAGTTGATTCTTTAAAAGATTTTGAAATAGATAATTTTGCTTTATTTGAAAAAGAAAATGTAGCAATTAAATTTGGTACTTTTTTCAAAGATTATTTTGGTGTTACAAATGAACATAATTCAGTTCCAATTATCCAATTATTTGGTATTAAAAATTATTCTTTTAATGATATTGAAAAAGAATTTGTAGTTAATTTTAAAAGATTATGTAAATTAGTAAAAAGAAATTTTGAAAAATTTTATTTAAATTCAAAATCAAATCATGAAAAAAATTTATCAAAATTAGAAAAAATATTAGGAAATAATAAATCATTTACTTTAGAAATAAAATTAAAGAATAAATTCAAAGAAGAAAATCAAGATTATTTTTTATTTCAATTTAATATATTAGAATTAATAAAACATAAAAAACAAAAAAAAAATATAATTGAAACCCAAGAAACAACAAATTTATATACACCATCAATAAGAGACACAGCATCAGTAGCAAGTGCAATATCAACAAGATTACATAAAGAAAATGCATGGAATATTACAACTCAAGCAAAAAAAAAACAAAAATCAGAAAATAATATTTTTTCAACTATTAGTTTTTGTTATAGTGTTTTTTTAATTGGTTTTGCAGTTTTTATTTGTATTTATACTAAAGTTCATTCTAATAAATTTAAAAAAGATTATACTAATATTTCTATTTTTAGAAGAAATAATATTAATTTTATTTATGGTCAATTTTGCTTAACTAATACTATTACTAAGAAAACTTCTGGAAATCCTTTTGATGATTTAGTTATTACTTTTAGTAAATTAATTCCTAATTTTCAATTTGATTTTTTTCATTTTTATTTAGAAATTTTTCAAAATTCTTCTATTGAATTTTTTAGTTATCAAAATGAATTTAAAAAACAATTTGGGAAAATTTCTCATAAAAATAGTTTTCATAATGTTTTATATGAAGATTTTACTATTTTTAATAAAGATGGTGATTATGAAAATATTACTTATTTTGATTCTTTTGATGTTATTTTTACTAATTTATATACTATTTCTAATGATATTGATGAAGTTATGAGATTTCCTCAAATTACATATGAACAAATTCCAACTTATATTAATAATATTACTGAACCAAATAAAACGTGTGCTGAAATTCTTTATAATTATCCTTTTTTTTTTTTAGTTATTGAAAAAGTAATTTATAAAGGAAAACAATATTTTAATTCTTCATTTAAAAATTTTAAATTTCTTATTTATTTGTTTTTTATATTTTTTCTCGTTGCTAATATTTTTGGTATCATTATTATACTTTTATCAATTAATTTATCAACAACAATATTAAGAAATATAACAAAGAAAATAATATCAATTACACATAAACAATTAAAAAATTTGAGAAAAAAATTAAAATATGGAAAATTATTAATATCAAATGAAAAAAAACCATCCACAATTATAGATGAAATAAAAAGAGTATATGCATATAATAGGGCAAAAAAAAAACAACAGTTAAATTCAACATTTATAGATGGTAATCCCAATAAAGTAATTGAAGAAGATAATAATGATTATATTCCAGTAGTAAATTTAAAAAAAAAAGAAAGAAAATATTATTTTCATATATTCATAAATTCAATTGAAAATCTACTTTTTTCACTTTTATTATATGGAATTTTAGTAATAATAGCATTTCCTTTAATGAAAATACATTTTAATAAAATTTCAACTCAAAAAAATTTAACAGACTACATTGATGACTTAAACATATATTTAATTCATTTTTTAATCCAATCAAAAATATCAATTTTATTTAATACTACATTTGCAATGGATGATTTAATTAATAATAAATCAATAATAATATATAATAATTATACCAAATTTGCTTCAATAATAGAATCAAAAGAACATTATAATAAATTAATATCAGATGCTGGTTCAGTCGGAGCTTGTGAATCTGTTTTAACAAATTTAAAAAATTCAAATTATTACAATCCTCTTATTAATATTTGTAAAGTTGATTGCTTTTTTGAAGCAAGATTTTCAACTAAGTTAAGTGGTTTTTTAAGTAAAATTAGAAGTATTTATTTAGCTTTTTTAAATGATAGAAATAGAAATGATTATAGTTATATTTATTATGCTGGATATGATTTACAAATTGTTAATTTGTTTGAATATATTTTTTATATGACTTTTTTAGGTAATTTAGAAGAAAATCATATTAAACCTGATTTGGAAGAAATGATTAATAATCTTACAATGTTTATTTTAATTATTTTTATTATTATGATTATTCTTCAAATTTTTAATTATGTTCAAGGGTCATTTATTATTTTGGAAAGGTTTGTTCAAATTATTGAAGTTTATAATGTTATAGGAAAATTTTTTGAAATGAATGATAAAAATGACAAGGAAAATGAAAAAAAATAATTTAAATTTAAATATATGATATAGGTATAATATGTTTATTTATTATTTTATATATATTTTTTATTGTAATGTTTTCGAACAAAAATAATTGATATTTTAAATTTAATTTAATATATTAGAATTATTTTTTTTTAAAAAAAATTAAAAATATTTTACAATAATATTTATTACTTTTATAATGATTTTTTAATTAATTATATTTTCATAAAAATAACTCAAATGATAATCTAATGATATTTTTTAATCAAAAATGATAGAATCAAAAATAATAGAATGGGTAGAATTAGATGAAACAATTCAAAAGACTTATATTTATTCTCATTCATTTCTAATAAAATATTTTTCATTTTTTCGAATAATGTTAAAATATAAACAACAAACTCTTATTTTAATATTTTTTTTAAAAATTTATTTCTATTTTCAATTTATGATAATTCCTATTGTAAAAACACCAAAAAATTTTTCTGATAATGATACATTAATTAATTTTTTTAAATCAATAAAAGAAATAATTTTGATTCATGAAATAATTGATTCAAAAAAAAAATATATTCTTTTATTTACAATTGTATTTCTTTTTTCAATATTATTGATATCATTAATAATATATTTAATGATAAATTATGATAATTTACAAATAAGACAAGCACCAATTCAACTTTTAAATTTACTAAATTTATTTTTACTAAATGGTTTTTTATGTCCAATAATAAATATTTTATTATTATCAACAAATTGCAAAAAAAATAATCATATTTATCTAAATGTAAAATGTTATTCAAATACTATTCACTGTATTATAGTAATTATTTCAATGTTTTTATTATTTTTTATTTTAATTTATTCTTTTTTATTATCAATTTATTATTTTGAAATTGGAGGAATTAGAGGAATTAGTAGTTTAAAAAGAATTAATTCTAATTATGAAACTTATTTACTTTTATTATCAACTATTTCATATTTTATCATTTATTTTATTAAATATTATCTAGATGATTCAAAAATTAATTATACTATTTTGAATAATATTTATATTTGTTTAACTTCTTATTTTTTAAGTTGTTATTATTATAAAAAAGTATTATTTTATAATAATAAATTAAATAATTTAAATTTTTATGTATTACCTTTAATTTCTTGGTATTCTTTTATTTTAATTTTAAAGAAAATATTATCAATTTCAAATAGTATTTTATTAGTTATTATAGGTTGGTTAATTCTTTTAATTATTGTCTCAATAATAAAATTTTCTTCTATGGAATATTATTTAACAGAATTTAATATTTTTGAAGCAAATAATTTAAAAGATATTGAAATGTTTACTAATTATTTACAATCAATTGCAATGGATAATTCTTCTAAATCAAAAACTATATTAATTGGTTTAATTAAAACATTAAATGATTATTTTGAAAATAATCCAGAAATAAGTCATAAATATCAAAAATTTAAAAGTAATGAAACTTTAATTAATAAACATGGAGGATCTGGAGTTCTTTTATTTGATGTTTATAATATAATATATGTTATTTATGAATATTATCTTGAAAAAACAGATTTAAAAAATGATATTTTATTAGTTTTTTGTTATTTTCTTTCTAATAAATTAAAAAATATGACTTATTCACTTTCACTTTGTTCAAAAAGTAAATTTAATAGTCATAAATTAATATATTTAAAATTTTTATTAATTGAAGATTTAATTGAATATTTCATATTAAAATTAATTAAAAAAGCTTATATTAAAGATACTTTAAAAAATATTGAAATTGGAAGTGTAATTATTTATAATACTCTTGTTGATAAATTAAAATTGAAAATTTATGATGCAGCATGTAGTCAAATTGAATATTTTGATATATTAAGAAATAATATAACTACTACAAAATCAACATATACTTTTTTAAATTTAGGAAATAAAATTTTAAAATTAAGAAAAGAGATTTTAGAATTATGGAATAAAATAATAGAATTAAATCCTTTTTCAAATGAAACAGAAAAAGATTATATGTTATATTTAGAAACAATAATTCAAGATGAAAATTTAATCCAAAAAGAAAAAAAGAAATATAATATGATGAAAGCATCAAAATTAAGTGAAAAAAATAATATATATTACTCTTTATTTTTAAAAGATATAACATCAATAATTTTAATAGACAATAACAATTACAATAAAATAATTTATACAACTCCAAATTTTCCAATTTTATTTAATTATTCTCCAAAAGAAATAATCAACTTTACAATAAATGACTTAATTCCTCCTTGCATAAGAGAATTTCATAAAGAATTAATTGATGATACAATAAAATATTCAAATTTAACTCATTTATTTAATAAAAAACCAAGAAATTTCATATTAAAATCAAAATCAAATAATTTATATATGATAAACATGTATATAAAATGTATACCTAATTTATCATATGGTTTAATTTATATTGGTTTAATTGAAAAATTAAAATCAAATCAATTTTTAATTATTTTGGATAATGAGTTTAAAATTAATTCAATGAGTGATCCTTTATCATTAATTTCAAACAGTTCTACATTTTCAAATGATGTTATTTCATATGGTTTAACTTCAAATTTAATAGGTCATCATATTGGTTTAATTATACCAGAAATTTTAAAATATTTAAAATATTCAAATAATAAATTTTCTTTTAGTAAAAATGATATTGATATTAAAAGCAATCTTTATGGCAATATTTTTAATTTTTCTGATGATGAACATATAATTAATTTAATTCTTGAAAAAATTAAAAAATATGGTTCATTAATTATTGATGAGAATAATAATATACAAGAAAGTCATATTTTAAAAAAATTTGAAACAAATAAAAATAAAAATGAAGCTAATATTATGGAATATAATCATTTTGTTTTAAATATGAAACAAAGATTAGCTGAAAAGACTTTTTCTATTTTTTATAGAGTAGTTTCTAGAAATTTTATAAATGGAAAATTTACTTATTTTAGAATTTATATTTCAAATGATTTATTAGGTACAAATGAAAATATTGTAAAAAATGAAAGAGAAATTGAAAATTCTTTTGTTGATAATGGATATATTTCTGGAATTGTTAATGAAACTAATATTTTTAATGTGCCACAAAATATTTTAAAAAAGGAAAAAGGTATTAAAATAAAAAATTTTGATGATGATTACTGTCATGTAAATAAAAAAGAAAAAAAAAGTGAAAATAATAAAAATGAGAACAATGAAAAAATGATGAATAAAATAAATAAAATTATAACTCATAATAGTCAACATTTTTTTAAAGAAAATAAAAATAATAATGAAAATGAAAATGAAAATGATAATTTAAATGATAATAATAAAGACTTAACAAAATCACATAATTCATTTATGACAAAAGGCTCAGTTGACAGTGCCAGTTTTAATAAATTAAAAAGTAGAATTTTAGAAAAAAATGAATCTTATCATATAAAATATTTAAGGATACTTTCATTTACATTTACATTAATTTCTCTATTTTTAATAAATTTCAATATAAAATCACTAAATGATAATTTTAGTAATTTATTAATATTTTTAGAACAAAATTACTTTTTTAATCATACAAAAATAATAGTAACTAATATTTATATAACATCAATTAATTTACTTTTGATAAAAGCAGGAATAATAATTGAAAATTATGATAAAAATATTACAACTTTAATTTTTTCTCAATTAATTGATAAATTAAGTGAAGAGATAGGAAAAATTGCATATTTTGAATCTGATTATGAAAATAAATTAAATCAAGTTGAATATTTAAATATATTTATATATGATATGAATACTTTATCAGAAATTGCACTTGATGGAGCAAATTTATTAAGTTTAATATTATCAAATGGAATTAGATTAAGGGCAAATTTAAATAAATATATTTATAATGATTCTTCTGATGTTTTTGAAGTTTATTGCCAAAATATTATTAATTGTACTCATTATTTTTTAAGTAATAATAATATTGAAGGACTTGATGTTGAAAATAAAATAAAAATTGCTAAAAGTAAAAAATATAACTATAATATCATATTTTTAGTTATTAATATTATCATTTTTTGTATTATTTTCTCTTTTTTTATATTACTTGTAAGAAAATTATTTCTTATTGAAAAAAAATTTTTGATTAAGTTAATAAAGTTTAAAACTTTTAATTTTGATCAGTATTTACAATATTTAGATGATTTAAAAAAGAAATTAAAAAAATCTTCATCAGATGATGATGATAAAAGTGAAGAAAATTTTAATGATTCTAATGAAAATAATTATGAAGATATTAATGATATTAAAAGTTTGAGTCCTATTTCAAAATATATAAAAAAAAAAACAAATGATAATAAATTT
>Ga0256407_10006053_pt1 | contig 18941 bp, 18 predicted proteins | sample RumenRJG_04DNA_FD_193489 | JGI IMG/M metagenome (GOLD analysis project Ga0256407, IMG submission 193489) | Bovine rumen microbial communities from Lethbridge, Alberta, Canada - RJG_04 | ecosystem: Host-associated > Mammals > Digestive system > Stomach > Rumen | place: Canada: Alberta... | reverse complement strand
TGTCGCTCATCTTATCCGTCGGCTCGTAGCGCTTCAATACACGACCATCGCGAGAGACGAGGAACTTGGTGAAGTTCCATTTGATGTCACTCTTCTTATCGTAGTCAGCATCACGCTTGCGGAGCATATCGTCCATAAATTTCCCTCGCTGGTCGTTGGTGTCGAAGCCGCCGAATCCTTTCTGAGCCTTTAAGAAAGTGTATAGCGGATGCTCATTGGCACCGTTCACCTCAATCTTGTCGAACTGCGGAAAGTTGATGTTGAAGTTGGCCGTGCAGAACTGGTGAATCTCCTGAATGGTACCAGGAGCCTGCTCTCCGAACTGGTTGCAGGGGAAGTCGAGAATCTCGAAGCCGTCCTTCGAATACTTCTCATATAGTGCCTCCAGTTCCTTGTACTGTGGAGTGAATCCGCATCGCGTGGCGGTATTCACAATCAGCAGCACCTTACCCTTGTACTCGGCGAGCGACACATCCTTGCCAGCATCGTCCTTTACCGTAAAATCATACACACTTGACTGTGCCGAAAGGGTCAGCACACCCATCATTGCCATGAGGCATACAACAAATCTTCTCATAATCTTATAGCTTTTGTTTGGTTATATTTCACAAAACATATTAAATCTGCTGCGAAGGTACGAAAAAAAGAGAAAAATTCGTAACTTTGTACCCAAATATTAACAAAAGTTGATTCTTGACGCGAAAAGCAACTGATTTCAGAAAGTTATGGCATACATGAATAGATTCAATCAGACAGACGAACATCGACGCGATGAACTGATACGTATCATTGAGCATTCTGTGGAGAAGTTGACCCTTCAGGAACTGGAGGCATTATATTATGATATGACGACGAAATCTTATATTAACGATTAATTTTACTAGTGGTATACACTCCATGTTTATTGGTGAGGTAGTTAATGCTTGGAAAAAGTGATATGGTACAACAAATAGAAATAACCCTGCAGCCGAAACGTCGCGGCTTCCACTTGGTGACGAGTGAGATTGTGAGCCAGTTGCCGAAGTTGCCGAAGATGGGCATTGTGAACATCTTCACGAAGCACACCAGTTGTGGACTGAGCATCAATGAGAATTGTGACCCTGATGTTCGCGTCGATATGGAAACCATCTTTAACCGCTTGGTTCCAGAGAACCGCCCTGAGTATGAGCATACGCTGGAAGGTGCCGACGATATGCCTGCCCATGCCAAATCGACGCTGAGTGGTGTCAGCATCACCATTCCCATCACCGATGGCCGTCTGAACCTCGGAACGTGGCAAGGCATCTACTTCTGTGAGTACAGGAATTATGGTGGTGCAAGGGAATTAGTTGTAACAATTGTTGGTGAATAAAGTATGACTCTACCCAAGTTCATAATAACAATAGAAAGGCTACGGGTAGGCGAGCCCTGCATGACTGACTACGATTACATATGTGGCATACCAAGCTTAATTGGCCCTCGCTGCTCCAAAATTTAGTATAGTTATGACAAAAGTAAAGATTCAAACCATGCTGGGCGACATCATTGTTCGCCTGTACGACGAGACTCCCATCCATCGTGACAACTTCTTGAAGTTGGCAAAGGAGGGTTATTATGATGGGACGCTGTTCCATCGAGTGATTAAGAATTTTATGATTCAGGGCGGTGACCCTGATTCGAAGGGTGCACCTGCTGGTAAGATGCTGGGTGTGGGTGGCCCTGACTACACGCTTGAAGCCGAGATCAAAGACGGCATCTTCCATAAACGTGGCGCCTTGGCTGCAGCACGCCAGGGCGACGAGGTGAATCCTGAGCGTCGTAGTAGCGGTTCACAGTTCTAGATCGTCTGGGGAGACGTGTACAACGAGGGCCAACTTCGCCAGTACTCCAAGCAACTGAGGATGCAGAAGGTGCAGGATGCCTTCAACGCGCTGGCTGCCGAGCATCGTGCAGAGATCATGCAGATGCGGCGTGACAGAAATCGCGAGGGACTTCAGGAACTGCAAGACAAACTGGTTGCAGAGGCAGAGAACAGGGTAGGGAAGGCTGGTCTGACCGACGAACAACTGAAGATTTACTCAACGGTTGGTGGTACGCCCCATCTTGACGGCCAATACACCGTGTTCGGCGAGGTTGAGGAAGGTCTTGATGTGGTTGAGATGATTCAAGGCACAGCCACAGGACGCGCTGACCGCCCCGTAGATGATATTGAAATGAGAATGTCCGTCCACCACTGCGAACCAACCTTATGATCGGTATGCCTTGGGATTTAATGATTATTGTGAATTATCGTTTATAATTTCCCTACCAATGCAATCACTTTCTGCTTGGTTTCCTCAGTCTTCTGCTCGTCAATCTTGGCAGAGACAAAGCCCATGTTCTCGACCTGCCAGTAGTTGCAGATGTCGCGAAACTCGGCAGTGGCTCCGTCATAAACGCCAGGAGAGTAGGATGACATCAGCAATGCCATCTTCTTCACGTTGGCGGGTTTATTCACGCAGTACATGCGCTGGATGGGAGCCTGAATCTGTGCACAGAGGGTGAAGTAGTAGATGGGCGCAGCCAACACCAGCACCTCGGCCTCGTTCATCAGCGGATACAGTTCCTGCATGTCGTCCTTCTGGATGCACTGGCCGTTGCCCTTACCGTGACAATACTCACAGGCCAGACAGCCTGCAATCTTCTTTCTGGCGATATTTACCAGTGTCACCTCATGACCTGCTGCCTCAGCAGCCTTCTTGTACTCTTCCGCCATCCAAGCGGTGTTACCATTGGCTCTTGGAGAGCCTTGTAAAATCAGAATTTTGCTCATAATTGTTTTAGTTTTAATATTCGTAAAGTTTAATGTGTAATATTTTCCATTCATCGACACCGATGCGGGCGTGGCGACCTTGGTGCGTTTGGTCACCATTATGACGACGGAGGTATTGCATGGTGCCGTCGTCAGAGATGGAAACCTCATCCACGGAAAGAAGGCCGAGACGCGTGCCATTGAAATTCTGGCTTTTGGCTGTTAGCTCTTGGCTATTAGCACCTGCTTCTGCGAAACCGTCTTCGCCTAATGTCTTTTGCTGCTCTTGTTGTTTCTCAGTGGGAGTCTTGAAGTCAATGACTACACCGCTACCAGCCAACAGGTAGTCGAATTTGCCAAGACGGATGAGCATGGCACCGCCTTCAGGCCATATACTTCCGTCAGTAGCACGTGGATCCCAGGGTAGGGTGAAGTAATGGTGGCAGGTCATCACTACATTATCATCGTTGATGATACGTTCATGGTCTTCCTGATCGAAGAGTAAACCATAAGTTTTAAGTGAAGAATGAAGAGTGAAGAGTGAAGAATTTGCTGCCGCCACCTGTTTTATAAGCCCGTAGGCTTTCGTCACGGATTCCGTTTCTTTCTCGCTGGCCTGGTCGATGGCGAAGGGTGAGAAGCCTAAGGCTTGATGCTCGCCGAAGGCATAGAGGGCACGGACGCCGCTATTCTCGCAGCAGCGGCTCTCAGGGATAAAGAGACGGTTCTTTACCGTACCTCCATCCTGCGGACGCAAAGGCATCGCATACTTTGCGCACCACGACTTGAATCCTGTGTCGTAGATGTCAGGGGCAAGCAGGTCGATGCTTGGTGCTCCCTCGTGCCAGAAGTCAATGAGATGTGCCAACGGCCCTGCCGACGGATATTCGCCAGGACGGCGCCCACGGCTGTTCATGGCAGCATTCACATAGAGCGGCATGTCGTGGATCTCACGGGCTGCCTTAGCCAAATGCTCCACATAGCGGGCATAACTCAGTGCCATAAACTTCTCGTCGGCATACTCATCCGTGCCGTAACGCTCCGCCCATCGTTCTTTTTTATATGCCTTCTCTGCCAATGGCGAATGGTCGCGTGCCGACTCCAGCATACCAATCTCATTCTCTATCTGCATCATGACGACTACTTCGTGCTGCGGGTCTTTCTCACGGATATGTCGCATGAGTGCCGAGAAGGCTTTCAAGTCGGCCTGCAGCACATTGTCGCTGAAACATGATGCTATCTCCATCTGTTTCCCCTCGGCAGTCATCGCCCGTGGGAACCGCTTCGTGTCCTGCTTGAACCATGCTGGCGCATAGCACGACATGGAGTTCTTCCAAACACCGAACCAGAGGAATATTACATGTAACTGCTCCCGTCGTGCCACGTCGATGGTGCGGTCGATGAGCGTGAAGTCGAACTGCCCCTCTCGCGGTTCCATCAGTTCCCAATAGGCAGGCACGAGTACCGTGTTCAGTCCCAATGCCCGCATCCGTGGCATCACCTCGTCGATGTCAGCCACCGATGTAGCGGCAGAATTGCTCAACTCTCCACCAAGGATAGGGCAGGGTAGACTCGATAGCCTGTCAGCAGCAAGGGAGGTCAATGCTACTGCCAGTGTAATAAGGGAAATAACCAGTCTCTTCATATTCTGTAGTTCGTTTCTGTGGACAAAGATACACAAAAAATCCCAAAGCATGTTGAAAATGCCTTGGGATTTAACTTTTGTTGTTATCAATGCCATCCAGGGCCACCACCACCGCCAGGGCCGCCACCACCGCCAGTGTATGACGAGAGGCTGACCGACGAGCCGCTGCTTACCGTAGCGTCAGTTGCTCCGTAGCCGCCAAAGATGGTGGTGCCATTGCTCTTCGATACGCTGTAGAGCGAACTGCCTCCTGATACAATCCATGTGCCTGAGTAAGGAACCTTGAAGGCAAAGGCCGTTCCGCTCTGGGTGAACGAGTACCAGTTGCTGGTGCTGAGCGATGCCTTATAGCACGACTGCGTCAGCGACGAACCGTTTTCGAGCGACGGATAGGCATATACCGTTCCACTCTGTACGTAGAGTTTAAAGCCGCCCTCGGTGTTGGCATCGATGGCTACCTCTGGACTGCTCTTAGTGGTATAGGCAAATACCGTAGCCCCCTTGATATACAGGTTACCGTTAGAGTCGATGGCATCGTTGCCGGTTGAGTAGCCCCCCACAAAGCCGCCAGAGAGTGTCATCGTGCTGGCAGAGTTGATGGCGTCGTCAGCCGAATAGGCATAGATGACACCACCCGTCACGTCGAGCGTGCTCTTGGTCTCCACAGCCTCGTGGTAACTGGCCTTTGCGTAGGTCGTACCGCCACTGACGGTCATCGCTCCGTCGGCCTTGATAGCCTTTGGCGACGTCTTCAGCGCATCAGCCAGACGCTCGGTGGTGTTCGAACTGGTAGTCGTGCGGATGGTGGTGTTTGTGGTGCTTGAGCAGTAGGCTATCTGTCCCGTGGTGGTGGCTGAGATAACGCCGCCGCTGATGGTCAGCGTACCGTCCACGCTAATAGCCTTGCCGCCAGCACCCGTGCTGCTTAGCGTCAGTGTGCCGCCACTGATGGTCATGTTGCCGTCGGCGCTCATCGCTGCACAGGCCTTCACCTCGCTGTCGTCGCTGTCCCACGCAGCAGTGCCCTTGGTGGTGATGGTGTAGGTTCCGTCACTAACGGTTATTCCTCCATCCGCCTTGATTCCCTTTGAGGCTGCTGCCGTCGTGGTGATATTCAGCGTGCCGCCCTCCAGATAGACGTTGCCGCTGTCCTCATCCTCGTGGTCGGTGGTCTCACCCGTCGATGTCGTACCGCCCAGGTCGCACTGTATGCCGTCGTCACCCACGCCACTGATGGTCACCACGCCGCTCTTCATCTGGAAATACTCCTCGCAGTTGATGCCGTCGCTGACGGTTGAGGTGATATTCAGCGTCAGGTTCTTGATGGTAATGTAGGAAGCCGACTTGATGCCGTGCTTGTAGTTGCCCACCACGTTCAGCGTACCGTTGCCCTGCAACTGTAACTGACCTTTTGAGTAGATGCAGGCCTTCTGCGAACCGCTGCCGTCGGTTAGCGTGCTTACCGTGCCCTTCTTGGCACTCAGTTGTATGCGCTTCGAGTTGGTAATGTTGATAGCAGCACCACTGGGGTTGGTCAGCGTCACGCCATTCAGCGATACTGTGCATTTGTAGGAGCCTCCCAGCGTTAGCGAACCATTGGTCGTTGTACCGCTCAGCACGTAGGTTATTTCGCCATCGTCGACAGCCGCTGTGTTACTCTGCGTGATGGTGACATGAGCACCGCTGACGGTGGCAGAGACGTAGTTGGCGATGTTGCCGGCCACGATAACCGTTGCCGACGAACCATTATAAATAATGTGAACCTCATTGGCATCCAGCGTTCCAGCGCCAGCACTGGTGATGTCACTTAACGTGTAGGAGTCTGAACCGATGGTCATCGTCGTGCCATTGTTGAATGTTGCGGGTGAACTCGATGTGAGGTCTGCTGCGTTATAAGTTTTCGTTCCGCTGCCCGTAGTGATGCTCAGTGTCTGTGCCGATAAATCATTGACCATTGACCATTGACCATTGAACATGATGGCCAAAAAAAGTATTCTGAATAGCTGTCTCATTTCACGTTCAGTTTAAAGGTTCCCTGCTTTGTTTTAATCACATACACGCCACGGCGCATTTGGTTCTTGCTCACCTTTTTGCCTTGCAGGTCGTAGATTTCTGTAGCCTCGTTCAGATCAGCCTTCATGACTTCGCTGATACCTGTAGTCCCAGTCTCATCAGTTGTCGAGAAGTACATCTTGCTTAGGTTCGTAAGGGTGAACGCTTGCGTTCCTACTGTCAGGGTAGTACCGCTGATGCTCAGCGTAACGTCCGAAGCAACGGAAACTGAAGCCTTTGCTCCGTCCGTCGTTTCAAAGGTCAGGTAAGTATAATCTTCGGCTTGCACCGTCAGCGTCCCTACCAGCATTGTCAAAAATAAAATGATTTTCTTCATATTCATTATGTAGTTTTTGATGTCGCAAAGATAAGAATAAATAGGAAATCCCCCAATTATATTCAATGAACAGCCCGATTCGTTCAACGAATGGCAGTTTAACATCGTTCTGGTGTTATCAATAAAAACTCCCGTTGCTGCTCTTTTCGTGACAGTAACGGGAGTTTTCAGTTAATAACACCTTTAAAAGGCCGAGGTGGGTTTACTCTTCGTCTTCGTCTTCGTCCCAGTCGGAACCGCCGCCCTGACGGGAAAGCACTTGGCCTCCAGAATATGTACCCGTTAATTCGGGGCTACTTGTCAAAAGATGTGTTGTCTGTACCTTTACCACCTTCAAGGTTGGAATAATATATGTCTTTTTCATTTCGTTTTCTTTTTATGAATTTATCGTTGATAACTACGTTAACTTATAATTACTTCATCTGCTGTCCAGCAGCGTTAAACTTCATACCGTTCTTAACAATAACCAACTTGCCGTTCTCAATGAACTTACCTTCCTTAAGAGTTGCTTCAGCAGGTGCTGCTACTACATTCTCTATACCAGTGATTTCATCACCCTCAAAACTCATAGCACGAGCACCAATCTCCTCGTTGAACTGAAGATAAGCCTTTCCCGTTGCTACTGTTGCAGCAGTTCCGTCAATCTTCTGGAATTCCGCTTCACCACCTGCACTTACACCAAGAACATACTTTGTCTTGTCAACTTCTTTGCTAACAGATGCTCCAGTACCAGCAACCATCAGGTTTGCAGAAACATCAGTACTGCTGCTACCAACGATTGGTATATTGTAGTCCCCTGCAGCACCCTTCAAAAGCAGGCCTCCTTCGCCCGCTATTTCAAGAAGCACACGGGTGTAACACCGACGGAGTACAGGGAGGGGAAATAATCAAAAGGGCTATGCCAGCGACTTGGCTCAGAACCGTTGCACAATGGGTGGAGTTGGAACTAGAATATGAGCCATGGCTAGGCGTGTAGTTGATTATTTCCTTGGATATTGTCCACTTTTGACGAATTATTTCTTTGGATTTTGTCATTTTTTCGCCGAATTATTTGTTTGGAAAATATCTTTTTTGTATCTTTGCACGCAACAAATAAGCAGTATAAAGATGTATTATCCGAGATTAATTGATAGTTATCTGGAAGAATGGGCCTCGCGTGAGACACATAAGCCGCTGCTGCTCCGTGGCGCACGTCAGGTGGGCAAGTCGACAGCCGTGCGTCATTTGGCAGAGCGCTTTGAGAACTATGTGGAGATCAACTTCGAAAAACAGGCATCCTACATACCTTTATTTCAGGTGAAGGACATTGACGTAAATAAAATCGTCTCACAGATAGCCGCCATGGCAGGGAAGCGCATTGTGCCAGGAAAGACATTGCTTTTCTTGGACGAGGTTCAGGCCTGTCCAGAGTCTATCATGTCGCTATGGTTCTTCAAGGAAGATTTGCCCGAACTGCATGTCGTTGCTGCTGGATCGCTGCTGGAGTTTGCTCTTGAAGACCTGCCATCGTTTGGCGTGGGTCGCATTCATTCTATGTTCATGTTTCCGATGACTTTCGACGAATTCCTCATCGCCAACGGTGAACAACTGTTGATAGAAGCCCGAAACGGTGCCTCTTCATCCCAGCCACTCCCCCAACCACTCTATGAGAAACTGGTGGGACTCACAAGGACTTTCATGCTTGTAGGCGGTATGCCCGAGGCAGTAGCCAAGTGGGTGGAGACGCACGACTATCTGGCCTGTCAGGAGATACAGGATGATATTGTAGTGACCTACGAGGATGATTTCCCGAAATACCGCAAGAAGATTGACCCCACGCTACTTCGCAACACCATGCGAAGTGTTGCTGTGCAGGTTACGGACAAGTTCGTATTCTCTGCCGTGGAAGGTAACTACAAGGCAGCCGAAGTAAAAAAAGCACTGGATATGCTCACCAAGGCAGGAATTGTGATACCCGTAACACATACCGACGGTAATGGATTGCCACTGGGGAGCGAGGCGGACAAATCCTACCAGAAGATGATGCTGCTCGACACGGGTCTGATGCTGCGCCTGTTGAACATGACCACTGGTGACATATCGGAATTTACCGAGCAGATACTGACGAGCGATGTTGCCGACCTTGTCAATAAAGGACCGATGGCCGAAATGCTGGCTGGACTCGAATTACTGCACTACCGCACGCCCAATATCCGCCACGAGATATATTACTGGCAGCGCCAGGCAAAGAATTCACAGGCCGAAGTGGATTACCTCTCTAGTTATCGCCAGACGGTACTGCCAATCGAAGTGAAAGCCGAAAAGCAGGGGGGCATGAAGAGTCTTTGGATTTTTTTGCGCGAAAGGAAACTAACGAATGCCATTCGTTGTTCGCTGGAAAACTTTGGAGCCTTCGACTATCAGGACCCAGAGGACAGTGGAGCCTTCCGCCATGTACAGATTTGTCCACTCTACGCCATATCACAGATGGACTCTGTGCTGAAAGCCTTTAATTGGTAGTTATTTGACCTTGAATACGTATTCCCTAATTTGAGCCATCACGACTCCCATCACAAGGTGGTGGCCAAGGTGGAGCATTGTATTCAATGCTTTTTCGAGGTCATGATGCTCAGTACCATGTCATCGGTCTTACACATGGCCTCGGCACCAATGCTGGTGAGATTGTGGATGCTTTTGTCAACATCATCGTCCACAATTCCTTCGTCCTGCGACACGCATTTACCCTCCATAGCGAGCAGCGCTGACAGCAAGGCAGTGCTAACGCCACTTGTGATCTTCAGCGAACACGAGGGCTTGGCACCGTCGCATATCATACCTGTCAGGTTGGCAATCATATTCTTAACAGCATAGCAGATACGCTCGTAGTCACCTCCCATCAGGTAGGTAATGCCACAACTGGAACCTATCGATGCCACCACACAACCACAGAGTGCCGACAACTTTCCAAGACTCTGCTTGATATAGATGGCCGTCAGATGACTCAGCATCAGGGCACGCAGCAGTTCTTCCTCCGTATTCTCGTTTTCTTTGGCATACACGCATACGGGGTTCGTGGCACAAATGCCCTGATTGCCCGATCCAGAGTTTGACATCACGGGAATCATGGCTCCGCCCATACGGGCATCGCAAGCCGAAGCCGTTCGCGAGATAATGTGAGAATAAATGCTGTTGCCGAAGATTCCCTTGGCCAATGGACGATCGATGGTCTTGCCGAGGTTATGACCATGGTTGCCCTTCAGCGCCTCGCGGGCTGCATTCATGTTGTAGGTTCGTGCCTCCTGTATAAAACGTATCTCGTCCAAAGGGGCAGTAGTAGCAAAGTCATACACAAGTCGCATGTTGAGCGCTATCTCGTCATCTCCATCGCTCGCCGTCGTACGAGAGTAACTGGCATCGCCAGCAACAAAATGGGTATGACTGCCAGCAATGATAGCCCTTTCCTCGCGGTCACCTGCCGATGCAATAACCTCAATGTACAGTTTGTCGCACTCGCCCTCCTTTAACTGGATATCAATTCTGTTCTCCGAGATATATTGTCTGCCCTCTTCGAGTGCCTCGGGAGTAAGATCCTTCAGCACCTCCAACTGGTATTCACTCTTGCCGATGAGCGCTCCCAGGGCAATGGCGATGGGAAGTCCTATCATGCCTGTGCCTGGAATACCAACACCCATGGCGTTCTTTAAGATATTGGCACTCAGCAGGGCCACAATCTTTTCTGGCCTACAGCCTAACTGCTCTTTAGCTTTTGCCGTACATAGTGCCACCGCCATCGGCTCGGTACAACCGATAGCAGGCACCACCTCTTGATGTACCAAGGCAATAATCTGATCGCGTATCTCTTTAGTTATCATAGATCATTAGAATTTGGTTGCGAAGAGAGCCGGTCGGTTCATATCTTTTAGATGTACTTCTGTCGTGTTGCCTTTGGGAGTTTTGATGCCACGAGTTGATAGGACTCCCTGATCCATTCCTGTACCAATGCATCTTCTACCTGTTCGTAATACACGTCGCTCCAATGTTTCTTGTTCCAATGCCACGCTGGTGTCACTGCCGCGAACTGACTGCGAAGTTCTTCATTCCTTTCCGGCAATAGTTTCAGAGCCAGTCTCGGCTCTGAAGACTCCTTCATATCATGTTCGCCACCGCCCAGCCAAAGGCATACAAAGATCTTTCCTTCCAGTCGGAAGGTGATAATGTCGTCGCCAAACGGCTGGTCTTCTGTCACGCCAAAGAGTGACAATGTATATTCCCGTACTTCTTCGATGTTCATTTCACAAAACATATTAATGTGTTTGCAAAGATACGAAAAAAAGAAGTATATTTGCTCCCTTTGTACCCAATTATTAACAAAAGTTGATTCTTGACGTGATTCGGTAGAGTCGAAGCGAGGTTGTAAATGCCTGTTTATAGAATCGAAGCACCTCTTCCATTTTCTTTTCATGGTTTTTTCCTACATAGTTACACTATTGCTTTTAACTGTCTTAATATCAGTTTGTTAGGTGCGGTGTACCTTTTTGAAAAAGTTACACTAACCTACACTACAACAAAACAAGTTGTTTTGTACTCGTGGGGATAGTCTCTACGATGGTAAGAAAGCATTCCTTCCGGAACAAAACAAGTTGTTTTGTAGGCGTAGATGGCTTCCCTTTCATCCTAAAGGCCTAGTGCGAGCAAATTTATTTGCAATTATTCGGATAATCAAAGATTATTTATTACCTTTGTCCCCCTGAACAGATTCACAAATTGTAAGACTATAACGATTATGAAACAAAAACTCATTTTATCCTTAATGCTGGTAGGGTGTCTGACGACAGCCATTGATGCGGTGAAGGCACAGACACAAAGACAGTTGTTTGACTTCGGCTGGCAGTTTACAAAAATTGTAAATGGTAAATCGTCAAATAGTAAATTAGTTGATTTGCCTCACGACTGGGACATCTACGAAGGTCCCAATTCGGGCAAAGGTGCTACGGGAACTGGCGGTGGATGGTTCGAGGCAGGTAAGGGCGAGTATCGGAAGACGTTTGCCATTGACCATTTACCATTGACCATTGACCATTCACCATTGACCATTGACCATTTACCATTGACCATTGACCATTCACTGGTGAAACTGCATTTCGAGGGTGTATATCAGAAGGCTGAGGTCTTTGTGAATGGGCAGAAGGCAGGACAGCATCACTATGGCTACACGCCATTTACCGTTGATGTGACGAAGTTTCTTTATAAAGACAAGCGCGAGAACGAGGTCGTCGTCAAGGTGGACAATAGCGAGCAGCCTAACTGTCGCTGGTACTCTGGTTCAGGCATCTACCGCCACGTGTGGTTAGAGACGATGCCGTCGCTGCATATTGCCGAGAATGGCGTATTCGTCACTACGCCGGATGTGAGTGCTAACAAAGCAACAGTCAAGGTTGAGGTAACGGTGCAGAACGAGAGCAACAATGACCAGCAGGGCATTGTTGAGGTAGAGGGTCAGCAGCAAAAAGTATCGTTAAAGGCTGGTGAGAGCAAGGCTGTCACCTTTACCTACACCATCAATAATCCCATACTTTGGTCGCCCGAGTCGCCATATCTCTATACTGCGAAAGCTACTATTGTAGCCCCCTCGGGGGCCGAAGGAGGGGTTTCTGTCAAATTCGGCATCCGCTCATTCTCGTTCGATGCCGAGAATGGCTTTATGCTGAATGGCAAGAAGGTGCTCATCAACGGTGCCTGCGTTCACCACGATGATGGTGTGCTTGGCGCTATGGCCTTCGATGATGCTGAAATCCGCAAGGTGCGCCAGATGAAGGAGGCGGGCTTCAACCTCATCCGCACCAGTCATAATCCCACAACGCGCGCCTTCCTCGACGCCTGCGACTCGCTGGGTATGCTCGTTATTGACGAGGCCTTCGACGGCTGGCGCACGCAGAAGAATCCTTACGACTACTCGACGGTCATCGACTCCTGCTATCGTGAGGACATCCACGCGATGGTGCTGCGCGACCGCAACCATCCGAGCGTCATCTCGTGGAGCATCGGCAACGAAGTTATCGAGCGCAAGGACATCCGCGTGGTCTATACCGCACGACAGATGAAGAAGGCTATTCACGAACTGGATACGACGCGCCCCGTCACCGAGGCTCTTTGTGCCTGGGACCGTGACTGGGAAATCTACGATCCACATGCCGAGGTGCTCGACGTGGTGGGCTATAACTATATGCTGTTCAAGCACGCCTCTGACCATCAGCGCGATCCCAAGCGCGTTATCTGGCAGACGGAGAGTTATCCGCGTGATGCCTTCCGCAACTGGGCCGTAGCGAATGACTTCCCCTACGTCGTGGGCGACATTGTTTGGACGGGTCTCGACTATCTGGGCGAGAGTGGCATAGGACGTAACTACTATAAAGGTGAGCGCGAGGGCGAGTCGTGGATTGAGGGCGGACAGCCCGAATGGCACGGTGCTCCTTGTGGCGATGTGGACATTACTGGCTGGAGAAAACCAATAAGTCATTATCGTGAGATGCTTTGGAAAGAAGCATACGATGGAGAATTCCCTTCTGTACTTTACCTCGCCGTAAAAGAACCCAATGGCTACTACGGCGACATCAAGACCACGATGTGGAGTGTATGGCCCACATGGGAGTCGTGGAACTGGCCAGGATGGGAGGGAAAGCCCATCGAAGTGGAGGTCTATACTAAAGCGCCAGAGGTAAAACTCTATCTGAACGACAAACTCATTGGTACCAAGAAGGTAAACCGCGACACCGAATATAAGGCCATCTTTACCGTGAACTATGAACCAGGCACTCTACGCGCAGAAGTATCTACTCCCCTCCCTCACAGGGAGGGGCTGGGGGAGAGTCTCTGTACCGCTGGCGAGCCTGCTCGTCTGCGCCTCACTCCCGATCGCACCGTGATGGCAGCCGACGGTCAGTCGCTCACCTATGTCACTGTCGAAGTCGTTGACAAAAACGGATGGCCATGTCCTAATGCTGCCATCGACTGCGAGGCTACTGTAAAGGGAGCAGGTTCGCTGTTGGCCTTCGCCTCTGCCGACCTAAAGGATACGGAGCCTTATACCTCTCCTCGTGTAAAGACGTGGAAGGGCCGCGCCCTCCTCGTCGTCCGTAGCACGCAAAAGAAAGGCTCCGTCAACGTGAGCATCAAGAGTTCTCTGCCTAAAGCCAGCCTGACGCTGAAGAGCAAGTAGCGGTATGCTGTGGCTGCGAATTACAACAGAAAAAGGAATTAATAGATAACGCAATGAATAGAAAGGAAAAGTTTTTCGAGTTTGTGAATGTCGTGGAAGGGCATCACATGACCGCCGTATTGCTCATGCTGCTTCTCGTGGGAGCAACGACGGCAAAGGCACAGGAGCATCTGCAGCGTAGTGCGAAAACCTCGGAAGTGAAGAAGGCGTTCACGACGGTGAAGGAGTTGCCAATAACGAGTGTGAAGAACCAGTATCGCAGTGGCACGTGCTGGGACTATGCCACGCTGGGCTATTTCGAGAGTGAGATACTGCGGAAGACGGGCAAGACCTATGACCTGTGCGAGATGTTCGTGGTGAACAAGGACTATATGGACTGTGCCACCCACTATGTGCGCATGCATGGCTACAGCCAGATATCAGAGGGCGGCTCGTGCGACGATGTGCTGGAGGTGATCCGTCAGTATGGCATCTGCCCTGAGGATGCTATGCCGGCACCAGGCTCGCTGACTGGCGACTCGCTGGCCAACTTCAAGGTGTTCTTCCCTGAACTGGAACGGACGGTGAGTGGCATCGTCAGGAAGGGTGCTAAAGAGCCTATGCCTCATTGGCAAGACAGCGTCCAGGCGGTCATAGAGAAATATGTAGGCCGCTGTCCTGAGTCGTTCGTGTATGAGGGAAAGACATATACGCCGAAGTCGTTTGCAGAGAGTCTTGGACTTGATTTGGATAACTATCTGAGTCTCACTAGTTATACGCATCATCCGTTCAACGAATGGTTTGTTTTGGAATCACCTTACAAATGGCGGCTGAAACCCAGTTACAACATCCCCATCGAGCAGTTGATGGATGCCCTCGACAAGGCACTGGATGCTGGCTATACGGTGGCCTGGGGCGGTGACGTGACAGGGGACTTCACCCGCACCGGACTGGCTATGCTGCCCGATGGTGTGACACCCACGCAGGAGATGCGTCAGGAGCAATGGGACGACTGGCGCTTCACCTACGACCACGTGATGCTGATCTACGGCAAGGCCCTCGACGAACAGGGCAAGCCTTACTACATGGTGAAAAACTCATGGGGCAAGAGCGGACAGTATGAGGGCATCTGGTATATGTCGCGTGACTACATGGCGCTGAACACCACCTACCTGTTCCTCAACCGCCAGGCACTTCCAAAGGATTTCGTGTCGGCAACTGCCCAGAAGGCCGGTAGTGGCAAGCCATCAGAGACTGGGCTGAAAAAGGTGTATGACGAAGACATCAATCCCCTTGAGCAGATAGACAAGGCTCTGGTCAAGGCAAAGGCTGACGGTAAGTATGTCATCTGTCAGGTGGGAGGCAACTGGTGTCCTTGGTGCCTGCGCTTTGCCGACTTCATTGCGAACGACACGACCATCAGCAAAGTCATCAGCGAGAACTTTGAGTATATCCACGTGAACTATAACCCTCGGAAGTCTAAAGACGAAAAAAAGGCAGCACAGGCTGCTGCCTTGATGAAGCGTCTGAACGATTGCGGTCGTTTCGGCTACCCTGTGTTCGTCGTGCTCAATGAAGAAGGCGATGTCCTTCACATTCAAGACTCCAGTTTCCTGGAGGAGGGCCAGGGCTACGACCCCAAGAAGGTGCTGCGCTTTTTCAAGAACTGGACACCTAAGGCCGTCCCCAGACAGCCTTAGGCATCCGTTCCCTCATGTCATTACCAGATCTTGATGCGGTTCTTCTTGGGAATGAACAGTTTGCCTTTCTTGATACCGAAGGCATCGTACCATTCGTCAATCTGGGGTAGGGCACCGTTTACGCGAACTGCATTGGGAGAGTGGACGTCCTGATTCAGCAGCATGTCCATATACTGCTCGCGGTTGTTGCTGGCCCATACACGAGCCCAGCCGAGGAAGAAGCGCTGGTCGGCTGTGAATCCGTCGATCACGCGGTTGTTGCCGGTATTGTGGAGAGCCTGCAGGGCAATGTGCAGACCGCCGTTGTCGCCGATGTTCTCGCCGAGGGTCAACTTGCCATTCACCTTCTTGCCATTGATGACTTCGATAGTAGAGAAGTAGTCGGCCAGACGTTCGGCACGCTTGTCGAAGGCGGCCTTGTCGGCAGCCGTCCACCAGTTGCGCTGGTTGCCTGTGACGTCGAACTGACAGCCCTGATCGTCGAAGCCGTGACTCATCTCGTGACCTATCACACCACCGATGGCTCCGTAGTTCTGCGCATCGTCAGCCTCTACATCGAAGAACGGGGGCTGGAGGATACCGGCGGGGAAGCAAATCTCGTTGGTGGTGGGGTTATAGTAGGCGTTGATGGTCTGTGGATTCATGTGCCACTCCTCCTTGTCTACGGGCTTGTTCACCTTGCGGTTCAAGGCGTCAATCCAGTTCCATTCACTCACGTTGGCCAGGTTCTCGTAGAGCGAGAGTTGGTCGTCAATCTGCATCTGGCTGTAGTCTTTCCACTTGTCGGGATAGCCTATCTTGATATGGAAGTCGGCCAGTTTCGTCTTGGCTTCACCCTTCGTGGCATCGCTCATCCAGTCGAGGGCGTCGATGCGCTGACCGAGGGCCGTCTGCAGATTGCGTACCATCGTGAGCACGCGCTGCTTGCTGCTCTCAGGGAAATACTTTTCGCAGTACATCTTGCCGATGGCATTGCCCAGCACACCGTTGACCAGAGAGGTGGCCTGCTTCCATACGGGATCATCCTCTGGCTGACCTGTCAGCGACTGTACGAAGGTGAAGTAGGAGCGGCGCAGGTCCTGCGTCAGGCAAGAGGCGGCACCAGAGATGATGCGTACCTCGGCGTAGGCCTTCAGGTCGTCGAGTGGGGTGTCGGCCAGTATCTTCTCCACCTCATGAAGTGGTTCGGGCTGTTCCACCACGAGTTGCTTGAAGGCGGGGAATCCCGTCACCCAGAACACGGTGGGCCAGTCGATGCCGGGGAAGTCGCGCACCAGTTCGTCGTAGGTCATCTTGTGGTAGTTGGCATCGATGTCGCGCAACTTCACCTTGTCGTAACTGGCCTCGGCAATGCGTTTCTCGATGGCGTACACCTTCTCCACGCGCTCCTTGGCTGTTGCCTCGTCGTAGCCAAGAGCCATGAACAGACGTTTGCCGTAGGCTTTGTAGGCCTCACGGACGGCCTGTGTCTGCGGGTCTTCGTTGAAGTAGTAGTCGCGGTTGCCCAGTCCGAGTCCCGACTGCGATATGCTGACGATGTTGTTGTCGGCATCGCGGAGGTCGGCACCGGCTCCCCCGGCAAACATCATCGTGGCCTCGCCGCGACGGTCAATCTCGGCTGTCACGCGCTGGTATTCCTTACGGTCCTTGATGGCGCGAATGCGCTCGATGTAGGGCATGATGGGTGCCAGCCCCTGCTCGTTGCGCGTCAGGGTGTCCATCATCTGGTTGTAGAGTGTCCCGATCTTATAGCCCAGCGAGCCCTTCTCCTGTGGTTTGGTCGAGAACTCCAGGATCATCTCCTGAATCTGTTTCTGGTTCTGCTCATAGAGGTCCATGAAGGCACCGTTGGTCATCTGGTCGTCGCGCAGCGGATGCGTCTTGAGCCAGTTGCCGCAGGCATATTCCACGAAGTTGTCACCTGGTTTCACGTCAAGGTTCATGTTTGCCTTGTCGTAACCCTTGTCCTGTGCGAAGGCTGTCCCTCCGCAAATCAGCATCAATGAGAGGCTGACGATTCTGAATGTTGTTTTCATACCTATATTAACAATAAAGTTATCTCTTAGACGCTACAAATGTACAAATAACTACACAACCTTGTAATAATTTGACGTTGCAATAGTACGAAAAGTTGCGGAAAGCACACGCTGTTCTTACTCGTTCGTCACTTCAATATAGAAACTGAACGGGCGGAAGCCGTCGTTGCAACTGATCATCGCACTCATGGGGTCCTTCATCCATCCGTCGTAGAAATTACCCTCGCCACGAGCCAATGATTCCACAAATGGCCTCATCGATTCCCATGCCGACGGACACAAGCCCTCAGGGCACTGACCGTCAACGGAAATCCATTGCTGCCCCTCCCTGACATCACAGGTATGCTCAATCGGATTCTCGTATTTCGCCATCAGGTCGCCATAAACCGTCTGCCGAATGGCTGTTATTCGTACTTTATTCATATTTTTCTTATATCGTATTGATTGTCCGTTGCAATTCTTCTAAGAACCGGGCGGCGTGCTTACCGTCCATTTGGGCATGGTGGAACTGGAAGGAGATGGGTAGGGTAGTCTTCAGCCAGCCCTTGCGGTAGCGGCCCCAGGCCAGGAAGGGGTTGTTGAAGATGCCGTTGTATTGATTGACGATACTGTCGAGTTCCGTGCCCGTGACTGCTGACGTGCCCACGATGATGGCTTCATCGTCGAGGATATCCTGACGGGTCTGGCTGATGGTCTCTGTCAGATGCAGGTAGTTGGCATTAAACGCCTCCAGGTCGTCGGTGACGGCCACGTCGCAGAAACTGAGTCCACCCTTGACGTTATCCGCTATCACGTTGATGGCCATGCGGTCGTATTTGTACAGTTTCCCGTCCTGTGGCAACATATAGAACTCCTCTATCTTTGAAGCAGCCTGGCCGATGCACCAGCACAGCAGCATGTTGAACTTCATGCCGCGTCGTCGGCTCACCTTACGAAGCCGTGTCACGTCGAACGTCTTCGTGAGCGTCACCATCGGCATGGGCGACTTCGTCCACAGTTCGAAGGCGATGGCTCTGTTGGTATCCTTGGGATCGATTTCCTGTTTCATCGTTTTATTGGTTTTCGACCACAAAGTTACGCATAATTGTCGAGACAGCCAAGCATTTGGGATATTTTTCACGAATTTGTGACGAATGGCGCGATTAAAGCGAGGGGAAAGTTAAGGGACATCAAGAAGGAAATCATCTAAAAAATAAGAGGGCCGACAGCAGATTCGTCTGTCAGTCC
>Ga0256407_10006051_pt1 | contig 18944 bp, 15 predicted proteins | sample RumenRJG_04DNA_FD_193489 | JGI IMG/M metagenome (GOLD analysis project Ga0256407, IMG submission 193489) | Bovine rumen microbial communities from Lethbridge, Alberta, Canada - RJG_04 | ecosystem: Host-associated > Mammals > Digestive system > Stomach > Rumen | place: Canada: Alberta... | reverse complement strand
TTTCTGCTTATACATCCCCAAAAGAACTCAACAGTTCAGGGCGCTTTGTTTTTATGTAAGGGCGCCTCTATGCATTCACAACGTTGATGGGTGCACCGCCGACGAAAGCTTTCACATTGTCGATGGCGATGTCTACCAAGCGGACACGAGCTTCGTAGGTTGCCCAAGCGATGTGTGGGGTGATGTAGGCATTGGGGGCAGAGAGCAGCGGATTGTCGGCTGCAGGCGGCTCGCTGCACATCACATCGGCACCATAAGCACCTAACCGACCTGTGCGAAGAGCCTCGGCCACATCCTTCTCGTTCACCAATGGACCGCGGCCTGTATTGATGAGAATAGCGCCTGGCTTCATCATCTGAATGGACTCCTTGTTGATCATTTCGCGCGTGGAGTCAGTTAGCGGACAATGTAGCGTAAGAATGTCGCTGACGGCAAGCAAACCTTCAAGGGTGGTCTTCTGAATGCCTTCGGGCAGGTCGGCCGAGTTCTTGCTGGTCATTGCAAACACGTCCATTCCAAAATCGCGGGCAATGATGGCTACTTTCCATCCGATATTGCCCAGTCCAACAATGCCAATAGTCTTTCCAGCCAGTTCGTGGAGCGGTGTGTCCCAATAGACAAAGTCTGGACTCTGGCTCCAGCGGCCTTGACGGTTTTGCTCAGCATAGTGACCGATGCGGTTAGTGATGTTCAGGATATGTGCGAACACCATCTGCGCCACACTTGCGGTGCTATAGGCAGGAATGTTGCAAACGTCAATTCCTTGCTCACGAGCGGCACGGATGTCAATGTTGTTGAATCCTGTGGCCAGTTCGCCGATGTACTTCAATCGTGGCAACGCCTTGATGACCTCGGCGGTCATCTGTACTTTGTTTGTAAGCACGATATCAGCTTCTTTGGCGCGCTCTACAACCTCATTAGCTGGTGTGCGATCATACACGGTCAGCGTTCCTAATTCTTTCAGCGGTTCCCAACTCAGGTCACCGGGATTGGCACTATAGCCATCTAATATTACAATGTTCAACATCATGTGAATTAATAATTTACGATTTTATATTAATCTAATACTATATTCTTTTTATTTCTGAATACGTTTCTTACATTCCTCCTTTCAAAGCAGGGTCGGCTCCTTGGCTGAAGCGGTCGCCCCAACATTGGAGCATGCGCTGATAGAGTTTCTCCTCTGAGGGCGTGTGCTGTGCCTCCCATAACCGTTCATTTTGGAGAGAGTCGGGCAAGAACTGTTGGCGCACGAAGTTGCCAGGATAGTCATGGGCGTACTTGTAACCATCACTATAACCGAGGTCGGCCATGAGTTTCGTGGGAGCATTTCGTAGATGGAGTGGCACAGGTTGGTTGCCCGTCTTGCGCACAAGGTCGAGCGCTCGGCCAATGCCCATATACGAGGAATTGCTCTTGGGACTACAAGCCAAATAGACGGCACACTCGGCCAAGGGGATGCGGCCTTCTGGCCATCCTATCTTCATTACTGCATCGAATGTGGCGTTGGCCAGTAAGAGAGCATTAGGGTTAGCCAGGCCGATATCTTCAGACGCACTTATCACCATGCGTCGGGCTATGAACTGCGGATCTTCGCCACCCTCTATCATGCGGGCCATCCAATAGAGTGCCGCATCGGGATCGCTGCCACGGATGCTTTTGATGAAAGCCGAAATGATGTCGTAGTGCATCTCGCCATCCTTGTCGTAGGCCAAGGGATTCTGTTGCAGCCGATTTTCCACCAGTTCATCGGTTATCTCCACGGTTTCGCCTTCATTGGCCGCCTCGACCACCAGCTCCAAAATGTTCAGCAGTTTACGAGCATCGCCTCCACTATAACGAAGCATCGCCCCCGTTTCTTTTAAATTGATGGATCGTTTCTGCAATTCCACATCGTTCGCGATAGCTCGGTGGAGGAGTTGCAGCAGATCGTCTTTCTCCAACGGCTTCAACACGTAGAGCTGACAACGGGAGAGCAGCGGACGTATGACCTCGAATGACGGATTCTCTGTAGTAGCACCTATCAGATTGACGATGCCTTTCTCCACAGCTCCAGGAGCGAGTCTTGCTGCGACTTGCTGAAACGGTGGATCTCATCGATGAAGAGGATGGGGCTGGCCTGACGGAAGAAACCACCCTTCTTTGCCCGTTCGATGACGTCGCGCACGTCTTTCACACCACTGGTCACAGCACTCAGCGTGTAAAACGGAGTCTCCAACTTATGGGCTATGATCTGTGCAAGCGTTGTCTTCCCTACCCCGGGAGGTCCCCAAAGGATGAACGACGAGATATGTCCTGCATCAATCATCTTGCGCAGGACAGCCCCTTCGCCCACCAAGTGCTGCTGACCGATGTATTCGTCGAGCGTCTTCGGGCGCATTCTTTCTGCTAACGGCTGTGACATATTCGCTGCAAAATTAAGCAATAATCCTCATATTATCGAACAATTAGCGAACATTAACCATGAGAAAGGAAAAAAAATCTGCAAAAAACTTGCATAATAGGTTTTATGCCATTAACTTTGCAACCGAAAGAATTCGAGATACATGAGAATCTGTATTCTACAGACCGATATCGCTTGGGATGCACCACAAGAAAACCGTCGATCAGCCGAACAATTGATGTCTGCGGCTGGAGATGCCGATATGTATGTGTTGCCGGAAATGTGGAACTCCGGGTTCATGACCGGCACTACTCCACCCGACCACCGTGAATCCCTGATATGGATGCAACAAATGGCTCAGCAAAAAGAGGCAGCCATTTGCGGTAGCATGGCCGTTGATGTAGGAGGGAGATGGGCGAACAGGCTCTTCTTCGTCTGTCCAGACGGAAGGATAGAGCATTATGACAAGCGCCATCTCTTCGGTTATGGAGGTGAGCCACAACTATACAAAGGCGGAAAGGAACGCATCGTTGTGGAATATGGTGGCATGCGATTCCTTCTGGCAGTATGCTACGACCTACGATTCCCCGTGTGGATGCGCAACCTGGGCGATTATGATGCCCTACTCATTGTGGCCAACTGGCCTGAATCGCGCAAACAGGTTTGGACTACGCTGTTGAAGGCAAGAGCACTCGAAAACCAATGCTACGTGATAGCCTGCAACCGTATTGGCGACGACCCTGTGGCACATTACACCGGGGGCTCCATGATCATCGACGCAAAAGGTCAGATATTGACTGCCGACAACGGAGCAGAAGAAGCTATCGTTGGTGAAATCCATCGCGAGGAATTGCTGAAGTTCAGAAAGAAATTCCCGGTTCTCCCCGATGGAGACCCGTTTACCATTTTAAAATAATTATACGAACATAATATGAAAGAGACTCAGAAAAAAACATTCACGCTAAAAACCCTGACCAAGAGCAGTGTCTGGGACATTCAGGAGAATGATGTTTTCAGAATGTGGAACTCGGCTGAAAAAGATGCCGACTTGAGAGAGAATCTCAAGCACTATCTCGACGTGATACGTTCGGCCTTCGAGATTGAAGAAATCAAAATCGACAAGCCCGAAGTGGTTAAGAAAATCACAGCAAGAGGCTTTAAGGTGGGAAACATCAAAATAGACGAGAATACAAAAGTGAAGCTCGCCGTGAAGAAACGTCCCATATCACGGGTTACCGACTTGACCTACGAAAACATACGTCATATCTCAGCCGCCAAACTGATAAAAGTGCTCGATAGAAATTTCGGGGGTGGATGGGACTCTTTGTCGCAAAGCATCAAGGACATCATACAGAGTGGTTTCGACATTAGCACCACCACATTGCCTAAGGATCGTCTACGCAAGCCTGGAGGGATGTATGAGAAAATGATGAACGAAGGCTTTGAGGTGCTCGAAATTGCTAAGGGCATGTGGGTGGAAGCCATCTTCGCAAAGGTAAAACCCATCATTGAAAGACCGAAGATGAAGTTCAATGTCGAAGATGAGGAAAAAGACTATGAAAGCGACGAGGATCTCCCCGACAGAGACGACTACGACGAAGACGAAGACGAGTACGACGAGGACAAACTCACAGAGGAGAGCTATCGCACTACCATAGACACCGACCCAGAAGAGCTCGACCTTGAAGCCGCCGAGGTGGCCGACGATGACGATTATTAATGCTTGTTTTCGAGGTAAAGCCGCCGCTCCTTTGATTAGGATTATGCGTTCATAAGATACTGGTGGCACATGTCAGCACAACGCTCGCCGTCGATTCCTGCCGAGACGATGCCGCCGGCATAGCCGGCTCCCTCGCCGCAGGGGAAAAGACCTTGGACGGTAATATGCTGAAGTGTGTTGTTGTCGCGGATGATTCTTACTGGTGAAGAGGTGCGAGTCTCAGTGGCGATGAGCACAGCCTCATTGGTTAAGAATCCGTGGCTCATCCGTCCGAAATTCTTGAAGCCCTGCTGCAGACGGCTGACGATGTAGGAAGGCATCCAAAAGTGCAATGGACTGGATATCAGCCCAGGTGCATAGCTGCTGCGCGGTAGGTCGTAGCTCAAACGGTTGTTCACGAAATCGGCCATTCGCTGAGCTGGTGCGGTCTGTTTCATATTCCCTTGTTGCCAGCAATCGTGTTCCAGACGTTCCTGATAGTCCATCATTCGCAAGGGAGAGTCACCTTCTACATCCTCGGGATGAATCTCCACCACCATGCCGCTGTTGCTCCATTGGGTGCCACGATTGGCAGGACTCATGCCGTTGACCACAATCTGCTGGGGACCAGTGGCAGCCGGAATAACAAACCCACCAGGACACATGCAGAAAGAATAAACGCCGCGGCCCTCTACTTGAGTGACAAAACTGTATTCTGCGGCGGGTAGCCAATTGCCTCGTCCATTACGGTTGTGATACTGTATCTGGTCTATCAACATGGCAGGATGCTCCAAGCGTACACCCATAGCCAATGCCTTGGCCTCAATTTCTATGCCTGAAGCAAAGAGATAGCGGTAGACATCACGGGCAGAATGTCCTGTGGCCAAGATTACAGGTCCTCGGAATTCTACCTGTCTTCCGCTGACGAGTTCTACAGCTTCGATGCCTTCCACACGACAATCATGCAAAAGCAGCTCAGTCATCTTTGTCTGGAAATGCACTTCTCCCCCACTCGCGAGAATGGTGTTGCGCATGTTTTCGATAACTCTTGGCAACTTGTCCGTACCGATGTGGGGATGGGCGTCTGACAAGATGGCTGTAGATGCCCCATGTTGGCAGAACACGTTGAGTATCTTTTCGGTCGAGCCGCGCTTCTTACTGCGCGTGTAGAGTTTGCCGTCGCTGTAGGCTCCGGCACCACCTTCGCCAAAGCAGTAGTTGCTCTCAGAATCGACTTTTTGTGTCTTGGTGATCAGGCTGAGGTCTTTCTTCCGCTCGTGCACGTCCTTGCCACGTTCCACAACGATGGGTCGCAGTCCTAATTCTATCAACCGCAGGGCGGCAAAGAGCCCTCCCGGTCCTGCTCCTACCACCACCACAGCCGGACGTTTGTCCACCTTATTATATATTACGCGCGCGAAAGCCTCGTCATCTGGATCCTCGTTGATGTATATACGGACTTTCAGATTGACGTAGATGGTACGCTGACGAGCATCGATACTGCGTTTGAGCACCCGAATGTGTCGGAGAGTGCGTATGTCAGTTCCCTGTTCGCGGGCTACATATTCCTTGATGGATTGCTCATTGGCAGCCTGCTGAGGCAATAGCCTGAGTTGCAGTTCTTGAGTCATATAGTCTATTGTGCTTGATCGCGCCGAGTGCGAGTAATATCGAAGAAATAGGTAAGCTTCACGACGATGTTGCTGAAACGTGAAGTGCTGAAAAAGTCGCGCTTCGTGTCCTTATACATATTACCCAGTCCATAGTAGTAGCGCGCCTCGAGCAAGAGATGTCCCATCTTCGGATGAGAATACTCCATACCTACACCAGCTGCAATACCATAGTCCACCCTGTTCTGTACGGCCATCGTGTCCTGCTGTACGGTATTATTCACTCGGTCGAGGAGATTCCGGTCAGACAGTTCGAAGTTCTTTACGGTCTTGTCGGAGAGATGAAAGCCAACCTGAGGTCCAGCCTGGAAGAAGAACTGCATACCCTTCTGTTCGCGTCCCCAAGCCAGGTGTGCGAAGACCGGCACCTGCAGATAAGTCATATCTCGCTGACATTGTTCTGCCACACCCGTTGTTTCATTGATGACAGGTTTGTCGTTCCTATCCCATATCCGCTCTTTCCATCCTATCTGTGCCAGGTTCACCTCGCCATAAATAGAGCAGATGGTGTTGAAGTACTTCTCGCAGACGTAACGGACAGACAATCCGCCCGTTAACCCGCCGTGGAGCGACTGGGGCACTTTAGGCAGGAAGGCCACATTGCTCAGTACATATCCACCATTCACACCGATGGCCAGGTCGTTGCGATGCTCGCCAATCTGCGCCTTTGAGGGCATGCAGAAAAGCAGCAATAAGCAACATGCCCATAAGAAACGGCTGAGGAATACTGATTTGTTCATCAAAATGGAAGAATTAGAACGTAACGGTAGAAATGGTCTTGTCGTGGTTGTAGTGTATCAGCATAAACTGGTTGTTTTGCCAGCCTCCCGTACCCACACGGTCGAACTTGAACTGAGTCTGCACGGCCTGTGTATCGGGTGTGTTGCCGGTGAAGTCGTTGCCCTGAACATGGATGCCTTTGAGGAAGAACATAGCCTGATCGTAGCCTGTGATGGCGAACCTCGGTTTGGCTTCCATCATCGGCGTATGGAACCAGCGCTGATAGTCGCTCTCGAGCTGAGCAGTTTTCGACGACGATGCGTTATGATAGAAATGGGTGGGTATGAACACGTCGTACTGGAAGAAGCGTTCCTTGTTGATACGTTCGTAGAGAAGCCAGTCGGTATAGCCATACATCGACACTCTCAGGTTGCGGTTGTTCTGCGTCAGTACATCGAGCTTTTTGAACACAGCCGTAAGTTCTGGCGAACGTCCTGTGTTCAGTATCACTACATTGGGCTTGTCGAGCGAGAATGCTTTGGCAAACAACTCGTCGGAGCTGGTAAGGTTGGTAATGCTGTATTCTATATTTCGCTTCTCGAGCTGTTCGCGCAGCCCAAAGGTGAAGATGCCCTTATTGCTAGTTTTGTCGTTACAGTCAATGATGACGGGATGATAGTCGGCAAAACGGGCGAGAAAGGAGCTGATGGCTTTGCTGTTAAGCTCCTCAGGTGACTGGTATACTTGGTAAACGAAGGGATTCTCAGCCACTTCATTACCGTTGATGGAGAACGGAATGACCACGCGGATATTGTTCTTGCGGGCAAACTCGCCCAAGTGTTTCACTTGCTTGGTGTAGAGTGGTCCGAAGATAATGTCGAGTTTGTCGGCTCCTTCTTGAAGGAAGGTCTGCCGGATGTCGGCATCGATGTTGACGTTCCACGCACGGACATCCACCGAAACGCCCTGCCGTTTCAGTTCACTGATAGCCATCAGCATGCCACGATAATACTCCACCATGCGTCGACCATCACCGTCGACATCGTGAAGAGGCAACATCACGCCTACGCGGATGGGCCGTTTCGTGATGTCGTCGACTGGCTTCACAGGCTCCTTGGGCGTCTCCACTTTCTCTGTAGGATAGGGAATATAGATGTAGTCACCCTTCCGAAGTTTGTAGTTGGGCAAGCTCATCTCGGGGTTCGCCTTCATCAGTTCCTCCACACTAATACCGTACTGACGTGAGATGCCGAAGAGCGTCTCCTTCTTCTTCACTTTGTGCATGGTCTGCCAGTTCTGAACTTGTGCTTCCACCTCCATACCTCCTAAAAAGAGGAATATTAGCGCAAAATATCTTAAATAATGCATCATAATAACGCTTAATTGATGAATTTGGATGCAAATTTACAAAAAAAGTTGTATCTTTGCACAATAAACAGACAACAAAATGAAAATATTTCGATTATTTGCACTATCAATGCTGATTTTAACGGCACAGAGCCTCTGGGCTGATGATGAATACCCTTCTGTTCACCCCTCTGTCACCTTTATCAAAGCCAATGGTGAGGAAACCGACAGCGCGCAGTATGCCGGATCTGCACCCATCATCGGACGCTTCATGGCAAATCCTGAAAATGTGGGCGACTATACTGCCAACTACGAATGGAGATTTTCGAAAGAAGGCGAGGAAGAACCCTACCTCATCCGCTATGAAGAAGACACCGAGTATCGGTTCACTGATTCCGGATCACACTTGATTGTGCTCTACGCTACTTTTGTCAAAGGCAACGACACCATACCTTACCGGGATGAGACAGAACCCTTCCGGCTCGTCATAAGCGAGAGCCGTCTGGAGATGCCAAATGCCTTCTCGCCTAACGGCGACACTTTCAATGATGTCTACAAGGCCAAACGTGGATGGCAGTCGCTTGTGGAGTTCCACGCCGCCATCTACAACCGATGGGGGCAGAAACTCTACGAGTGGGACGATCCGGCTGGTGGCTGGGACGGTAAGTTCAATGGTGTAGACGTGAAACAGGGTGTTTATTTCTGCGAGGTGAAAGCCAAAGGGGCAGATGGTAGGAAATACCACATTCGCACAGACGTGAACCTACTTCGTACCTTCAACGAGAACGGCAACTCCACCGTTTCCGAATAGCACATACCACTTCTCTCCCCTCATTTTTGAAAAGAGTCATGGAGGATTTTTAGCCTGTTTTCTGTTATGGAAAAAATCTCTGTCTATGGAGCCCGCGTACATAACCTGAAGGATATCGACGTGGACATCCCCCGCAACAGTCTGACAGTTGTTACAGGATTGAGCGGATCGGGCAAGTCGTCATTGGCCTTCGACACCATTTTCGCTGAAGGTCAGCGACGGTATATCGAGACTTTCTCGGCCTATGCTCGCAATTTCCTCGGTGGTATGGAGCGTCCCGATGTGGACAAAATAACAGGGTTGAGCCCCGTTATCAGCATCGAACAGAAGACGACCAACAAAAATCCACGCTCTACTGTAGGCACCACAACAGAAGTCTACGACTTCCTGCGCCTGCTCTATGCCCGCGCCGGAACGGCCTATAGCTATATGACAGGCGAGAAAATGGTGAAATACACGGAGGAGAAAGTGCTCGACATGATCCATCAGGACTATATGGGCAGGCGCATCTACATCCTCGCTCCTCTGGTAAGAAACCGAAAGGGACATTATCGCGAACTCTTCGAAAGCATGCGTCGCAAAGGTTATCTCCACATCCGCATAGATGGCGAGATGCAGGAGATTGTGCGAGGAATGAAAGTGGATCGCTACAAGAACCATAACATCGAGGTGGTTGTAGACAAGCTTCGTGTGCAGGAGAAAGACGACAACCGACTGAAAAAAAGCGTTACAACAGCCATGAAACAAGGAGACGGACTGCTCATGATTCTGTCGGAGGAACCCACGTTTACGCTTAAGTACTACAGTCGCCGGCTGATGTGTCCCACTTCAGGCATCTCCTACGGGGACCCTGCTCCCAACAAATTCTCGTTCAACTCTCCGGAAGGGGCCTGCCCCCATTGCAAAGGGTTGGGATTTGTGAACGCCATCGACCTTGCTAAGGTGATACCCGACGACCGTCTCTCCATTCACGAGGGAGCCATCGTCCCTTTGGGCAAATACAAGAATCAGATGATTTTCTGGCAGATAGAGAGCATCTTGGAGAAATATGACTGCACAGTCAAAACTCCTGTGAAGGACATTCCGCAGGATGCTATGAGCGAGATACTCTACGGATCGTTAGGCAATGTGCGCATCGACAAAGAGCTAGTACACACTTCGTCCGACTATTATGTGGAGTTCAACGGTATTATCAAATATCTGCGCAACGTGATGGAACACGACGACAGCGCCAGCGCGCAGAAATGGGCCGACCAATTCCTGGCCACCACGCAATGTCCGGAATGTAAGGGCATGAGGCTCAACCGAGAGTCGCTCTCGTATAAGATCTGGGACAAGAACATCACGGAATTGGCTCAGATGGATATTGCTGAACTGCGCGAATGGCTCAACGTCGCACCAGAGCACATGGATCATCAGCAACAACAGATAGCCGCAGAAATTATCAAGGAGATACAGACACGGTTGGGTTTTATGTTGGAGGTAGGGCTCGACTATCTCTCGCTCGACCGCCCCTCGGCATCGCTCTCTGGGGGTGAAAGTCAGCGTATCAGGCTTGCCACACAGATTGGTTCGCAATTGGTGAACGTGCTTTATATCCTTGACGAGCCGTCAATCGGACTTCATCAACGCGACAACGAGCGTCTGATTGCCTCGCTGAAAGAACTGCGCGACATCGGAAATACCGTAATCGTTGTAGAACACGACAAAGACATGATGCTCAATGCCGACTACATCATAGACATCGGACCGCGTGCTGGACGTAAAGGAGGAGAGGTGGTGTTTCAAGGGAAGCCTGCTGATATGCTCAAGACCGATACGCTCACCGCACAATATCTTAACGGAAAGAGAACCATCCCCCTGCCTGCCGCGCCACAATCATCTGCCTCAGAACCTACTCCTTGTTCAGAGAGTAACACCTCCACCGTTGCCCCACTCCCCTACCGTCGTGCTGGCAACGGAAAGAAACTAATCATTCGAGGTGCTTGCGGTAACAACCTGAAAAACATCGACGCCGTGTTCCCCTTGGGTTGCCTCATCGTGGTGACAGGAGTTTCTGGAAGTGGAAAGTCGACACTCATCAACGAAACACTACAGCCAATCCTCTCGCAGTATTTTTATCGCTCGCTGAAAAAACCAATGCCCTATGCCTCTGTCGAAGGACTTGAATACATCGACAAGGTGGTAAGTGTAGACCAGTCGCCCATCGGGCGAACACCTCGCTCCAATCCTGCCACCTATACAGGTGTGTTTACCGACATTCGCTCCCTTTTCGTCAACCTGCCAGAAGCCAAGATTCGGGGTTACAAGCCCGGTCGCTTCTCGTTCAACGTGCGCGGAGGTCGCTGCGAGACCTGTGGAGGTAATGGCTACAAGACCATCGAGATGAACTTTCTGCCCGACGTGATGGTGCCCTGTGAGACCTGTCATGGGAAGCGCTACAACCGCGAAACCTTAGAGGTACGCTACAAAGGAAAGTCGATTGCCGACGTGCTTGATATGACCATCAACCAGGCGGTGGAATTCTTCGAGAACGTGCCTGAAATACTTCGCAAAATCAAGACAATCCAAGATGTGGGCCTCGGATATATAAAACTCGGACAACCCTCCACCACCCTCTCTGGAGGTGAGAGTCAGCGCGTGAAACTGGCAACGGAACTTAGCAAGCGAGATACGGGAAAGACAGTTTATATCCTCGATGAGCCTACCACAGGACTGCATTTCGACGATATACGCGTGCTGATGGACGTGTTGCAGAAACTCGTAGACCGGGGCAACACCATAGTGGTCATCGAGCATAATCTTGATGTTATCAAACTGGCCGACTACATCATCGACCTCGGTCCTGAGGGCGGTCGAAATGGAGGAAAGCTTCTCTCTGCAGGTACACTCGAGGAAGTGGCTGAGAGTGCTCTCGGCTTCACACCTGCTTTCCTGAAAAAAGAGCTTGATGAGAGCAGAAAAACAGGGGGGCAATTGGGGAAAATATAGAATGACCGGCTGTACTGAGAGGTTTACATGCTACTTCTTTTCCGAATGATGTGCATAGCGTCGTCGATTCATGTAGTAAGCCGACACTGATGAGAATCCCGACCGCTGAGCCAGTTCTTCCGCATGCATTTCCGGATATTCTGCTTTCAGCCGTTCTGCATAAGCAATACGTTGCCTGTTGATATACTCAGAAAAACTGACACCCTCACATTGACGTATGGCCTGCAACAAATAGGTGCGATTCGTGCCTACATGAAGCGCTAATGTATTCAGGTTTAAGTCGTTCTGCAGGAAGTAATGATCTTCATCCATCGTCTGTTGTACAAGAGCCATCAACTTGCAATATCGGTCGTCTGGCTTCTCCGTCTCTTTTGTTTCCTCGTGTTCTTCAGCCGAAGGAGTCGGTTCCTTTAAATCACGATGCATATCAATGATGCTGAATGTATTGGTAAGACCCAGCCAGCCGATGTACAACAGCATGACCGAAAAGAGCACAGACAACACATACAACGTCCAACTATGGCTTTCGAAATGTTGGCGGCCAAACAAATTCACGACAAACGATACTATCGAACACACCATCAGCGCCCAGAGCACAGCCCGCTGACGCCCCATGTGGCGCTGCTCAGTGTCGGCATAAAACTGCTCAAGCGAATGGTTGAATCGGTTGATCTGTCGAATGCCGAAAATGCAGGAAACGATTAGGAACACAGCGAACAAAACACGACATAACTGGTGAATACGTGTCATGATGAGTGCCAAACCATGAATCGAAGATGTGCGACCATGATAAAGAAACTCGTGTTGAAACACTTCGCGTTCACCCTGCGACATCAGCAGATACATTGTGCCAACCAAACCTCCCATCAGCACCGGCACCCCAATAAAACAAGCGAGCTCCCACCGACGCGATGATAGAGGGCGCAAGTCTGTGAGCTTATATATATAAATAAGGTATAGAGGATAGACCAGCAGATTGCAAACGACATAGATGGTGTCGAAACACTCATAGAAGCGTAGCTGACCAGAGAAATAGTTCAAATGCATCGCATACAACAGTGTGGCCGTAGCTGCCCAAGCCATGAGCCACGAACGAGCTCCATCGCGGTGGCGCAATTGGCTAAATAGTAGTTCTACAAACACGATGCCGCATACAAACATCGGCAAGGATAAAATGAGAGTCCGAATCATCTTTTGTGAAACATATATGAAAAGTAGGCTTTATGCCCGACCTTCGAATTGCGTGTGCAAAGGTAATGTAAATCGGTGGATTGGCAAAACCTTGATACGGTTTTCTGACTTTATGCTGACAATCTGCCCTAATTATATTACATTTTGCATATTTTGCACACTATATTTGCAGATTGTGAAGACATCAATACCCCTTTTTGTGTAATTTTGCAGTGCATTAGCAAAGAGTATTACAAAATTTAGATTTAAAAAGAAGACAACACTCTGATAATGTCCAGATGAAGATGAGTGTAATGTAAAGGGACAATGTTTCACGACACCTCTCGAATGAAGATTCGGAGGTGTCTTTCTTTTTGGCCATTATATATGATTTGACCCCACCCCCTGCCCCTCCCCTTTGTGAAAGGGAGGGGAGTGCCTACGGAGTCGCACCTATCAGGCATTTATCCCAACCCTAACATCCAATGAAAGTACATGTGGGCGCAGCAATCCCCTCCCATGTAGGGGAGGGGGGCAGGGGTGGGGTCAGTATTGTTTTTATGGTATTTGGTAATCTTGGGGTCAAATAGTATATAATTGCCTTCTTTTTTGTTGTATGGAGAAACAATCGTTTTTTTGCCAAACTCGCTGTCGGCTACTCATAGTCGTCGACGACATCGTTGATGAAATCCATCATCGGCCGCCCCACCTTAAACACTTTTATGGCTTCGTCTATCCAGTTGTCAGCTTCGAAGAAAGTATCCGGTACGTTTTTCCAACAGCAATAATCCTTCATGCGCAAATAGTCGATATACTCATAGTCGCGTGGAAAACCGCTGGGTGCCGACTTCAAATGAACAATGCCAAAACCTTTGGGCAATCCCATATCGTATTCTCCGGCATCAGCTGATTTCGGTGCACGCGCGACATCGCCAGGTCGGCCAAAGAGATTGATGAACTTGCGGCTCTCTACGATGCTCCTCCAATTGTCGATGCGGCTCATGATTTCATTCCTGCAGGCATTGAGAATGTTCGTAGGAAGCCAATAAGTGCCCACACACAGCATGCAATGGCCTGGTTCAAGATGGATGTAGTAGCCTCCATGAAGCGATTTCTTGCCGTGGGCGGCGATATATGCGCCGAAATGACGCTTATAGGGCGACTTGTCGGGCGAGAAGCGGGTGTCGCGGTTAAATCGGTAGGTCACATCCTTGATGCCGAGATGGGCTACCGACGCATCAAAGCTTGCAATTCGTGAGATAGCATTGATGATGTCTGCCTCGAAATCTTTTCGCACAGCATCATACTCTTTCTTGTTGGCATAAAACCACTCGCGGTTGTTGTTGCGCGCTATTTCTGACAGGTAGTTCAGGATTCTTTCTGCTTGCATGGGATTGAATTTAGTTGACAAGTTGACGAGATAACAAGTAGACAAGTTGCTTGTTTAATGCTCAATGTTCAATGATTTTGGGGACAGATTTCCTCGAAAGGGCACTTCTCGCAATGCGGTTTTCGGCTCTGACAAATATAACGTCCATGAAGCAATAGCCAATGGTGGGCATCAGCACGGTCTGCTGCAGGAATGTTCTTCCGGAGTTCCATTTCCACTTGATAGGGCGTGTTAGCCGTCTTCGACACCAATCCTAACCGATGACTCACCCGAAAAACGTGTGTGTCGACAGCTATTGCCGATTGCCCGAAGGCCACCGCCTGGATCACGTTGGCGGTTTTTCGCCCTACTCCAGGCAAACACATCAACTGCTGCATGCTTTCAGGCACCTCACCGCCGTATTCATCGACCAACATTTTTGACAACGCAACCAGATGGCGCGCTTTTGAGTTGGGATAGCTCACGCTGTGGATATACTCCAACACGTCTTCTTCGGTTGCCTGCGCCATCGTGTGGGCGTCAGGATAGTGTTCGAACAATGCTGGGGTAATCATATTCACGCGTTTGTCGGTGCATTGAGCGCTTAATACGGTTGCCACAAGCAATTGGAACACAGAACCGAACTCCAGTTCTGTACTCACACGGGGCATCTTCTCGCGATAATAGTCGAGAACGGCCTCGTAGCGTTGTTTCTTGGTTGTCCTGTTTGTCACGTTGTAGAAAACGGTCAATCGTCAATGATTGCCTTCAAAGGTGATCTGAGCGCATGCAGAGTTTCTTCGGCACGCAGTTTCCATTCGTTGAACGTACGCACATCGTTCTTACTCCAAGCCGAACCGAAAAAGTAGGTATAGCGGCTCTTCGGCTCATAGTCGGCAATGCCTACAGCGTGTCCTGTGATACCATTCTCAGGCTTGTCGTACTTCAGCTGCTGCGTCAGCACCTTGCCTTCTGGGAAAAGTACGCCTACATATATCTGGAAGTTCTGCTTTTCCGGATTGTCGGTAGGATCAGCATACAACACCATATCCTGCCCCAACAGCAAGTCGTCTTGCTCTTCTTCATGCACCACCACACCCATCGCCAGTCTCTCTGATGTGTTCAATCCCTCATACCAAACGGTGCAGCGATTGAAGTTGGATCCTTTGCCGAGCGAGATGATGCGATGTTCCACCACGTCAGTCTGTCCGTTGATGGTTGTAGGATTGTATGTCACATGCACCGTAAAGCGCAGCGGCCCATTGTCACATATCTCATAGTCGCGGTAGCAATAGGGAAATATGAGCCGATCGCCATCCATCAGGGCTGGTGCTCCTCCACCCAGCGAAGGCCCTACTTTGTAGCAGTCGAGCCCACGTCCGTGATCATAATGATAGGTGGTCTGCTGCTCCAAGAGCAAAGCTTCATCTTCCTTTCCCTCAGCCTTAAGCTGCTGAATGCGCGGATGGTTCGACAGCTCAGTCGCATATCGTTTCTCCACTTCCAGCTCTGGTGTATTCTTCACCCACACATCCACGCCAAAGGCTCGTTCTTGGTTGCGCTGAAGAGCTGGTCCATAAATGCGGTATGCTGTGCGATCGTTCTCCCAAGCTATATCGTCTACGCGTTCGGGATACTGCCGGCCAAAACAAATATTCTCAAATGATGAAGGCTGACCAACAGCAACCGTAAACTTCGCAGTCCCACGTGGTCTTACTGCCGCATCCATCAGCAATAGGCCGTCGTAGGTAACCTGAGAGGCCACTTCCTGCCCAAGAGCATTCTTGACGACCAATGGAGTGCCGGTTTTCACTCCTAAGCGGTGATAAACGTCGATGACCGACACCCCCACCACTTCCTGTCGCTGCATACGGTCGGGATTGCTGACCACGAGCGTCAGTTCTTTCTTTTGCGCCCATACGATTGTACTCAGTACGACGCTCATGAGTAATAATAAAGTTCTCTTCTTCATTCTTCCTCTCAACTATTTACACATTTTCTCTACCATGAAATCGGCTATCTGCCGCAACAGATGGTTGCGGGTGTTGCCCCCATAGATGCTGTGGTTGCGGTTGGTGTAGACATTCATGCGGAAATCCTTATCGGCCTGCACCAATGCTTCGGTATACTCAAAAGTGTTTTGCGGATGCACATTGTCGTCGGCCAATCCGTGACAGAGCAGCAAAGCGCCGTGCAGTTTGCTGGCTCGGGCTATAGGGCAGTCATCGTAGCCCGTGGGGTTCTCCTGCGGCGTGCGCATGAAACGCTCTGTATAGACTGAATCGTAGTAGCGCCAGCTGGTAGGAGGAGCCACAGCCACACCAGCACGGAACACGGGTCTTCCCTCGCTCATGCTCATCAGCGTGCAGAAACCGCCATAACTCCAACCCCAGATGCCGATGCGGTCTTTGTCGACATAGGGCAGCGAACCCAAATAGATGGCGGTTTCCACTTGGTCTTTAGCTTCCAGATTACCAATATTCTTATAGGTGCACTTTTCAAATTCTGCACCACGGGCACCTGTGCCGCGTCCGTCTACACAGACCACGATGAAGCCGCGCTGAGTGAGGTAGGCATCATAGAGCGCACCGCTGCCCATGCTGCCCATCGTCCAGGCATTCTTCACCTGCTGACTGCCTGGTCCGCTATACTGCCACATAATGACGGGATATTGCTTCGAAGCATCAAAATCGGCAGGACGAATCATCACGCCATTCAGTTCCACGCCCTCGCTTGTCGTGAATTTGAAGAACTCTTTTCGGGGTAATGTATAGGTTGAAAGTTTCTTGACAAGTTCTTGGTTGTCAATCATTTTATTCAATAGCTTACCCTGATTGTTGCAGAGCGTATAGACGAACGGTGTGTTGCAGTCGCTCCATTGGTTGATGAAGTAGCGGAAGCCTGTGCTGAACCAAGCGCTGTTCCATCCTTCCTGAAGCGTGAGTTGTTGTGTCTTTCCATTTTTCAGGGTGACATAAACCTCGCGGTTAAGCGGGTCTTTACCGGCTGCCTGATAGTAGACGTTGCCCGTCTGCTCATCGTAGCCATACACATCGGTGACACCATTCTTGGCATTGGTGAGTTTCTTTACCAACGTACCCGTCGACGTATAGAGATAGAGTTGCATCATGCCGTCGCGATCGCTGGGCAGCAGGATGTAGTTGTCGGTTAGGCGAATGCCGCTGATGACGTCCTCTCCCACATATTTCTCCACTTCCTCTTTGATGAGCAATTGCGACACGGTGCTGCGCGGATTGACGCCATAGAGGCACAGGCGGTCCTGATGGCGGTTCATCGTGTACACCACCATGCGGTCGGCATTGCGAGTGGCCTTGATGCGAGGGATATAGCCGTCGGCATCCAGGGGAACGTCGAGTGTGCGTGTCTGATGGCTCTTGATGTCGTAGCTCAACACGCTCACCGTGCTGTTTTCTTCGCCAGCCTTCGGATATTTATAGGCATAGGCGCCCGGATAGACGCTGTAAGCCTTGTTCTCAGGCATCAGACCTTTATAGGTTTCCAGGCTGAACTCAGGCACTTTCGTCTCGTCAAAGCGTACCCAGCAGAGCATCGTGCCATCAGCATTGAAAGCCATCGCTGAATTGAAGCCGAACTCCTCCTCGTACACCCAGTCGGGAATACCGTTGATGATGGCGTTCTGCTTGCCGTCTTTCGTCACCTGACTCTCCGAATTGTCGTAGAGCAGTTTCACCAAATATATATTATTCTCGCGGACGAAAGCTACCTGCCAACCGTCCTGGCTCCATACGGGAGCTTGCTGAGGCCCATTGTCGGAGAGTTTTTCCAAACGCCGCGTGGCAATGGTATAGATATAATAGTCTGCCGTAAACGAACGACGATAGATGCGCTTTGAATGAGTCTGAATGAGCATTTTCGTGCCGTCGGGACTCATGATATAGTCTTCAAATCGGTCGATGGTCTCCCCTACGGTGTTGTTCACGTCGAAGAGCACGGCCTGCTGTCGTCCCGTCTTGTACGAATAACTGACAATCTGCTTCCCGTCCAAACTGATCTGGGCGTAGCTCTCGCCGTCGGCCAGAGGGGTGATGGTACGCAGATACTCGGCAGAGAACGTACTGCCGGTGATGTCTTTCAGTTCCAACTCGTTGGCTGCGCTTGCATTTGCCCAAGCCATCAGGAGGGCTGCGCAGAATAACACTATTTTCTTCATGATAATCGGATTTTGTTGCAAAATTACGAAATAAAAACGTATTCTTGCGCGGTTTTTCAGATATATTAATGTAATTATATACCTTTTGACCCTGAAGCCGCGACATGCTTATTTGAAGCTGGAATAATCAGTCATGTCGAGCAACTGCTTGACAGAAACCGTCGGGTGTTTTCTCATGAACAGCTCGGTCTTCTGCACTTCGGCCGTCTTGAAGAACCGTTTGCCGAGTGCTTGGTTGGTCACCCACATGATTTTCCCTACGTGAAGGTCGCGCTCTTCCTGCTTGCAGTTTTCGAAATTGTGAAGTGGATAGAGGCTCAACAAGTAGAAGCTGACGCAGTCGGGCACGATGTTCTCGCGGTTCATCGACTTCCGTTGGCTGGCGTTGAAATACTTCTCGTAGAGTGGATACGACTCGCCCAGATACTTGTCGAGCGAGATGCCGAGGCTCTGGTCGCCCACCACGATGCTGTAGTCGAGTGTGCCTATCTGCGAGTAGATCACGGGTACAGGCATATCGGGCAAGGCCTTCGTCAGCCATTCGAAAGCCACATTCAGCTGGTCGTTGATGTCGTTCATGTTGGCAAAGGCT
>Ga0256407_10006050_pt1 | contig 18945 bp, 15 predicted proteins | sample RumenRJG_04DNA_FD_193489 | JGI IMG/M metagenome (GOLD analysis project Ga0256407, IMG submission 193489) | Bovine rumen microbial communities from Lethbridge, Alberta, Canada - RJG_04 | ecosystem: Host-associated > Mammals > Digestive system > Stomach > Rumen | place: Canada: Alberta... | reverse complement strand
AGAAACATTTACTTTCGCTACTTGACAAATTTTAATTGATTTCCCATATTTGGATTTTTAACAAAAAGATACAAATATGGGATTTTTTTTAACTATAATTAACTATTAAAATTTTGTTTTGGGGAATTTCTTTTATATATTTGCAATGTTAATAGAAAAACACAATGATACTGAAATTCATCACTTTATTATTTGCAGTTATAGTATCTGCAATTTATATTCATTATCGAATCAATAAAATTGCTAGAATGATAACTTGGCAAGAAGAAGAAACATTAAAAGAGGCAAAAACATCTTTTTGGTTGCTCGTTTTGATTTGCACTTTTTGGACAACCTATTTCTTTTTCTTTTCGTAATTTTGAAATTTAAATTAAAAAAAATATATTGACAGTTAAAACAAAAATAAAAAAAATGGCACAGTATTCAAAGAAACAATTATCACCGCTTATCAACAAGTACGGCATTGACCCAGAAACAGATAAGACATTTAACAAGATTATTGAAATGTTTGATAATCAGACCCCTTATCAAATTTGGGCTATCAGTCAAATTTATGGTAACAAGATTCCTATTCAGCACATCGAAGCGTTCCGTCAATTTGCTATTGAGAATCAGACTTTGATTCAAAAATTGTCAAAGCAAAATCTTGTATCTTACAAGACTAAAGACGATATTTCAATGCTTCAAAAAGAGATTATTGGCTTGCAGCGTATTACCCTTTTGAATGATGAGATTAATCGTTTCAACACCGCACAAAGAAAGTTGTTGCGTGATAACATTTTCAATGGAGTTGAACCATCAGCACTTATAGGATATACATCTTCTAACATTAAGAAATATTACGATATTTTCTTTAAGTTCAACAAGACATCCGCTAACCGTAAGCATAGTATCATTACAACTGCATCTGCAATTAATGATTTCGCTTTCCTTATTAGGCACATTTCTGATGGTTTGAATCGTACTTACGAATGGAACAAGGAAGATTTACTTGGATTTGTTGCGACAAACGAAAATTGCAAAGATGTTAGGGTTATTTACAACAAGGGTAATATTGTTGTTCTTGAAATCCCTACTTACGATGCAAGTCACACTCTTTGCCACGGTCGCACATCTTGGTGTCTTACACGTTCAAAAGACTATTTCAGCCAATACGTAACAAGTAAGCAAGGCAACCGACAGTTCTTCTATTTCGACTTCTCCAAGCCAGAAAGCGATGATTTGTCTCACGTAGGTTTCACCGTATCTCCAACACAAGGCATTGTCTATGCGCATTCAAAACAGAACACAGATATGCGCCAAAACAGTTCCTACACCTACAATGGTCGAGCAATGTCAATTAATACAGTTCTTGATAATGCTGGAATTAAGCAGACTTTGTTCATCCATCTTAACGGTATCAATGGATTTACTTGGGATATGGCATCTATTTTGAATTTCATTGCTAACAACAACGAAATTTCGATTTGCATCAACAAGAATGGTCGATTGGTTGTTAGAATTCATTCTAAGAATGCATTCAAGAAACTTCTTGGCAACACACTTGTACAAGGTGACCGTTTGACTTATGATGAAAAGAACGGTGGTGCTATCTATGCAATCATCGATACCAATGTTGCTCCCGATGACGAGGTTTCTATGGTTACAATGCAAGTTTCCAAAGATGAATATGGTTTTATGTCAATCAAGCAGATGATGAATGCATATGCTGCTGACATCACAAATCAGAAGCATCTGAACAAAATTGGCATTTTGGCATCTGAATTCATCAACCAAGAGAAGATTAAGCCGAGCATTTTGCTTCACAAGTATATTGATGACAAGAATGAGAATGATGCAATCAAACTCATTAATGAGAATCCTAATGAGTTGGATGTGAATTACTTGTTCAATTCTAATGCACCAATCTACAAGGCTATCGACAACAATATGTTGGGCTTGTTTGATGCAATTGTCAAGTCACCCAAATTTGATTCATCTGTAATGGATTCAATTGGTGAACCAATCTTGCAGTCGCTAATCTATGAATATGCCGACAAGGTATCTTCGCGTGAAAACGTTGATGGTGTCAAGAATATGATTGACAGTATCTTGAAGAGCGAAACATATGATTTCAACGCAAGAAACATCAACCTCGATACCGCACTCAATGTGGCTGCTGGTTTTGAATGTACAAATTGGATTCTTGCTGAATTGGTAAAGCATCCAAGCGTTGATATGAATGTCATCAACGATGTCAACTGTGCTGCATTTGGTGAGGCTATCCGTAGGGGTAACATTAACGGTGCAAAGATTCTTTTGACACGTAGTGATATTAACATCACCAACCATGACAAAGAACTTCTTAAAGAAAAGGGTATTTCACTCGATTCTTTGAAGCCATCTGCTGATGCTATGATTGATATGTCTGCAAATCAAAGCAATATGAAAGACATTTCAAGCAAGTTGGTTGAGGCTTTTGCTAGTGCATTGTCAATGAGAAAGTAATTTTTCTTTGATATTGATACCTTATTATCCGCTTAGATTGTTAAAATGTCTAAGCGGATTTTTTTAATAATTTTTAACATTATTTTTTTGCGTTATTTAATTTTTTTTTATATCTTTGCAAAAAAAGAATATATATATGGATATTTTTCAGAAAAAATTAAGAAACAGATTTTGCAATTCATATCCAATTCAAGTTGTTCATTCACCATATTTTGAGGAAAGAATAAATTTGCTCAATAAGCAACTTAAAACACGGAACGTTTGGGATGATTTGACATATACTTTATATAGGAAATTTGATGGAAATGTGGAATCATTGTTAAATTGTTACGATGAAACAAAACAAAAAATAATTTCATCTGTAAGAGAAACAAAAGATTTTGAAGATTTCAATAATATGGATATGGCAAAATTTTCTATCCCGAAATATCCTAACACCTCATTATATACAGAAATAAATGATGGTGAAAGATTTATTTCAATAGATTTGTCAAAGGCTAATTTCCAAGCCATCAATTTTGTGAATTCAAATGTATTGTTCAATTGTGGGACTTATACTGAATTCATCAATCGTTATACTGATGTTAATTTCTTTATAAATTCAAAATATCTTCGTGAAAGGATTTTTGGCGAACTCAACCCTAAACGAACATCTACAATTGAGAAATACATTATCCATTTAATTATTACCGATGTTCTTTCAAAAGTTGATTGGCTCAATGAACACTTTGATTTGTTTCTTGTAAACAATGACGAAATAGTATATAAATTAAAAAATAAGGATAACAAGGTTTGGGAAACAATTGAAGATTCTCTTTTGTCATCGCTTGTGAGTTTGATATTCAACAATGAATCAACCAATGGCATTATTGCGAAAGTTGAAAAATTCACTCTTGTAAAGCATCAATTTGAATTTGCTTGCTCAGATGCGAAATTAAACGTGTATCAGAAATGCATAAAAAACAAGGAAGTTGATTTGCTTTATTGCTGCCCAAACATCTTTTATACGCAAGTTTATAAACTAATCAATGATATTCCTTTGACAGAAAACGATTTGGTGTTCTACAACAATCACGAACTAGCAAAATTTTTAAACCCGCTTCAATATGAACGTAAATTATACCAAAAATTATAAATTATTTATGCGTTTTTTGAAAGATAAAAATCTTCGATTCAAAATAATCAACAATATAAATAAAAAACCAAATAATTTTCGAAAAGAGTTTTCAATACCCGAACTTTTTAATAATGCCATTAATCATTTACCAAATAACCCATTGTGTAGTAGACGAATTGGTTTTGATTGGGACAAATCTTTTGAAGGGTATGGTTTTTGGGATATTATGAATACCGAATTAGAAAATTTTTTAAAAAAACAAATATATGAAAATTGAGAATTTTTTTACTAATAGAAACAAATTGGCAATAAATTGGGATTTTGTTTGGTCTATTCCAGAATTTGAGGTTCTAAGAGAAACACCACAAAGCACCAAATGGCATAAAGAAGGGTGTGTAGCAAACCATACCAAAATGGTTGTTGATGCCGCACAGAAAGAAATTGCAACAACAAAAGAAAATATGGAATTCAAAACCATTATGCTTATTTCCGCTTTGTTTCATGATGTTGGAAAAGGTGTTAATCCATATTTTAACCCCGAAAAAGAAGATTGGTCATCTATTAATCATGCCGAAGAGGGTGAAAAAATAACAAGACGTATTCTTTGGGATGAAAATCCGTTCATTAGGGAAACAATTTGCTATTTTGTCAAAAATCACATGAAACCATTGTACATTCTTGACAACATAGAAAGTTCCCGTGAATTGATTAAACTTTCGTGTGAACCATTATATCCAAAATATTGTAACATCAAGAATCTGTGTCTTTTGAAAAAATTTGACAATTTGGGCGCAATTTTTGATGATGATTCTTGGATTGAGAAATTGGAATTCACCAAAAGCCTTGCTGAAGAATTAGGTTGTTTTGAATCGCCTTTTCATTTTGCAAACACATCTACCAAATGGGATTATTTAAATGTTTCTGTAAAAGAAAAACCAATTTTCATTGAAGAAAAATTTTCGTTTAATGCTTATATAACATTTGGTACTGATTACAAGTCAGAGGATAAAAACATTATTACCATAACAAAAGACAATTGTGATGACATAATCGACAAGATTCTTGAACTGTGCGATTACGAAAAAGATTTTGTTATCAATATTGATGATGTTGAAGATTATGACATAGAAAAAATAATTGAAACTATTTTCTTTTATGAAGGAAAAACCGTTTTTGTTTATGGTTCTGACAAGTTTCAACAGTATCTTTCGTCAACACTTTGCTTTGATTACATCAATAAAAACTAAATAAAAAAATGGATAATAATTTATTTTCAGAGGTTGCAACATATCTTAAAAACGCAATTAAAGATTCAAGATTTGACGGTCACGTCTGTCTTGTGGGTGGTTGTGTGCGTGATTCCATTATGGGTAGAGAAATCCACGATTTTGATGTTGTTGTTGACCTATATAATGGTGGTATCGTTTTTGCCACTTGGCTTGCAATGCAAGACAAAAATTTCGTCAGCACCAAAAACCCTATTGTATATGGTCAAAAACAATGTGCGCTATATAAATTCAATTTGAATGGAAAAGACATATCACTTGAATGCTGTCAAACACGTTTGAAACCAGTAAAAATTGATATTACATTGCCAATTAATCTCAGAGACCAAAATTTGGGCACATTTTCTTCTGATGCTGTTTTGCGTGATGCTACAATCAATTCAATATATGTAAATGTTTCTACTGGCGCGATATATGACCCAAATGACGGAATGGGAGACATTAAAAAAGAAATGCTTAGATGCCCACATGAGCCATCAGTGATTTTTAAGGATGACCCATTGCGAATGATGCGTTTAATTCGATTCAGTTCTGTCCTTCATTTCAGCATTGACAAGAAAACTTGGCTTGGAATTATTGAAAATCATGAATTAATTAAAACTGTTGCGGTTGAAAGAATTGCTGACGAATTCAATAAGATTTTACTTTCTAGTGAACCTAGTGTCGGTCTTAAAAGACTAATGGCAAGTGGTTTGCTTTTTGACATTTTCCCACAAATGTATGAAATGAATCACATTGGCGATGGCTATAACATCAAAATGCCATATAATGTTTGGGAAAACGCATTATATGCAGTAGATTGTGCAGAAGAAAAATTGCCAAACAGACTCGCCTCCCTTTTCTGTCAAATTGGTAAAACTAAAAAATATAAAGTTACAAACCATTTTATTTTTAACAGATTTGAAAAGGAAAGTGAAGACATTACTACAAATATTCAAATGACACAATTGAAAAGGTTTGCGTGGCAATTTCTTGTTTTAATAAGTTCAGTGGTTTAGCACCAAACGAAGAACCAAAAGATAAAACAATTCGCAAATTCATTTCGGAAGCAAAGCCAAATCTTTCACTTGTTATGGATGTTATGAAATCATTTGCATTTGCATCTAATAATACGTTTCTAGTAGAAAAGTATTATAAGATTGAAGAATTGGTGGAAAATTTCAAAGACAATTCATTTGTTTTGCCAATTAACGGTTATGAGATTATGAAAAAATTCTCTTTAAGACCTAGTAAAAAAATTGGTGATATTTTGAATGTTATCAAAGATAAAATGTTTGAAAATCCAACTATGACCAAGGATGAGGCTTTTAAAATTGTCCAAAAAATTTTAAAATAATAAAAGCAAAAGTGTTTTTTTTAATTTTTTAACAAAAAACACTTTGCTTTTTATAATTTTTTTTATATATTTGTATTGAATACTAATTAAAACCATAAAAAGAAATGAATAAAAGTTATGCAGAAATAAGCCAAATTGTTGGTAGGAATTTTATTAGAGTTTGTAAAGACCGTGTTGGCGTTTACAAAATATTCTTACGAAATTTGAAACGCAAATTAAATACGAATATTGGTAGGCACAACAATTTTATAGAATTATGTTGCGCAAATGCCAATACACTGAAAGACAAAAAGGATTTCAGAGACCCATACGAACCAATTGCCATCCTCACTAACAACCTTTTGGCTAATTATATTGAAAAGGATTGCCCAAATAAGAGTGTGCTTCCTATGTTGGGACAAGCAATTTTTGATGCATCTTGCAATGAAATATTTGGAAACAAATTTCAGCAAGATATTCAAGAAGAAGAACAACGATTGAATATCCCACAAGCAAAGAACGATTTTGATTTGTTCTGTCTTTCAATATATGCCGCACATGCAGCACAAAAAAACATCAAATTCGATGAATTCATAAATCAAAATCGTGAAAAATTGATGCAAATGTATCAAGGAAACCCTTTTAATATGCATCATGATTATAATATGCCAGATTGGGTTGATGATGGTAATAATGATGATGATGAAGCCAATGAACCATACGATGATGATTTTTATGATGATGAAAACCTAGTCGATTATGGTGAGGAGGCACAAATTGAAAACCATGAAGAAGATGTAGACGATGCTTTTGCACGTTTATTTAATAATAATTAAAAAAAAATCATAATAAAATGAAAGGTATTATTAAACATTTATCAAACAGTGCTTTGGACGCATTTAAAGATTTGTCAAACTCAATGAATACCGCAATTAATTCATTTAGTTTTGATGATTTGGATAAAATGGTTTCAAATGCACAAAAATCATTGGACAAGGCAACTGAAAAGTTGAAATCTCGTTTCAGTGACACACCCACAAACTTTACTGTTAACATTCCTTATGATAGGGACACAGACGATTGTTTGACAACACGAATTGAAGATGGACAATTTGTTGTAACCGTTGAAAAGCGTGTTGATAAAGAAAACAACAAAACTGAAAATAAACGTCAAGTGATGGTTTACATTCCAGATGATGTTGATGTCCATTCAATGAAACGTCATTATGATGATGCGTCACACAAAATGTTTTTCGTCTTTGACAAGAAAACAGAAAAGTAATTTTTGAAATTGTTTGGGAAATTTGATTTCCCAAACAATTTTTTTTTGTATTTTATTTGTTTTTTTCAAATATTTTTTATATATTTGTATCGGTATTAACTTTAATTTTTTTTAGCATGAAAATTTACGATTTTACTTTTTGTAACAACTTTTTTTTAATCGGAGACATTCACGGTGATTTTGAATATCTAATGAATAACATTAGGATGAAACTGAATATGGTAAATATCTTAAAAAAGAAAACCATCCACACCATCAAAATGCCAATGATGTTTTTGAATGAAAATGGTGAAGTTGTTGTAGACCATTCCCAAGAATTGGATATTAGTGATAAAACAGAAGAAACGGGCAATGATGAAAAAATAATTGAACAAGAGAATAAATATAAAAACTCTTTATTTATTGTTTTAGGTGACGTTGGTTTTGGATTTGCAAAAGATGAATATTATAATGAAATTTTCACAAAATTTAACAAAATGCTTGCTGAAAGCAATTGTTATCTTTTGATGTTCAGAGGAAATCACGATGACCCGACATATTTCTCAGAAGAAAAAATAAAGTTCTCAAACATTTCTACCATCCCCGATTATAGTATAATCAAAATGAAAGAACACAATGCTTTATGTGTTGGTGGTGGCATTTCAATTGACAGAACTTGGAGATTGTCAAAAGAATCTACTGTAAATAAATACATTCAAGACGAAAAGGATTTCAAAAAATTGTATTGGGAAAATGAAAGTGTTGTTTTCGATGAAAATGAAATGAAACAAGTTTTGGAAAGTGGCATAAAAATTGATATGCTCTTTACGCATACACCCCCAATCAACGATGAATCTCTTGGAAATAAGGATATTTTAGAAAGTTGGTTAGAATGTGATGAAAAACTACAAGATGATTTGAATAAAGAAAAAGAACAAATGAATTTATTGTTTTCATTTATGAAAGAGCATTATAAATTGATTTTATGCGCTTGGGCGCATATGCATAAATCAGCCTTGTGGAAAAAAGATGATATTGTTTATTCTCAATTGACAATTTCTGAATTTTGTGATGTCAAAGAATTGCTAGAACAACAATTTGACGAACCACAAACAGAATTAATCTATGGTAAACCAAAATTCAAGACAATATATAAAAAAAGACGCAGTAATACAACATATAGAAATGACATTTTTTAACTATGGCACAGACAGCAAGTAAATTTTTTAACGTAATGGTTGTTGGTAACAATCCAGAAGAATTGTTAAAAAAATATAAAATTGGTGAAAAGGTAGAACCATATATAAAGTATCATTATCTTGATGCGGAAAAAATACAAAAAAACAGCATCAAGATATTGACAGAATTTTGCAAAAACTACAAGACATTCCAATTATCCAAATTCCATTTGAATGCATTGCAAGAAAAACTTAAATCAATCAAGAATATGTCACCATTCGAATATTACCAAGCAATTACGTATGGTTGCACATATGATGAAAACGGTGATGCTTGGAGTGATGTTAATCCAAATGGCAAGTTCAATTCATATCAGAAAGGAAACCATTTTTCAAATCCATTGATATTACATAACGGTGAAGAATCTTATTTTTCAGTAAATGGGAAAATAGATTGGGGAAAGATGCATTTAGCCAACGCTCCTTTATATTCACGAACTTGGGATTTGGCAGTGGATAATTGCAAGCCCGAAAATGAAAATGAGGTTATAATTAAAAAAAACACACAAAAAAACCAAGTTTATTTCTCCAAGTTCAAAGATAAAGAGGAATATGTAAGATATAGTTCTTCTTATTGGAACTATGCCTATTTGGATGAAAACGGATGGGTAGACGCAGATGATGCAAAAAGTATGAATGAATGGATTACCACTTTTTATAACAAATTCGTCACACAATTAAAACCAACGGATATTGTGACCATCTTTGAATGTAGCAAAAATGATGACGATGAACTACAATAACAATTAAAACCGAATATAGCCATTTTATATGGTTGTATTCGGTTTTATTTGCTTAATATGACAGTAAAAAAATGTTTGATATACTCTTTTTTTATTCCCATAAAGATATTTATATTAAAATGTGCGATACGCATAAAAACTATTTTTATAGAAATAAAAATTAAAAACTTTTTAGTTATATAATGGGAAACAGACATTTATTACACGTTAGAAGCAATCAAGTAACTAACAACGAGCCAAAATTGCCACAAACAACCGACATCAGATACGGTGAATTGGCAATCAATTACGCAAAAGGAAATGAAACGATTTCATTAAAAAACAGTAATGATGAAATTGTTTCTTTTAATATTGGTAAATCTATAAAAGGGGTTAATGTAAACAATGTTAATGCGACAATTGCAAACAACATTGCATCTGTTACTATCAGTGGTAGTGATGAAAATGTTGGTACATATACCTCTGTACAATATCCAACAGAATTCAGTGCAGCAACCAATGTAAGTGGCAGTCAAACAATTGCTGATGCTTTTAATGCCGTTGAAACCACAATTTCTGCTTTGACAAAAGAAATGATTAAAGATGAAAAAGCGATTTCTGAATCAATCATTCAAATTGCAGAATCTGCTGGACTTGAAAATGAAAATGAGATTTCATATGTTGCAGATACGAATGCTCATTACATTAGTGGTGCAACAACCTTATACGATGCAGACAAAATATTAGATTCTGCTATTTACAATGTTGCTACATCAACACAAAATAGCCTTAGTGGTGTTAATGTAAACGGTGTTGATGCTACGGTATCTAACAACAAGGCTAGTGTTGTAATCAGTGGTAATAATGCAAATGTTGGCACTTACACATCAGTTGAATATCCAAGTGAATTCAGTGCTGCAACCAATGTAAGTGGTAGCCAAACCATTGCAGATGCATTTAATTCTGTTGAAAATACTGTTTCTGCTTTAACTCAAATAGTTTTTGATGATGAACTTGCAACAGAAAAGATTTCAAAAGCAATTGCCGAAGCCGCTGGAACAATCGATTCCAATAATGAAATAAAATATAATGTTAATGAAAATGCTCACTATATCAGTGCAGCAACATCATTGGCGAATGCTGATGATATTCTTGATTCAAAAATATCAACTATCAATTATGCTGAATCACAAACAAATCCAGGCGGCCCAGCAAAAATGGCTGTATCAATACCTTTTGGCGTTGTTGATTCTACATCAGTTGCAACTGCTTTTACTGCAACAATTGATGGTATTACAGAATTAAGGGATGGTGTTTGTTGCTATTTAAAAAACGGAAAAGTAACAAGCACAACTGGTTTTACAATTGATGTTAACGGTTTAGGCGCAAAACCATGTTATACAAACTTGGCTAATGCAACAAGAGATACAACAGTTTTTAATAGTGGATATACATTCCTTTTTGTTTATAATACAACTAGAAATGCCGATGGTTGTTGGGATATATATCGCGGATATGATTCAAATTCAGATGTAATTGGAAAAAATATTGTTTCACAATCGTCACAAAAAACAAAAACAAAACTATATCGTTATCAAATATTATTAACATATGATGAAGAATATTTGTTACCAGTTAATGAAGAAAATAATAAAACAGCAACAACAAAAACGTTGACTACGGAAAGTTTTAATCCGTTTGGACAAGTTTATTGGTATAATTCAACAACATCTGCTGCTACAAGTGCAAATATTGCTGCTAGTACATTATATACACAATATAGTGGTTTATCATTAACATATGCATTTAATACTGCAAGTGGACTCACAGCAAAAAAGGATGTATATATTGTATGCACACCCCAAGCAGATGGTAAAGTTAAATTAGCATCTAATCCAATTTCACAAACTTTACCGACAACAAATGATGGATTGATATATAAGTATATAGGTTTTGCAGTCAACACATATCAAATTTGTTTAATGCAAGACAAACCTTGTTATTATTTCAAAGATAATGCATTAAGATTGTGGACAAATCAAACAGAAACAGACATAAGTGGAAAGGCTGACATAAATCACACACACGTTAGTAGTGCGGTAACAATTGAAGAAGATTATCAAGAAATTTCATATCCACAATCATTTAGTGGAGCAACAAATGTGGAAAGCGGTCAAACAGTCACAGAAGCATTCCATAATGTTGAAACTACAATTTCCGCATTGACACAAGAATTAATTAATGACGAACTCGTTAATGCAAAGTCTATCACGGCTTTGGGCAGTGCTGCTGGAACAATTGATGAAAATAGTGTCATTAAATATGAACCAAATGAAAATGCCAAATATATATCTGCTGCAACAACCTTATATGATGCCGATAGTTTGTTAGATGCTGCAATATCTAATATTGCAAGTTCTTCACAAAACAGCATTAGCGGAGTTAATGTTAATGGTGTTGATGCTACCATTACAAATAAAGTTGCTAATGTTGGAATTAGTGGCAATAACATAAATGTTGGCACATATACAGAAGTTGAATATCCACAATATTTAAGTGGTGCAACACCCGTTAGTGGAACTCAAACCATTAATCAAGCGTTTAGTGCTGTTGAAACAACAATTTCAGCATTAACACAAGAGGTGTTGAATGATGAATTGGTTACAGAAAATGCTATCAAAGCATTGGGTAATGCTGCTGGTACTATTGATTCAAATGATAACATCAAATATGTTGCACCATCATCAGCAAAATACATAAGTGCCGCAACATCAGTTTATGATGCAACTGTATTGCTTGATACTGCACTTCAAAACAATTCTGGTTCTATTTCAAGCATCACACTCAATGGTACAGCCGCAACAATTACAAATAAAGTGGCAGCATTGACAGCAAGTGGTAGCAGCATCAATGTAGGTTCTTACACATCAGTAACATATCCAGCATCATTGACTGGAGCGTCAAATGTAAGTAGTGGTCAAAGTGTTGCACAAGCATTTAATTCAGTTGAAACAACAATATCAGCCGTTACCACAGCAATGGATAACAAGGCTGACAAGGTTAAGGTTATAAATCATGGAACAACTGGAACAACATTCACATTACCACCTAACGAAATGCATGTATGGGGTAGCGTATCTACATTGACATTGAATTTGGCAACACCAACAGACAATACCATTGTAAACGAATACTTGTTTTCATTCACATCACCATTGAGTGCAACAACATTGAGTTTGCCAGCAAGTGTTAAGTGGGTATTTGAACTTGTTGTTGAACCAGAAAAGACTTATACAATTTCAATTGTTGACAATCTTGCAACTTATTTAACAGAAGATATGTCAATCATCGGTGCTGATGAATCTGTATTAGCACAGAAGGAAGATATTTCCAACAAAGTAACCACTATTGACCAAAACAGTAGCGATGTACAATACCCATCAGCAAAATGTGTATATGATTACATTGAGGCTAGATTATTACAATTAAATTCTTAAAAAAATATATAATCTGAAATGGACAGAGTAAGAAGATTTCTACCAAATGTTAAAGTAATTCATACAAACTACTTCCGTTTAACCGCAGAAGAAGATAACTGTGTATTTACTTTAACAATTGGTAGTTCAGTGACAACTAGTGATTACTTGTATGTTGAATATTCTGTAGATGAAGGTGAAAATTGGACTAGAACATATAATGCCAATAACGAGAAAGTTACAATAACCATGCCATCTATCAACACTAATGAAAGCATCATTTTTAAAGGCGTTGGAAGACAAATGGGCAACTATTATACAAACAATTCTTATTATTCGCAGTTTAAGAGCAATGACAAGAAATTCAGCGTAAGCGGTGTTTTAATGGCATTGCTCAAAGGCGAATTTTCCGATAAGGATACAAGTATGGACGAAACTACCGAATACTCATTCAGAACATTATTTGAAAATACAAAAGTCACCCATGCGGACAAATTGATTATGCCTCCGAATGTAACAAAAGACTGTTTTAACCAGATGTTCAAAGGTTGTACACTCCTTGTATCAGCACCATTGTTGCAAGCAAAAACCATTGTACACGGATGCTATAAGAGAATGTTTAGCGGGTGTACAAAACTTAATTATATTAAGATGTTGGCAACAGAATTGACAAATTTGCCAACTACAGACAATGCAACATATGAATGGCTAAAAAATGTGTCATCTACTGGAACATTTGACAAAAATAGATACGCCACATGGACTAAAAGAGGCGCGGATGGTGTACCAACTAATTGGACGATAAATCTAGTAGACCCATAATAAAATAAAAAAAAATATTTACATATGAGTTTATATATAAGAAGATTCACCCCAAATGGTACAATCAAACATACAAAGTATTTTTGCTTGATGGCAGAAGATGATAATGTTACGTTTACAATAACAATTGGTAGTGCGGTTACAACATCAGATTTCAAATACCTTGAATATTCAACAGACCAAGGAAATACTTGGACAAAAATAAACAACAGTGCTTCAACAACTGTTACGATAACAACACCAGCAATTAATCATGGACAAACAGTATTGTTACGTGGTAGTGGAACAAAAACAACAAATGGAACTGGCCAAACAAATCCTAATTCAACGGTTATTAATGGTAGTGGTAAATTTAATGCAAGAGGTTGTGTAATGTCTTTGCTAGAAGGTATTTCTGCTAATGAAACCACAACTTTGAAAAAAACATATACATTTTTCAGATTGTTTTGTGGAACAACTACTTTAACAAGTGCTAAACACTTGATTTTACCACCCAATGTAACTACTAGTTGTTATAATAATATGTTCTATGGATGCACTAGTTTAGTTGAAGGACCAGAATTACCAGCCTTAACATTAACAAACTTATGCTATAGACAATTATATTACGGATGTACAAGCCTTAAATACATCAATATTCAAGCACTTGATGTTTCTGCTTCCAATTGTTTGCAAAATTGGGTAAGTGGTTCAACGCCAACTAAAGAAATATATAGGAATCCATCAGCAACTTGGTTGGTAACTGGTAATAGTGGTTTGCCAACTGGTTCGACATTGTTTGATGGAACAGAAGAAGATGCAGAAGAAGAAACCTTTATTGACCCAGAAGTACAAAGATTATGTATTTCATTTTATGGTAATAGAAATGGTGGCACTGCCGCAGTAAACCAAAGAAGAGGTAGCGTAAGAATTGGTGGAGTTAATGGCAAAGTATTAAAACGTCAAATTGAAAGCATTATTAACTTGGGAAGCGAATTTTCTAGTTCATCTATTGTTGATTTTTCAGATTTGACAAAGTTTACAAGATTAAATGCTGTTGCTCAAGGAACGGGATTTGGTTTTTATAACTGCAAAAATCTGACAGCCATCACAATACCAAACACAGTAACAGCACTTACTAGTGGATATACTTATGGCAAAGGGTGCTTCGGTGGTTGTACATCACTTACATCATTAACAATACCAGATAGTGTAACTCGTGTTGGTTCATCATTTTGTGCTGGTTGTACTAATCTGAAAACAGTGAGGTGGAGCAGTAATTTGAAATTTCCAACATCAACTAATGATTATTTTCTTGGTAATACATTTTTAAATTGTATAAACTTGGAGTCAATAACAAATCCACCATCAGCAACAGCAGTTACTGGTTTTAGACCACATGAGTTTAATGGTTGTAGTAAACTTGATTTCAATTGGCTTGATACCACATATATTACAAAATTAGGTGACAGATGTTTCAATAATTGTACAAATTTGCCTAATGAATTGATATTCCCTAGCATTACTACATTAGCAAGTGGAACTACAAGTTCAAATCAAGGAGCACCTTTTTGGGGAATAGGTAGAAGAAAAATATATTTGCCAAATTGTCAAACAATAGTATCTAGCAGTTTTTCTGGAAACAGTAAAGCCTTGGAATTAATTGACTTAGGTAATGTTACTGGTTCTTATTTCTATCCAGGCAATGGAAACACAACAGCACAAACTGTTACGGTAATCATGAGAAGTACAGCAGTTCCTACATTTTCAACATTTACAGCAACAAATATAAGGCGTTTATATGTTTATCAAGACATATTGACAGATTTTGTAACGCAATACACTGCGGCAGCATCAATAACATATGCCATTGGTGGAACGGAATGGCAAGAAGACTTTGGTAGTTCGGATGAATGGGCAGATTATCCGAATGGTCAAGCACCAGTAATTCCAACTTAATGTCTAAATAAGTAAATTTAATTTATCAAATGAAAACATATTATAAAATTGTAGATGGCAAAATGGTATTTGCCGAAAACAGCATCATCTTGGATGATATGCGCATTTTTAATCCAACAGAAGAACAACTACTTGCGGCTGGCTATCAAGAATATATTCAGCCTACACCACAACCATATGTTCCAACATTGCAAGATGTGATAGAATCCAAGATTTCCGAAATCAATGAATATGATATATCCGAAAATGTCAATTCATTTACAATCAACGGTGTAAGCGGATGGATTGACAGAAACACAAGAGTTGCATTGTTACATGCGATTGATGTTGTAAGTGAAAACGGTGGAACAGAATATACTGTTTGGTTTGAAGGAATCCCAATGACCTTACCAATTCAGACAATCAAAGAGTTTTTGAGTGCACTTGAATTATATGCAATTGGTGCTTTCAATGTCACAAACAGACATATTATGAATGTAAGACAATTGCAAACAATAGAAGAAGTTGAAAACTATGATTTTACTAGAGGTTATCCAGAAAAAGTTGTTGTGGATATATAACATAATAAAAAAAATATTTAATATGAGGCATATAAAACATTTCTTGACAAATGCTGAACAACCAACTGATTTTGAATATGATTATGTTTCTTTCGTTGATGAAAATGAAAATTCTTATGTAAGAGAAAATGAACACGATTATTCAAAAGATTATTTCACAGTAGTTGCTTTAACCGATGGTAGTTTTGTTTTCACTGCTAACGAAGAATTGGATGAAGGTATATCAAACGCAGTATCATATTCAATAAATGACGGTGAGTGGCAAGAACCGACAAACAATCTAAATCTAAATGTAAATACTAATGATTCAATTAGATTGAAAGGACAAATGCAAACAGATTATACCGACAATGTTTCGGTTATGAAACAATTGGGAATAGGTAAATTTATCGGAGGTACTGCCTTGTTTGAAATTAATGGAAATATAATGTCATTGTTCCTTGAGGATGATTTCAATAATTCAGAAAAATTAATTCCAATTTTGAACAGTTCAATGTACACTTATTATGAGATTTTCAAAGGCTCAAATTTGGTTAGTGCAGAAAATCTGATTTTACCTTCAAAAACATGCTTTTGTATGTATATGTCAATGTTTCAAGAGGCAACATTGCTGAAAAAAGCACCACAATTACCAGCAACAACAATAGAAGATATGTGCTATTTAAGTATGTTCAATGGATGCACATCACTTGAAAGAACACCAATACTTCATGCTGACAAATTGGAAAGTATGTGTTATGTGGATATGTTCAAGAACTGCACCAATCTAAAGCATATCACAATGCTTGCAACAAAAGGTGTTACAAGCGGATTAGGTGGTTGGGTTAAAAATGTTTATCCAAACGGTGTTTTTGTGAAAAGCAAAAATGCAACTTGGGAAATCCAAGGTGACAATGGTGTACCAATCAATTGGATAGTTCAAAAAAAATAAGACAAAAAAAACAGATACATTAATTTGTATCTGTTTTTTTTTTATGAATTATTGCTTGTATTTGGCTTTATCTTTGCTTGTTATTGTTCCACTTTCGTCCAATTATATTTTCCTAAATAATAGTTTCCAGTTCCCATCCACACGTCATATCCGCTACTACCACTTGGAACATATAATGTACCATTGGATTTTACATTTTGGAATGTATAACTTGTTATTGTTGGTGCTGTTGTTGCTAATGATGTTATGCTTGATAAGGATGTACAACCACTGAAAACATAATTACCAATACTTGTAACACTATTAGGTATGGTTATACTTGTTAATGAACTACACCGAACAAAAACATTATTATCAATACTTGTAACACTACTACCTATTGTTACGCTTGTTAATCCACTACAAGTATTGAAAGCCCCTATACCGATACTTGTAACACCATTTCCTATTGTTACTCTTGTTAATCCACCACAATTAGTGAAAGCACTAATGCCAATACTATTAACACTATCTGGTATGGTGATACTTGTTAATCCACTACACTTGCCGAAAGCACTATCACCAATACTTGTAACACTACTACCTATTGTTACACTTGTTAATCCACTATAATTATAGAAAGCATTATAACCAATACTAGTACACAAATCACCAATTTTAGCACTAACTGTTGTTGCTGAATATGCCTTTGTCATTGCTGATGTCAATTCTCCACTTCCTTCTATTTCAATAATTTCACCATTATTGAGTGTTAATTTGCAGAAAAATGGCTCATAATGTATACTCACCTTATCAGTATCTTCTGTGTATGACACATATTCTTGTGTGTCCTCACACGCTTGTTTTTCTTGTTCAGTTTGAAATAATTTTAGATATAACATAATATAATTTCGTATTTTACTTATAAATATCTAAAATATAAAGAAAATTGGCATCAGTCAGATTTTTTTTTATCCAACTGGTGCCAAATTGTATATCATTGCCTTTTTTAATATAAATATTTGAAATTTTCAGTATATTTATTAAAAAGACTATTTTTATAGTAAAAAAATAATATTATTAAACTTATTAGTTAAAAAAATGAGCAGACAAAACAAAACACATTTGCTACACGTAAGAAGTAGTGTAGTGGAAAATGGTAATCCAAAATTGCCACAGCCAGAAGATATTTCTTATGGTGAATTGGCTATTAACTACGCAAAAGACAACGAAGTTCTTTCAATCAAAAACAGTCAAAATGAAATCGTTCCATTGTATTTTGGCGGTTCAATCAAAGAAATCCATGTAAATGGAGTTGAAGCAAACATCGAAAATAGAATTGCAACAGTTGAAATTAGTGGTAGCGATGAAAATGTAGGAGAATACACTTCAGTTGAATACCCAAGTGATTTCAGTGGCGCAACCAACGTAAGCGGTGACCAAACAATTGCAGAGGCTTTCAATTCAGTTGAAACCACAATTTCATCATTAACACAAGAAGTGTTGAATAATGAGGTTGTAACAGAAAGGGCAATCAATGCATTGGGTAATGCTGCTGGTACTATTGACGAAAATGATGTTATTACATATGTTGTAAATGAAAATGCCAATTACATCAATGTTGCAACATCATTGGCTGATGCTGACAATATTTTGGATGGTGCAATCAAAAATGTTGATGATAGTGTAAATGGTCTAAACGATAGAATAAATGATTTAGAAGATACTATAATCACTAGCATAACAGTAAATGATGTTGATGCCACAATAGAAAACAAGGCTGCTACTGTTGTTATTAGCGGTAGCGATGCCA
>Ga0256407_10006049_pt1 | contig 18947 bp, 17 predicted proteins | sample RumenRJG_04DNA_FD_193489 | JGI IMG/M metagenome (GOLD analysis project Ga0256407, IMG submission 193489) | Bovine rumen microbial communities from Lethbridge, Alberta, Canada - RJG_04 | ecosystem: Host-associated > Mammals > Digestive system > Stomach > Rumen | place: Canada: Alberta... | reverse complement strand
GGGTGGTTTGGCGATTACCATTATACAGAAAAAAGGGGGTATTGCTCTTTTTATTTGCAAAATGAGCTCAGACCCCTGAAATACAAGCGTTTGATAATATTTTTTATAGGTGTCGTTAGACACTACCGCATACGAAAAGGGGGGTGAGAAATTGAAAAAAAAGAAATGCTACATTTACACCCGTGTTTCCACAGCTGCTCAGACAGAAGGATACAGCCTGGACGCGCAGAAGGAACGGCTCCGTCAGTTTGCTGAGTATAAAGACTGGGAGATAGCCGGCGAATACTGCGACGCGGGAAAATCCGGCCACAGCATAAAAGGCAGACCTTCCTTTATGGAGATGCTGGATGATATCACGGCTGAAAAGGACGGTATATCCTATGTCCTCGTATACAAGCTTTCGAGATTCGGGAGAAACGCGGCAGACGTGCTGAAGTCCATGCAGCTTTTGATGGATTATGACGTGGATCTTGTATGTGTGGAAGATTCCATAGACAGCTCCACGCAGGGCGGACGGCTTACCCTGGCGATACTTTCAGCTGTGGCTGAGATAGAGCGCGAGAATATCAATGTCCAGTTCATGACCGGCAAGATGCAGAAGATACTTGATGGCGGATGGTCTGGCGGACCGCTGCCATACGGCTACCGAAATGTGAATAAGCAGCCGGAAGTCGTACCGTCAGAGGCAGAGATCGTGGAACTTATCTATGAGATGTACCTGCAGCCGGATACGGGCTATGCCACTATCGCGAGATGGCTGAATGACCATGGGTATACAAGGATGGTCAGGAATGAGAAAAAACCATTTACGGCGGGATTTATCACGAATGTCCTTAAGAATCCCTTTTACTGCGGCAGGCTCTGTTATAACCGCAGGACGAATTCCGAGAAGATACGCAAAAATCCCAAAACGGTCATCTGTATCCAGGGGAAACATCAGGCAATCATTTCCGAGGATATCTGGGATGAGGCGGAAGCTAAGAGGAATGAATCTCCGGGTAGGAATGAAAACACTACTGATTCAGAGCGGATAAGCCTCCTGTCCGGCCTTGTGAAATGCCCGGTATGCGGCAATGGTCTGGTGGCGACGAAGAACAGGAAGATCAACCGAAACCACGGCGGACATTATAAGGTCATTTATTATTACGCCTGTCGCTACTATAGGAAAGCGGAAGGGCGGACTTGCAGCTTCCGGCATACCTATAATCAGGAAAAGCTGGATGGAGCGGTTCTGGAGATCATCGGACAGGTTACTTCAACGAAAGAGTTCCGTGATGCTTTTGCCAATGCCGTGGGAAGCAGAAAAGGCGTGGATGAGATCGAGGCAGAACTGAAAAGTCTCCGAAAGAGCCTTCATAGTGAAGAGCATAAAAAATACAAGCTTGGTGAAGACCTGGATCATCTGGATGTGCTTTCAGATGATTATGAAACGGAGTATGAAGCCATCACTGCCCGGATTGATGAAATCTACGACAGGATTTACGAACTTCAGGAACATATCGACAGGAATCGTGAAAGACTGGCGGCTCTGAAAAACGGGGTGGATTCCTCCGACAATGTCCGGCTGATCCTTGATAATTTTGACAGGCTCTTCTGCAGCATGAACTATGAGGAACGGCGCGAGATGTGCAGGCTTTTCATCCAGAGGATTGATGTGTTCCCTGAAGAGCAGGAAGACGGAAGGATTTTAAGACAGATCGTTTTTAAGATCCCGGTCTATTACAATCTGGCATCTGATGCAGGCGGGAAAGACGATCCGGATGAAGAGGTAACATTTGTGATGGACTGTACAAAATTCCGGCCAACAGTACAGGAGTCAAAAGCGACATACGCGGAGATCAAGGCGAAAGTATTGGAAGAGACGGGACTTAAGGTTTCCGCCCTGTATATAGCGCAGATCAAGCGGAAATACGGGATTGACATGGGTGTGAATTACAACAAGCCGGCTGATCCGGAAAAAAGAGTTCCCAGATGCCCGAAGGAAAAGGAACTGGCAATATTGGAAGCACTTAAGACCTTCCGGATGCTGCCGCCGGACACGGAATATTTTGAACAGGAGGCATGAGAGTGAAGAAGAAAAAGAAATGCTATATTTACATACGCGTCTCCACTGCCATGCAGGTGGATGGCTACAGTCTGGAAGCGCAGAAAGAGCGGCTGACAAAGTTCGCGGCTTTTCAGGAAATGGAAGTTGTCCGGGAATACTGTGATGCCGGAAAATCCGGAAAGAGCATAACAGGAAGACCGGAGTTCACAAAAATGCTTCAGGATGTCGCGGAAAGCGAAGAGGATATTGATTTTATCCTGGTATTCAAGCTTTCCCGTTTCGGAAGGAACGCGGCGGACGTGCTTAATTCCCTGCAGTACATCCAGGATTACGGAGTGAACCTGATCTGCGTGGAGGAGGGGATAGATTCATCAAAAGATTCCGGTAAGCTGACTATTACGGTTTTATCCGCTGTTGCCGAAATAGAAAGAGAGAACATCCTCGTCCAGACGATGGAAGGACGTAAGCAGAAGGCGAGAGAGGGCAAGTGGAACGGCGGTCAGGCCCCGTTCGGGTATACGCTGGATTCTAAGAACAGCACTCTGGTCGTGAATCCTGAGGAAGCGGAGATGGTGAGACTTATCTTTGATAAGTTCGTCCATACGGATATGGGAGCCGACACGATCTGCGATTATCTGAACCAGCACGGTTATACAAAAAAGAGAGTGAGGGATCAGGAAGTCAGCCACTTTACGAGAAGCTTTCTCATGAGGGTGCTGGACAATCCCGTATATACAGGAAAGATCGCCTACGGCAAGAGCGCAACGGAGAAGGTAAAAGGAAGCAGGGATGAGTATAAGAGGGTCAAGACGGATGATTATCTGCTCGCGGACGGACTGCATGACGCGATCATTGACGAGGAAACATGGGAGGCTGCCCGGCAGAAACGGAAACGGACCGGACAGAGATGGGTGAAAACACACAGCCTTGAACATGAGCATATCCTGTCAGGGATCATCAAATGTCCGCTGTGCGGCGCGGGGATGACCGGAACGGTTTACAGGCGGCACAATAAAAAGACGGATGAATATAAGGATACATTTTATTACCGGTGCCATCACCGGAAGCGGGCAGACGGGAAGCTGTGTGATTTCGCCCCGAAACTGAATCAGGATAAGTTCAACAGCGAGGTTGAAGATGTCATCCGGTATATGGTCAGAGAGGGGCGCTTCCGTGAGTACATGACAAACAAGCTGGATGAGCAGGTGGATATGTCTTATCTGGAAGATGAGAAGAAGCAGCTTCAGGGGCAGTTACAGCAGGTCCAGGGAGCGAAGAAGAAGCTCCTTCAGATGATAGATCGTCTGGATTCCGGAGACAGGCATTACGATCAGAAATATCAGGATATGTCAGACCGTCTGGATAATCTGTACGACAGGATTTCAGAGCTTGACGATGAGATCGCAGGCGTAGATGCGAGGATTCAGGCGGCCTATGAAAAACAGATAACAGGAAAAAACGTGTATCAATTCCTTCTGGATTTTGATACATTATATGAGAGGATGACGGACTTAGAGAAAAAGCAGTTCATGAGGACGTTCATCGAGAGCATTGAACTGTATCCGGAAAAGAAGGACAACGGACGCATTATCAGCACCATTGAGTTGAGATTTCCGGTATACTATGATGGTCAGGAAGGCAACGAAATTCATATGCCCGACAAAAACACAGTCGAGTGCGTGTGCCTGATGTCACGAGTCAGGTAAGACAGAGGTTCTGATGGTTCAGGCGATCAGAAGGAACACTGCTGGCAAAGATAAAACAATGAATAAAACAGAATTGCACAATAAACTGTCTGATCTTCAGGATCTGAAATACCGCGACATGCAGATCGGCCTGATCCCTTCAGTGTATCCCGGATCTGTCATTGGCGTGAGGACCCCTCAGCTCAGGGCAATGGCGAAGGAAATGCTGGCATCCGGTGGCTATACCGCTTTTCTGAGAGAGCTCCCGCATAAATACTTTGAGGAAAACCAGCTGCACGCATTCATCATTTCTGGAATAAAGGAACACGAAGAATGCATGGATGAGCTGGAGCGATTCCTTCCGTATGTCGATAACTGGGCGACCTGCGATCAGATGTCTCCCAAGGTCTTTAAGAAACACAGGGAAGAGCTCCTCGGGCATATCAAAGAGTGGATAAAGTCTGAAGATACATATACCGTGAGATTCGGAGTGAAGATGCTTATGGATCATTTCCTGGATGACGACTTTGATCCAGGATATCCGCATATGGTCGCAAAACTCAGAAGTGACGAGTATTACGTCAATATGATGATCGCATGGTATTTCGCGACGGCTCTGGCCAAACAGTATGAAAAAGTGCTTCCGTATATCGAAGAGAAAAGACTTGATGACTGGACTCACAACAAGGCGATACAGAAAAGCATAGAGAGCAGAAGGATACCGGATGACCGTAAAACTTATCTGAGGTCGCTCAGGGTAAAACGTTAATCGGAAATTCATAAGCTGCGGGGAAGGAGGTATAGCGATATGACAGGACGTCAGGTAATACTAACGAACAGACCGTTCACACTGGAAGAGCTTCATGATTTCATGAAGGAGCACTGGGATGTGGAAGAAGCCGGTGGATTCGTTGTAGGCAGGCCTACGGCGGCATCTATTGAGGAGTATATTCTGCTGCCAGCCACACCGAGATTTATGACTATAGTATATCCGCGCAAGGCAGGAGGATTTCTCTCTAAAGAAAACAAGGTGATACTCTCCACAGCGGATACTCCGTCAGGCGCGCTTGAAGGGATGCTTCAGGCTGTCCCGACAGGCGGAAGGATACTTGCCGGAATAACACAGATGGCAAGCCTCAGCTCATCGGAGAAAGAAAGGAAAGGACCGGCTGAAGAAATACTTCTCCGTTATACGGAGTATATGAAAAAGCTCCTGGAAGAGGCAGGCTATCTGAAATAACAGGCTGCAGAAAACGGGCACCGCGTAATTGAGGCGGTGCCTTTTTGTGCGGCATGAGTTATAATTAACACAGAAACTTTTCCACTGTGACAACTGCGGAAACGAGGTTATAAGAAAATAGAGAAAGCTATGAAATACTATCTGTATAATCCGCTTGCGAATAACGGCATAAAATCTCATATCCCTGAAGGCGCACGCCTTACAGACGCGTCAAAGACCGATTATCCGGAGTTCTTCTCAGGACTTAAGGATGATGATGAGGTGGTTTTGATCGGCGGAGACGGCACCATCAATTACCTCATCAATCAGATCGATCCCGCTTCGATCAAAAATAACATCTACCTGTACGGCAACGGCACAGGAAATGATTTTCTGAACGACATAAATGAGAAGCCGGCTAAAGAAGTTCTGCTGAATCCGTATCTGGTGAATCTGCCGGTCGCGACTGTGAATGGCAGGGAATACAGGTACATCAATAACATGAGCTTCGGCATCGACGGATACTGCTGCGAAGAAGCCGATAAGATCAAGGCTAAGAAGCCAAATAAAAAGATCAACTATACGGCAATCGCGATAAAGGGACTCCTTTACGCGTTTAAACCGCGCCACGCGTGGGTGGAGGTTGACGGCAGGCAGTATGAATTTGACAACTGCTGGCTGGCTCCTGCCATGAAGGGAAGATACTGCGGCGGGGGAATGATGCTGGCTCCTGGCCAGGACAGGAACTCCGATATGCTGACAGTGATCGTTTATATGAGCAGATCCAAGCTGAGATCACTGATGAATTTCCCTAAAATATTCGAAGGAAAGCATGTAGAGCTGACTGACATGGTAAAAGTCATACCGGGGAAGAAGATACATGTAAGGTTTTCAGAACCGTGTGCCGTTCAGATCGACGGCGAGACAATATTGAATGTAAGCGAATACAGGGCAGAACTGTAAGGAAGCGGTAACTGACCGTGAACTGTATAAAAGAGGCTCTGAGGCGAAAATACGGCGCCTCAGAGCCTCTTTGCTTGCTGATTCAGGAATATATAAATTACTTGGATGGATAGCGTCCGACGAATTTGAATTTCTCGCATACTGCCTTGAGATCGGCGAGCATTGCCTGACCTTCAGCTGATTTGTCATCGCCGTCGCACTCAACATAGAAGTAATATCCCCATTCCTCATATTCGAGAGGTCTTGTATGGAGGAAACGGATATTGAACCCGTGGCTGCTGATAGCGTTGACAGCCTTTACGAGAGTGCCCTGCATGTTCTTCACTGTGAATATCATCATGAAACGGGAGCCTTCCTCACAGGCTGACTCATTTTCTTCTCTAGCAAGTACGGCATAACGGACTATCTCATCTCCGGAATCCCATTTGAAGACCTTGATGATGCTCAGATCGCCATGATAGAACAGGTCCATGGTGTGATTGACCTTGCCGCTTCTGCTGCGCTCAAATGGGAGAACGCATGCATCACATTCTCCGGAGACAACTGCCTCATAAGTCTTGTCATAGTTTGTATAGTCTATATGCGATACACCCGGCGTAACAAAGCATGCTGCCTTGTAATCCTCAGGATCCATTCCTGCGCAATATGCAATACGTTTCATGTCTGATAAATTCATTCCCACGGTAATCAACTCCTTTGTTTTGATCAGATCCTCGTTACAGAATTCAATATAATCTTATATTTGAATTTATGCAAGGGATTCTGCAGTTAATTAAAGATAAATCGGCAGAGCAGGGGCTGTCACACTTCATCGTCACGCTCCAGGACTCCAATGTAGTGCCCATCATCTGAATCGCCAGTCTTCTTTTTTATGTGGCTCTTTGAAAAACTTTTAAGACCGCGCTCCACAAAGAATACAGCGACTGTTCCGACTATAGCGGCTTCATAGAAACCTGTACCGATTGCCAGGCCAATACAGGCAGATGCCCAGAGCCCCGCAGCGGTCGTGAGGCCTTTGACATGACCTCTGTTTACCATTATGGTGCCGGCGCCAAGAAAACCGATGCCTGATACTACCTGAGCGCCGATACGCTCCGCGTCTGCATTATAATACATCGAAACGAATACTCCGGTACACATGGCTATCATTGCGCCAAGGCAAACAAGGATATGTGTCCTCAGTCCGGCAGCAGAGCCGTGAGCGCCTCGTTCAAAGCCTATGACGCCTGCACATATGAGAGCAAGCAGGGTGCGTATCAGCAGTGTCAGCAAATTTGGCTCAAGCAGCCATGGGTATTTTTCAACCAGCACGATGACACCTCCTTTAAATGTTCTTCAACTATTATACACCTCTTTGCGCCTTTAAGTAAAAGTCCCGGCCGGAGCCGGGACTTCAGATTTGCAATTTAGTGCGATCAGCCGCAGACGGGTTTTAACCCTGTGTGAGACCGATTACGCTCTGGATCTGACCCCAGACGATGAGGATCATGAAGATTGGTCCGAGCCACTTGATGCAGAAGTTGAAGAAGCCCTTCGACTTGAATGCCGAACTTGACTCAACTTCGTCATCGATGTAGTGAGGAACAACCCAGCCGATGAGGATAGCCATGATGAGACCTGTTACAGGCATCAGGATACCTTCAGCTACAGCATCCCATACATCGAGTACATCAGGAATTCCGAACAGGTGGAACCACTGCATTGTTGTTCTCTCACCAAGTCCGTCGAGGGTAGTCATCAGGTTTCCGATGAGTGCCCATGCTGCCATTACCATTGTGACTCCGAATCTGTTGGCTGACTTACCGGCCTTGATGCGGCTGTCGAGGATAGCGGAGATTCCGCCCTCCATCATACCGATCGAAGACGAGAGGCAAGCGAAGAATACGAGGAGCCAGAAGAGGAATGCGAAGATCGCTCCGCCTTTCATGTCATTGAAGACTGTAGGCATGGATACGAAGAGCAGTCCAGGGCCTTTGCCGAAGTCGATACCATAAGCAGAGCATGCAGGCATGATAGCCATACCGGCAAGAACGGCAGCACATGTATCACCAACAGCGATGATAACAGCGTCTTTCTCAAGGTTCTCTTTCTTATCCAGATATGAACCGTAAGCGATCAGGCATCCGGATGCGAGTGAGAGCGAGAAGAACATCTGCGATCCTGCGAGCTTCAGAGTTTCAAATACTCCGGAAGCTGTCGAGAATCCCTCGAAATGAGGCTTGAACAGGAATGCAAGACCTTCACCGGCACCTGGCAGTGTGCACGATCTGATAACGATGATGACGAGCATCACGAAGAGTGCAGGCATAGCTACCTTGCAGAACTTCTCAATACCGCCGGAAACACCGCCAAGTACGATCACTACTGTGAGTGCCAGGAAGATCAGTACCCAGATAACAGATGAAGTGTTGACAAGGGTCTCACCGAATGTAGCGCCAGGATCAAACTGATTACCAGCAAACATTCCGAGCGACTTGAAGAAGTACTTCATTACATATCCGCCGAATGTGCAGTAGAAAGCGATCAGGAAGAACGGTACTACAGTCTGGAGAACACCGTTGAATGTGAATCCAGGGTGGATCTCTTTGTACGCTTCGATAGCAGCTTTCTGCGACTTACGTCCGATAGCGATCTCGGAAAGGATCAGTGGATATCCTACTACTACGAGAAGAATCAGGTAGAGGAGCAGGAAAGCGAATCCGCCGCCAAGACCCATCTTGTACGGGAAACCCCAAAGGTTACCAAGACCTACTGCGGAACCAAGAGCGGCCATAAGGAATCCGAAATTCGAATTGAACTGGCCTTTGTTTTGTTGTTCCATAACAATACCTCCTTATAAGATTAAAGCAAAGAATTGCCTTATATATACATATGTAATTATACACTTGAGAAAAGTGATGTCAATATGAAAGGAAATTCACAAAAAATTCACAAAGTTAAGAATCTGTTAAAATTTCAACGTTTTCGGTGGATAACAATTGCAGTTTCAACTAAAAGAGGGCGGTGTTACCGCCCTCGAGGTCATGCGTCATGCTCAGTCATCTTTGTATTTGAAATCACCATCACGCCAGCCCGGCTCATACTCATAATGCCATTTTTCAGGAATGACTCTGTCTTCATATTGAGCGTCTGATATTAGAGGCTTTTCTCCATAAATAGGCTGCGTTTCGTCCTCGACCCATTCATATACAGGAACTTCTTCCTCATGATAAGAACCGGTAGGATTTCCATTTTCATCTAAGTCTGGAACTTGCTTAGTTTGCGTTCCTGTTTGTTTTTTAATTTTTTTGTATCCTATGATAGGAGCCTCTCCATATTCAGCATCCTTGATTTTAACGCGTTCTGTGTGTTCCGGCACGTCAACGACTTTGACTTTATGATTCTCTCTTTCTTTCTGCCACTTTTTATATGCGTCTTTCTTGGCTTTTTCTTTTGCTTCTTTGTTGCTCCATGAGGTAAGACCAGTCTCAGTCCCTTTAGTGTAATAATCTCCGCCTATCTGTATGACGTTCGAAGGCATTGCTGAGTATTCACCAGCTTTCGCGTTAGGGATCTGGTTTATTATTTTGCCCCAGAGAGCGGCCGCCGGCGTAGACATTGAAGACATTTCAACGTTCTCGTCTGTGCCGATCCAGATCGAAGCTGCGTATGTAGGGGTGAAGCCGTCAAACCAGATATCGTACTGGTCGTTCGTGGTTCCGGTCTTGCCGCCAGGCTGAACATCAGTGACATACATGTAATTATTATAGCTTACAACCGATTTGAGGACTTCCTGCATTATCCAGGCGACTCCTTCGTTGAGAGCCTCCGATTGCTTGGACTTGCCTTCGAGAAGAACTTCACCGTTGCGGTCCAGTACTTTGGTGTAGCATATCGGGGTATTGACTTTGCCTCCGCCAGGGAATGCTGCGTATGCCAGAGCCATCTCAAGAGGCTCTACGCCCTGTGTCATAGCACCGAGGCCGAGAGCGGCAGGGTTTGCATCGTTGACAGGATCACTGAGATCATCCTGAACGGTGGTCAGACCGAATTTCTTGAGCTGCTCTATCGAATAATCGCTTCCCACCTGAAGCACCAGCTTGACCGCACATGTATTTATGGATTTCTGTATCGCTGTCTTGAATGTGTTCTTGCCTGAGAAGGAGTTGTTGAAGTTGTTAGGCCAGTATCTGCCTTCGACTCTGGTTCTCTCATCCTCGATGGAAGAGTGCATGGTCACATAATCTCCCCAGCCCTTGGTGCCTTGCTTATCCATTTTAAAGTCAGTAAAGCTCCATTTTTTTCCCTCAGCAGCGAGGTCATAGCTTTTCTGAAGAGCAGCGCCGTAGACTGCAAGAGGCTTGATTGATGATCCCGGCTGACGAGGATTGAGTGATCTGTTGAGCACTTTCTGACCTCCGAACTGACGGCCTCCGACCATGGCCTTTACTTCGCCGGTACCTACCTGAACTATGGTCATGGCTGCCTGAGGCTGACGCTGCCTTGGAGAGAGCGTGTAGGCCTTAGGCGTGATGATAACATCTTCGCCGTCTTTCAAGAGGGCGCCTTCATAATACGGATCTTCGAAAATTGCTTTATCGACGATGACATTCCCGCTGCCGTCAGAGGTTTTGTATGCGGCAGGAATATTCACATATCCGCCGGCAATGGAGTAGAGTATGTCATTATCATCATAGATGTAATAATTCTTGAATTCTATGCTGTAATCTGTCGCTCCATCGACTTCAGTCTCATAGATCTGAAGCTTGTGTCCGGCATTGATTGTGATGCTGCCGTCATTATTGATGTTTACATCTCCATTGGAACCGCTGAGCCTGAAATTGCCTTCATCGCTGAAGTCGTTGGAATATCTGTACAGAGCGATCTGTCCGTCATTATTGAGCAGATTTCCGTCTCCGTCTCTAGGTGCACTGACATAAGGGAAATTGCTTCCGTCCTGGAATTCTTCGGCGATGATCCTGGTCGCTTCGCTGTCAACCGTGGAATATATCTGAAGACCTTTAGTATATACAGTGCGTTCGGCAGTCTCGTAATCCATATCGTACTGTTCCATGAGGTCGGCAATTATAGTGTCGACAAGATACTCATGGAAGTAGGAATAAATGCTGCTGCTGGATTTAAGGTTAGGATCGATAAATTCATTTAATGTAAGGTCATATGCCTTATCATATTCTTCTTTGTCGATCAGGTTCTGACCAAGCATGAGATCGAGAGTAAGCTGCCGCCTTTCTCTTGAGATATCGTTTGTAACTACAGTATCAGGCTCTGTCGCGACAACTTCGGAGTCTACAACATCCTGCGCCTCGCTGGCCAGTTTGAGAAGGGCATATGTATCAGGCGACTGAGGAAGCGCTGCAAGAGAAGCACATTCAACAAGGTCGAGATCGTTGACGTTTTTGGAAAAATATGTATGAGCTGCTGCGTTGACACCGTAGCAGCCGTGACCAAGGTATATCGTGTTGAGGTAGGCTTCGATGATCTCCTCTTTGCTGAGGAAATGTTCGAGCCGGCTAGCGTAATACATCTCAAGAAGCTTTCGCTTGATGCTTCGCACACTCTTGATATCGGCAAGATAAACATTACGGGCAAGCTGCTGAGTAATTGTACTTGTACCGCTTATGCGGCCGCTGCCTGTAAGGGAGGAGAGTACGGCGCCTATCATTCGGGTCCAGTTGAACCCATGGTGCTTCCAGAAGGTCTTGTCTTCAATGGCAATGAAAGAATTGATGAGATCTTCAGGCATATCTTCGTATTTGATGACCTTACGGTTTTCAGTATAGAAGATGTTGTCTATCTGCTCTCCTTTATCGTTGTACACCAGCGATGCTGTATCTACCTGAGAATAGATGTCGTTGTAGTCATATTTTGGAGCAGAAATTATGATGGATCCGACAAAGATGATACCGGCGAGCATACAGACCGCAGCTAAAACAGCAAGGTCACGGATCAGCTTCAGAAGGCTGAATGTGTATTTCCTGTTGCGGACTGTTTTACCGTCTTTTACATAAGAAGGACCCTTTTCCGGATCGTATTTACTGTTTTTCTTAAAGAAAAGGGCATGGATAAGACTTTCTTTCTCTTTTTTTTTATCTGTGCTGTTGTTTTTTTTCTTCTTTTTTATTGAGTTAGTTTTTTTCTTGTTTGAGCTATTGCTTTTCTTTTTAATGTTGCTGTTGTTGCCGGCAGAGCTGTTATTAGGAGCCGGATCTGACGAAGCTTCTGCTGCAGATGGATTTTCCTCTTTCTTTAATTCCTTTTTTGCTTCTTTTGTCTTTTCTTTCTTCTTATTTTTATTATTTGTCTTTTTATCTTGTTTGTTGTTAACAACAGGAGTACTTGCTTCGTCTTTAGGAGAATTATTGTTTACAATAATTTCTTTTTTGTTATGTTCACCGGCTGTGCCGCTGCCTTCGGATGATTCTTTATTGACTGTCCGGATTATCGTACTGTCCACATTTTTCCAGGAAAAAGTCTGAGCAGGAGCCTTTGCAGCTTCATTCTGCTCATTGAGATATGAACCGATATCAGCGGACAATTCGTCAGCAGGGGGGTCGAACTTTGACAGAAAATCATCTATTTCACGTTCTGTTTCGGTTCGTTCATCTCTGTCCGATCTCATGGTTTTCCTCCTAAAAAGCAACATTAGTACTTTATTTTAGCATAAGCAGTACGCTATTTAAAGATTGACGTGTTGCCCTTGGCCTTGATGTAACATAGTATCGTGTTGGCTATATCCGAGGCAGAAGAACCTTTTGTGCGTATGTGGATAATATCAGCCTTGCTGTTTTTAGCCTGCAGATAGGAGCACGGGGTGAAGTAATTATCTGTTGTGACAGTGAGCGAGTCAGTTACCGGATCATCTGCCACTTTATCATGCGTGCTCTTGAATGTGCGGGACAGTTTGTTTTTGGTATTTGAGAAGGCTTCCGTAAGACTTGTCTGAGAATATGAACACTCATAAAGTCTGACCGCAGCCTGATTGTCGTTGAATATTCTGTCAGTGAACGAGTCATTCGATCCCTGGATCAGGACAGGGATCACGATAAGCGACTCAGAGGTCTGTATGTCGAGCAGGCAGTTGTACCCGTAAAGGTCTCCGACCTCCTTGCCTTCAGGAATGGAGTCGCTTGCGGCATATCTGTATGCTCCGCTCCGGACCGTATAGAGAATGCCCGTCAGCTTGTCGGTCGTTTTAGCTGTATAGACTTTTTCAGGCAGCGATTCTTCGTTTTCGATCACCTCGTATGAATAGGAGAGTTCCTCAAAATCCGAACCATATGCCTTGTTCCATGCCTTGATACGCTTATCGATATAAGCGGTGAATGATGCAAGATTGTACGAATTCAGCGTAATCGTGGCTTCGAGCGAGACAGGATACATGTTTCCGCTGCTGCCTATCTCCAGACTGGATAGTCTGGAATCTACAGATTTGCTCTTGAGTCTTGTAAGAAGGCTGCTGAGCGCAGATATCGGATCGGGCTGCTTTGCGATTCCGGGGCCCGGGATTCCGGTCCGTATACCCGTGATGCTTATCTTAACAGCGGTATCGCAGGGATTGTCCTCCATTGCAGCCGGTATGCTGATCTCAGAAAGCCTTTGCTGGAATGAACCGGTTGAAAGATAGGTTGTCGACCCTTCATCCAGATATATGACTTTTGTCTTTGCGGTAATATACTTGCTGCTGATGCCCTGATAGCCTTTGGCAAGTGCCTGTTCATTATTGAAAAAGACTACAGTGCGCTGCCCGGACTCAACGTCTGAGGCGGCTATGGCAGCAGCAGCCGCGAGCACTCCGGCGTCATCTGCGGCGGTTTCGTAATTCATGCTGACGGCAATGAGTGTAGGGGTCACATTATTTTTCCGTTTAACGGCAGGCTTGTTGAATATGATATTGCCATATTTATCTTCTTCATATTCAAGAGAACGCTCATCAGCCCAGCTCTCAATGAACTTCACGAGCTCCTGCTGGTCAGCAAAACCGCCTGCCGCGTTTTCTGATATCTCTTTCATCGACGAATTGAAAGAGGAGTACACCTCCTTATCTACCAGCTTGGTGCTTTGCGTTTTGTAGATGGAGTATGACGCTGCAATAAGTGCTGCAATCAGCAGAAGAGCGATCCTGAATTTGTTGTTGCTTAGTAGTTTTGACATTATCTTCTCCGAAAACACATAAATTCATTCAATATTATACTATTAAAAAATGATGTTTTGAAGAAGATACGGAACATAACAAAAACAACGGAAAAAGAATAAAAAAGTGCTTGCATTGAAATAATGCTTGTGTTACCATAACAAGGCTTGTGAAAGCAGAGAAACCAATGAAACTACAAGGAGGTGCGGCAAATGTCCAGAAAATGTGAAGTATGCGGCAAGGGTCAGACATCGGGAAATACTGTTTCTCACTCCAACATCCATACAAAGAGAAAGTGGAATGCTAATATCCAGACCGTAAGGATCAATGATAACGGCAGAGTAAGAAAAGCTTCCGTATGCACAAGCTGCCTCAGATCGGGCAAGGTCAACCGTGCCGTCTGATAAGAGCATATTTTAAGAGGATGGTCTTGAGTACCCGGTACTCGAGGCTTTTTTCTTTTTCTGAAAAATGTCATAATTAGAAAAACAAAAAACAGCTTCTGTAACGGAAAGTAAATGACATGTCAATAATAGTAAGAAACAGCTACGGAGCAATTGCGGTCAATAAGATCGTGATAGAGCGCATGATAATAGAAGACATGCTCGGCATGGACTCTTATCTGATGCTTTCTACAAAAAAAGGAAAACCGATCAAGGAGAAACCGACCCCTATAATCGATCCGGATTATTATGATGCCGTCGAAGTCTCAGAAAAGAAAGATCAGGTAAACGTAAAGATATATATAGTCGTAAAAAGCGGACAGAACATATCCGAAACGGCAGACATGATATTCGAGGCTGTTGAAAGGGATTTTGAAATGCTCAGGCTCGGCAGACCGGCCGGCATAACCGTAAAGGTAAGAGGCATCGCAGGTGAAGCTCAGGGCGCTATTTCCAGGCGCAATATCGACATAGTAAGAAGCAGCAACTGAAATGGCAAGGTACACACTAAGTGACGACATATCGTCATTAAAGGGAATAGGCTCCAGAAGAAGGGAGCAGCTTGAGGCAGCAGGCATTGAAACGATAGGCGACCTGCTGTCTTATTATCCCGTTAAATATAAGGACAGGCGCCATCTTGTAAGGGCCATGGACGCCGGCACCGAGAAGGACAGTCTCACCTGCGGCAGGCTCATCAAAGTGCAGCTGAGGCCTCTTTCCGGCGGGCGCTCAATAACGGAATGCACTCTCAGGGATGACAGCTGCGTTTTTTACGCCGTATTCTTTAACATGCCTTATCTGAGAAAATCTCTTGTGACAGGCGCAGAGTATGTTCTTTTCGGGCGCATGCGCATAAGGAACGGCTCAAGAGTATGGACCAATCCTGAATTCAGCAAGGCAGGCGGGGAAAGAGACGTAAGGGGCATTTTTCCTGTCTACAGGCATTCCGCCGGACTTACTGACATAAATCTCAGAAAATGGATAAGCGAGGCTCTGGGTGAGACCGATCTGGATACGGACTGGATAGGCAGCGACATAAGCGAAAAGCGCAAGCTCTGCGGTCAGGGTTTTGCCTTCAGCAACATTCATTTCCCTGAGAGCGAAAAGCATTATAAGGCGGCAAGATACAGGCTCATATACGAGAAGCTTCTGATGTATCAGCTGGCGGTCAGGATGAATGCGGCTGGAGCAGCAGATGAAAGCGTTGATGCGTCGGTCCCTGAGCAGGATATGGGAGTTTTTTATAATGGACTTCCTTTCACTCTTACTGAAGGACAGGCTAAATGCATCGATGAGATAATGACTGACCTCGGAAGGCGCAGGCCTATGAACAGGCTCGTGCAGGGCGATGTGGGCTGCGGCAAGACAGCGGTCGCTGAGGCAGCCATTTATCGCTGTGCCATGTCGGGCATGCAGTCGGCCATGATGGCACCGACGGCCATTCTGGCTAAACAGCACTATGAAAGCATAAGCCGCGATCTTTCACCTTACGGGATAAAATGCAGCCTGCTGGTAAGCGGCATGAAGGCAGCCGAGAGGCGGAAGGTGATCGACGATACTGCATCCGGGAAGATCGATGTGCTGATAGGCACACATGCCCTTATACAGAACGATGTCTCCTTCAGGGAGCTTGCGCTTGTGATCACGGATGAACAGCACAGGTTCGGCGTGGCACAGCGGAAGAGCCTTGTAAGAAAGGGCAGAGGCGTTAATGTTTGCGTGATGAGCGCGACTCCTATACCGCGGACCCTTGCGGCCACGGTTTTTGGGGACATGGATTTCAGCATAATAAGGTCGATGCCTGAAGGCCGCAAAAGGATAATTACCAGAGCTCTTGATCCCGATACAAGGGAGCGCGCATATATCGAGATGAGGCGTGAGCTCGAAAAGGGAAACAGGGCATATGTCATAGCGCCAAGCATAGACAGCGAAGACGATGACATGCTGTCTGTGCAGAAACTGTTTGAAGAGATAAGAGAGAAGTTTCCGGACTATAAAGCCGCTCTTCTTCACGGCCGGCTGAGCGGCGATGAAAAAACCGCAATAATGAACTCTTTCAAGTCAGGAGACATCCGGATACTTGTGTCAACGATAGTCATTGAGGTCGGTATAGACGTTCCTGAGGCAACTGTCATGATAATAGAAAACAGTGAACGTTTCGGGCTGGCGCAGATGCATCAGCTTAGAGGCAGGGTCGGCAGAAGCAGCAGGCAGTCATACTGCTACGTTATCAACTACAGCAGATCGGAGACCGCTGTGGCAAGAGCCAAAGCCATGGCAGAGATAAGCGACGGATTCGAGATCAGTGAAGCTGACTACGAAATGAGAGGGCCGGGCGATGTAATGGGCACTATGCAGTCGGGCACTGCCGCCACGGATGTATTGATGCTTTCGAGATATACGGATATACTTGAAGCTGCAATCGAAGATGCTGACATGGTAATGAAGCAGCGTTCCGCAGGAAAGAGCCTCACGGACGCTGAGTACGCTTATGAAATGATGATGCGCGCGGGTGCGTCAGACAACTCAAACATCATATAGGAATCGTATAGGAAAATGAAAATAACATCAGGAAAATACAAATACAGAAACATAGAGGTGCCTGCAGGCATAAGGCCGACGACCGAGAAGGTAAGGGAAGCGATATTCAGCATGATAATGCAGTGGCTTCCTGACGCTGAGGTGCTGGATCTTTTCGCCGGGAGCGGTGCGATGGGCATTGAGGCGCTGTCGCGCGGGGCCGCAAGATGCACATTTGTAGAGTCAAACAGGCAAAACCAGAGAGTGCTGACTGCAAATATTGCAAACTGCGGAGCAGGCAGTGAAGCCGTGGTCATAGGCAGGGATTATGCTGCCGCGCTCGATGAGATATCCGGCAGAAGAGAAAAACCTGTATTCGACATAGTCATTCTCGATCCGCCGTATGAGAAAACCGATTATTACGTTACGGCAATAACAAGACTTCAGGAATACGGCCTTGTTGATAAGCGCAGTATAGTGGTCTGCGAGCATTTATACGATAATAAATTATCTGATACATACGGAAATCTCTCAAAGTTCAAAGAAAAGAAATATGGTTCGATCGGCGTAGACCTGTTTTTGGTTGATAATCACGAATCTATTTGATAATATGATTTATTAAGTGAGGGACTTGCCGATGGAAAGAAAAGCTTTGTACGCGGGGTCGTTCGATCCGGTTACAAACGGACATCTCAATATAATAGAGAGAGCCGCAAAGATGTACGATTCACTCACTGTGGCGATCGCGATCAATCCGCACAAGACGGGCTTTTTTACTGTTGAAGAAAGGGTAGAGATCGCTAAAGAGGTCACAAAGCACATCCCGAATGTGTACGTAGACACTTTCAGCGGGCTTCTGGCAGACTATGTCAACGAGAACGGATTTATAGCATATGTCAGAGGTCTGAGAGCTACGACTGATTTTGAGAACGAGCTTCAGATGGCTCAGATGAATGCTCGTCTTTTTACGGGAGAAACCGAGACCGTCTTTCTCATGACTGATCCTATGTATTCATTCATAAGTTCAAGTCTTATAAAAGAGGTCGCTTCATTCGGAGGAAGCGTTGAAGGACTGCTCCCGGCATACGCGGAAAAAAGGATCAAAGAAAAACTCACTCAATAGACTCGGGTAAAAAGTGGAACGGCTCAGCCGGTCCTGATCGGAAAATGGAGGAATCAATATGAACGATGACAGCATCAAATTAATGTCTCTTCTTGAGGAACTTGAAGATCTTATCACTTCATCCAGCAAAATGCCTTTCTCTGAAAAGGGCATCATCGACCTTGATGTGGCAACGAAGATCCTCGAGGATATACGCGCAAACCTTCCGCGCGACATCCAGCAGGCGAGATGGCTCGATCAGGAGAGAGACCGCATCATCAGCGATGCCAAGAGAGAATACAACAGAATGATCAACGAGGCCAAGGATCAGGTCGAATACCTTGTAAACAACAACAATATTTACAAGGACGCTCAGAGAAGAGCTGACGCCATCCTCAAGGAGGCCGAGAATCACGCGAACTATATGAAGTACAGATCGTATGAGTACATCGATCAGCTTCTTTACGATATGCAGACGGATATCGCAAGCGTGAGCGGCTCGTACATCCAGCCGATGACTGAGTACTTCAATCAGATGTTCTCCAACATCAACGCCAAGGTAAACCAGAACCGTCAGGAGATGAAGACTCTGGCGGAGAGAGTGCGCCTCGGCGACCAGCCTGAAGCTGAAGCGCCTGAAAAGGCAGAGGAAGAATAAGTTCTGATTCTATTGAGATCATAACGGGGTCTGCTGTACAGGCGGACCCTTGTTTTATGGGGCTATAAGCCCCGTCGAGGGCGCGAAGTGCCCGAGACAAGCAACCACCCGCTATGCGGGTGCGCGGTGAAGGTTAAACCAATAGACTCCCCGTTTGCTACAATGAGAGTGTTCAAGCC
>Ga0256407_10006046_pt1 | contig 18953 bp, 17 predicted proteins | sample RumenRJG_04DNA_FD_193489 | JGI IMG/M metagenome (GOLD analysis project Ga0256407, IMG submission 193489) | Bovine rumen microbial communities from Lethbridge, Alberta, Canada - RJG_04 | ecosystem: Host-associated > Mammals > Digestive system > Stomach > Rumen | place: Canada: Alberta... | reverse complement strand
TCCGGCTTTCCGTACCAAAAAATATTTTGCAGTGGTGAAAAAAATATCACGGAAAGAGCCATCTGATGACCCTTTGTTGTCCGCATTTCGTTAATTTTGCCGTTAAGCTCCCTCGGATAACCCGGATAACAAAACGTATAATCAGCCGCACCCGCCATAAAACGCGTAAAAGGCAGAAGCATAGTGTGATACGAAGTATTATCAATATGTTCGTTACCACGGACACCCTCCATCGTAAAAAGATTTTTAAAAACGGCCTCTGTCCCCGTCGGGCGCATTTCGTCATGAACGTTTACAAAAATTTTTCTCTGAGCAGCCTTTTGAACGATTGTATAAACATCAGAAAGCGCACGGGCACTCCTTGAAGACATAAAACCAAGTTTTATGCCCTTGATGCCCCAAACCGCAAAAGTGTCCAAAACAGCATCGTTATTATAAATAAACCAAGCCGTCTGATTGACATAAAGCACTATTCCGATATTTTTTTCACGGGCATAATCAACGGTTTTCTTAACGTCAAAACCCTTAACGGGACGCATTGGATCGGAATTCTTGTCGCTCTCGTGATTATAACCGAAACCGTACCAACCGGCATCAAAATGAAGATATTTGATTTGATTTTTATCACAAAAATCTACACATTGTTTTATTCTCTCCCATGAATATTGGTTTTCAGGATAACGAAAAGCCGTCCCCGCCTTCAGCCAAGAATAGTCAAAAGTATCTCTCTTATTAGGAAAATTCAGCGAATAAACAACATATTTGTTTTCAAGCATTTCCGTCGGTGTATTTCCAAAAACAATATAACGCCAAGGCGTAACTAAAGAAGTATCTTTTACAAAAGCTCCTAAAAAAGTAAATACTTTACCTCGCAATTCAACACGCATTTTATCGGAGCTACCGTAATTTGCCGCATCATTGATTGTAGCGGAAAAATCACTATTGCTGCCTTTTATGAAAATCGGCGTTATAGCACCAAACATATCACCCTCGCCCAAAGAATATCCGCCTTCAACAATGTATTCTCTGTAATAATAAAAATTCAAAGGAGAAAGATTAAACTCGGTAAAATCCTTTTTGATTTGATATATTTTTTTCGCAGAAAAAGAATAACTCACGGCAACAGCCCGATTATAAATTCTCAAATTAACGCAATACTTTATATCAGAGGACTTAAAACTCAATATCAAAGTCGAATACTTATCTTCTTGTTTTTTCCTTTCAGCAAAATCCGAAACCAAAAATCCCGAATATTTCTTTTTCTTAATACTAACAAGCGTATCGGCTGAAGTTACGCAATTCAAAACCGTATCCAACAAAAAACCGAGCCGAGAAGGAGCAATCAAAGCCGTATCCGATTTGGCATCTTTCAGAGAAAATTTCAAAAGCGAATCCTGATAAAAAACCTCTAATTTGTATTTTTTATCAGGCGAAAAAGCCTCTGTTATAATCTTTTGCGCAAAAACATTCACGCTAAAAAGCATTAAGACCAAAAACACAAAAACACGGCTCATAAAATATTTTTTCAAGCTAAAATTTCCAATCCAATTTGGTTTCCCATTTCGACTTAACGGTCTGTTTTTTAGGAAACTCAAAAACTCTTTCGGGATAAAGATTTTCCAAATATTTACCCGTATCCCATTTTCCGTTGAAATTTTTATCGCAAATAATTTTTACGACATAATCTCCCGGCAAAATAAAATCAAACATAACGGAAGAATCTTCTTTTGCTGTTTTGGAGTATATAATTTCGCCTTTATCGTTGCAAAGACATACTATTACTTGACCTTGTTTAATGCATTTGTCAGTAATAGGAAGCGTATCTTTCGGATTGATTTTACGACGAAGCGACCTTGCCGTGTCAAGTTGTTCAAAAGGCGGCAAATCCTCGTCGAGGTCAGGATAATTTTCAATCGCTCCCAAATTCATAAGATTTACCGTTAATGTGCCGTAGTAATCAAGCTCACGAATTTTTGCCTTTGAACTCAAATAAAGGTTAGGCGTATTATAAATCGAATTGAAAGTGGAATCATCAATTTCCAAAACATATTGTTTGCCGGGTTCAAAATCGTATTTCAAAACAAGATTTTTAGCATTCATCGTATCCCTTTCCATAACATAATGCTTTTCAAAAAGCAAGTTAGCGGCATACATATTTTTTTGTTTTTCTTCGTTTTCCCGTTTTGAATCCCTTCCAGCATCACTTTTACGACGGCGACCGCCTTGATTCTTTTGCGAAACCTCTGCCTTAGGAAGAATAAAACTCAATGTATCACAAATCAAAGTATCAACCTCTTTATTTGTCAGCGACATATAACTGATAGTATAATTAATCGTATCTAAGTTCTTTATCTGCTCATCGTTGATTACGGCACAAAAAGTATCTCTACTTTGTGAGAGAACACCGCTATACCATGAATTTCCTTTTTCAGGGAAAGAAGGTAATCCAAGGCTCGGAATTGTTTTGAGTTTCCGCTCAAAAACAAATCTAATCGTATCCTCTCCAGAGGAATTGTTAGAAATCAATCTTTGGAACGGAATTTTATAAATCGCAAAAAGCGTATCTTTATAAATTTTATCAACAAGTTTTTTGTTTTTGTTGAAAATCTGACGGTCGTAAGAATTGAATTTCAAGACCAACGTATCTTTGAAAACTGCCGAAGTATCTCTTAACAAAAGCGTAATTCTATCCCTATCTTGAAAGACTTCAATACCGTTTTCCGGAAATTTTTCCAAATTAATGGGCGAAACCTCAACACCGCGTTTAGGAGATTTTTCCAACAAAACTTTAATCGTATCTCTCGAAGGACGGCTGTATGAAATAATTTTTTGAGGAATTATAACCGTCGGTACTGAATCACGGATTTTTTGCTTCAGCCCCAAATAATACTCGTTATGATATTTCAAAAGGTTCTGAAACTTCGATTTTCTTATCATCGCCGAATCCGTAACCTCAATATCAACAGTATCACGCGTTGGATTATAAGTCGCTATATACCAATCTTTTGACACAACAGAATCAGTCGGATAAAAAACAATATCACCCGAAATAGGACGTTTGAAAATCACACGATAAAAAGCTGAATCCAAACGAACAGCCTTTATAACCTTATTGCTCATATCCTCGACAAAAGAACTATCAACCGCCTCATAAAGTTTTAAAAGCGAAGTATCAACAGAGTTCAAAATTATCGGAATTTGAATATTAACCGAACCTTTTATATCAAAATCTCCGTTAAAATTACTCTTAATCCTAAACTGAAGGCTGTCAATGCCCGTATCTACTTTTTTCTCCGCCTTTGCTAATTTTTTAGCATTGAATTTCACACTCAAAGTGTCAGTCTCAAGCGTAGGACGTTTCAGACTATCAAGCGTTGAAAAAGTAACACGGATTTGTAAAGTATCGTTGTTAATATCGGCTGTATCCTTAAACCAAACAATCAAAGAATCTCTCGTTTTGTTGTAATCATAAATCATCTGAGGACTTTTGAGAGTATCATCAACGTAGGTTATCAAAACGGTGTCCTCTCCGACGGTTTTATTAAAGTACAACTTTATACGACAACGCATATCTCTCGCTCTTTCAGAAATATACTGCACGAGATGAACTTCCTCAAAACTATAAAGCTTTATGTTGTTCGGCGTTGTATACAACAAATCCTGAATGATAACCGTATCAGTAAGAATAGTATCAAGTATACGGTGTCCTTTTTCGCCAAGGTGAAGAATAGTTCCCGCAGGAAGCGAATCGATTTTTTTCAGTCTTTCCGCCTTTGCCGTAACTTTAGTTTTCAAAAATGCAATTTTCTCGTTTTCAAGGTCAAAACGCTGCGTTTCGTTAATATCCGAAAGTCCGAAAACCATATATTCGCCCGGAATAATGTTATCAATCTTAAAACGTCCTGCCGTATCGGTACGAGTTATGTAATCCGGTTTTCTTTTAATCGGAACAGAATCCAAAAAACCTGTCTGCGCACCGTAAAGACCTACTAACATATCTTTTTGTTTTTCAAGCGTTTGTGCATCAAATACCTGTCCAGAAACAGCACAGGTATCAACAGTGGAACCAGTTGAAAATACAAAATCAAAATCCTCAATAACATTACCCTCGTTGTAATCTTTTACAGCGTCAAAAAACTTTAATGTATAAGTCGTATCCGGCTTCAAAGGCTCTTTAAACTTAACAAAAAGCCATTTCCCCTTTACTTTAACTTTGGGCTTAACACTATCTTGAGGCGGAGACATCAAAAATTTTTGCTCCACATTGTCAAGCGAATAATATTCATTGAATTTTATTTTGACTTTTTTGCCGTCAAATTGAGCCGAATAAATATCAGGACGGCTTTTTTTGATGTAAGGCGCAGCAGTATCTTTATCACCGCCCGAAACCGTACCTATTTGCGCACATGAAAATATAAGTGTCATCGCAAACAATGCAAGACACAATGCAAAAAAAATGTTTTTTATTTTTGAAGTCATCTTTTAATTTCATATTTTTGGCAAAAATAAAAATTAAAATGTTTAAATTCAAATTCAAAACGCTTTCCGATTTGTTTTCTGCGTTGATTTTATCGTTCAACGAGGAGAAAGTAGAATTAGAAATTCCTGAAAATCTGATATTTATAGAAGAAAATATAATTCTATCCCGATTTATTTCGGAAAATGTATTTCAAAAAAATAACAAAAAATTATTTTTCGATTTTTCCTCTTTAGAGAAAGCAGCAATGTTGATTCACAAAATTTCGCCTAACACTTTTTATTCCGAAAACATCTGCTGCGCCATCAAGAAAAATCATTTGAGAGATTTTTTTAATCATTTTAAAACAAAAAGTTACAGAGAAATTTCGTCATTCAAAGAAGATATTTTTTCGTCGGAAAATTTTTCGCTCAACCCTGATTTTACACTCAAAACCGCACCTGCTTACCGCTGCAATTATTCAAGACTTGTTGTCAGCATAATCAAAACGCTAAAAGATTTAGGCGCGAAATGCACTTTCGTAAAAGAAAACTATGACGAAAATAAAGAAACGGTTTTAAATTACACTCTAAAAAAATTTGACGGAAAAAACTCTCCGCTGAAAAACAAAACGCTTTACATACCTCAAGGCTGTTATCTTTTTTCCCGTTGCAACGATTTTTATATTGCAAACTACGAAGATAAAACTTTGGACACTCCTTTAACTGAAATTATTCAAGGATTTCATTTAGAAAACATTTCTCAAACAAAAACCCTAAAATGCAGTTTCGTATACGAAGATTTTCCGTTAGAGGCGTATTTAATAGCAGAACAAAACGTTAAAAAGCTTTTATTAAACAAAAACTTAAAAGATTTCAGCACGTTAAGACTCAACGGCAGCGACTTTGAATTTTCGCCTTCAGCCACCGATGTCATGGGTTATTCCGATTTGCAATTCGATTTAATAAAGCGTTTAGGAGTTAATGTTAATGATTTTAAAAATGCCGTTTTCGATTTCGGCACTCACATTGAGGAAATCATCAACACCGCATACGATTTGTTCCCGCAGTTTCACAACGGTCAAAAAGCATTTGAAAAGGCAATAGAAGAATTTGTAAAAAACGAAAAAATCCGGCTTTAAAAAACCGGATTTTTTTCATCCCCAAACCTCACTTGCGATCTCTTGAACCAAATCTATTTTTGCCCACTGTTGATCTTCGGTAAGTTTATTGCCGATTTCACACGAGGCAAAACCGCATTGCGGACTCAAACACAATCTGTCGATAGGAACAAATTCCGAGGCCTTGACTATTCTTTCTTTCACAAAATCTTTATTTTCCAAAATAGGTGATTTAGAAGTAATTAAACCCAATACAACGGATTTATCAGGCGAAACTTCTTTCAAAGGTTCAAAACCGCCGGAGCGTTCGTCGTCAAACTCCAAATACAACGCATCAACATTTTCCCGAGCAAAAACATAAGGAGCAACATCATCATACGGCCCTTGACTCGCATAAGTGGAATGATAGTTTCCCCTACAAATATGCGTTGCTATAGTAACATCTTCGGGTCGATTTGAAAGCGCACGATTATTAAGACGCAGACCTCTTTCGGCTTCAATATCAAAAACAAAACCTTTAGAAAATTTAGTTTTCAAATAATCCTTATCAACAATCATTCCCCATGTACAATCATCAAACTGAATATTTTTGCAACCGGCTTTCTTCAAATCATTCATCACAGTCTGATAAGCTTTAGCTATGTCGTGCTCAAGCTCGTTCAAATCCGGATAAATATTGCGGGTATTTATAATATTATCTCCGCGGAACAATTCTGCTAAAAATTGCGCAGGAGCAGGAATAGTTTGTCTTGCAACAACGTCGGGAGTTTCAAACTGCTTTACAAATTTAAAATGCTCTACAAAAGGATGATTTTCTCCGGATATTTTTTCCACAAGTTTTATTGAACCTTTTGCAGTTTCTTCGCCGTGAAATTTGTAACCATGTTCAAGTTCAATTTTTTTAACACCATTAAAACCCCACATAAAATCCAAATGCCAATAAGCACGACGAAATTCTCCATCAGTGATTACTTTTAAGCCATGAGCCTTTTGTTTTAAAATCAGCTCTTCTATCAGCTTATCTTCCAAATCTTTAAGCTCATTAGCTCCAATTTCTCCTTTTGAAAACAGGAGTCTTGCTTCTTTTAATTTCTCCGGGCGCAAAAAGCTCCCAACAATATCCGCTCTATGCGGTGCGTATTTTTTTATCATAATTTATAATATGTTTTTTTTAAGAATTATAAGGCAAAGTAATACAACATATCGCTTCAAAACAAATTTCTGAAAACATTCGGGAAAATTTGTTTTATATCCTCAAAAATTAATATATTTGCAAAATATTATTCTGAAAAATTAGCAAAATACAAAATGAAAAATGATATTTCTTTAGACGAAACAGATATTAAAATTCTCAAGGAATTACAACAAGATTCGCATTTAACAGTAAAAGAATTGGCAGTAAAAGTTAATTTGTCGCCCTCCCCGACTTTTGAAAGGCAAAAAAGACTTGAACGCGAAGGCTACATAGAAGGCTATACAGCTATCGTAAACCCGGAAAAAGTAGGTAACGGCATGATGGTTCTCTGCAATATCCGCTTAAAACAACACAATCAAAAAAACAATAAGGTTTTTCTTGATGCCGTACAGACAATAGACGAAATAACAGAATGTTACAACACCAGCGGCGACTACGATTTTCAAATAAAAGTTTATGTCAGAGATATGAACGATTACCAAAAATTTATAGTCGATAAATTAGGTAACATAGATTGCATCGGTAACCTTCATAGCGTGTTTGTAATAGGAGTAATAAAAAGTATACATTCAATACCGATAAAAGGATAAAAAGCATTTAACTACGAAAGTTTTTTAGAAAAATGTAATATATTTTTTTTGAAAATTTTACAATATTTTTACTATTAAATGGTTTTATTTTTGTAGCTTCGCAATAAATTCTATACTAAGAAAATTCATGATTATCAACGTCAAAAATCTTTCCGTAAGAAAAAAACTTATACTCGGTTACACTTGCGTAATTATCCCTTTTGTGATAGTTTCGTCGGTATTATTGGTGCGCATAATGAAAATTAACAAGGAGTCCAAACGTCTTAGCAGCGAATATCTTGTCATGCTCGACCATGCCGACCATATCGAAACTGATATTAATATTACCGTAAATGCTTTGCAGGCTTTTGTCCAAACCAACAACGAAAAACGTAAAGAAGAGGGTATAAAATTTATTAGTTCCTCAAAAGAGAGTCTTGACACCTTAGGAAATATTTTTGAAAAAGCTGATAGTAAAGACGAAATATTTGATTGTTATAAATCTACTGCATTACTTTTTAATGAGTTTTATTCATTATCGAAAGCAATTTGGGACACAAGGGACAGCAGGGAAGAAACTTTTTCCCAAATGTATAAGTTCAAGGATATGTTGCTTGACAACCTTAAAACTTTACGTGATATTCAAGACCAAAACGTTAAGAAACACATCTCTCTGAACCAAAAAGCAGAAGCCCTTAATGCACATAAACTTACGTTAGATATTGATGAATATATTGCAATGGTAAAAGCTTCAGTTTCAGCAAATGCGCTCAAAACCGAAGAAGGAAGAAACAAAATAATTTCCGATACGAAAATTATTATTCAAGCCTGCGAACATATCAGAGATTCTCAGAGTCGTTCAACTGTTGAAAAAGTTCATTCCGCATCCGAAGGTTTTTTGAAATTGTCTGAAACCTTTGTTAAAACATACCAAAAGTCAGGAGAGTATTTTGCTAAAAGTGAGGTCGTTAGTGCAGAACTTATTAACCTCAGTCATACGCTGAAAATGAATATTGCAACAAAAGTTGAAGATATTTCTTCGCAGATTAACGGCGCATTACTTGCTGCCCGCCACCAGTTGATTTTAGCATTGTTCGTTGTTGCGCTTTTGATTATTTTCATCGGATACCAAATCAGCAGACACATAACTAAACCATTGGGAAATAGTTTATTAAGAGCTGTAAAACTTTCTGAAGGCGACCTTTCGGTTGAGTTTAAACGCGACCAAAGTTCCGACGAAATAGGGTTACTTCAAAATGCGATGAGTAATCTCGCTGATAATCTTAACAATATCGTGTCAAATATTACAAACGAAGCAAAAATTATCACGGACGCAAGCATGGAAATGAGCCGCACAAGTTCTGTTATGAACGATAATGCCAACGATCAAGCAGCAAGCGTTCAAGAAGTTTCGTCATCAATTCAGGAGATGACTTCATCAATCCAAAAGAATAGTGATAATGCTCACGAAACCGAAAAAATAGCTTTGAATAATTTTAACTCCATAAAAAATTGTGCCGAAATTGTTCACAAAACAATTAACACGATGAATCATATTGCGCAGAAAATTTCGGTTGTAGACGAGATTGCGTTTCAGACAAATATCCTTGCCCTAAATGCTGCGGTAGAGGCAGCAAGAGCCGGAGAACACGGTAAAGGTTTTGCCGTTGTAGCCGGCGAAGTTAGGAAACTTGCCGAAAAATGTGCCGTATCAGCCCGCGAAATAGATTCAGTCAGCAAAGACGGCGTTGAAATGGCTCATCAGACAGGAGAAGTTTTTTCTTCGGTATTACCTGAAATTGAACGTTCTACATCACTTGTTCAAGAAATTGCCACAGCTTGCAGAGAACAAGCAAACGGCAGTGCGCAGATAAATTCGGCGGTTCAAAGATTTAACTCTTCAATTCAGCAATTTGCCGCTTTAAGTGAGGAGATTTCTGCTAATAGTAATAATTTGTCGCATCAATCCGAAGTCCTTTTGGGAATGCTCGATTATTTCAAAGCAAAAGAAATGTAATACGCACAAAATCAAGATTTTTCACATCGGAAAAACTTTTTTAAATATTCTTTGACACAGCCTTTTTCGGGTACATTGTCGATACCAGAAGTTCCCCAAGGGTTGCAACGCAAAATTCTGAAAGCGGCAAGAAAAAAACCGACAAAAATTCCGTGTTTCATTACCGCTTGAATACAATATTGCGAACAAGTAGGCGTATGACGGCAAGCATCAGGCAACCACGGCGAAATAACCGCCCTATAAAAATATACCGGCAAAAGAAAAATTTTTCTAATTAACGGAAGTAATTTCATTAATAACTAAAATTTTATCTTCAACAGCTTTTTTATAACAATTTCTACACAAAGGCTCGTAAGTATCTTTTTCTCCGAGGCTTACAAGTTTTTTGTCGGAAGAAAGCCTAAAAGAAAACTGCGCCAAAGAGCCACAACGAGTACAAATTGCATGAACTTTCGTAACATCATCAGCAATAGCCATCAACGAGCCCATAGGTCCGAAAGGTCTGCCCAAATAATCCATATCCAAACCCGCAATAATCACTCTGACACCGCGTAATGCCAATTTTTTGCAAACCTCAACAAGTCCCATATCAAAAAATTGTGCCTCGTCAATACCGACAACCCTCGTAGTATTGCTGCAAAGCGATAAAATATCCTCTGAAACTCCCACAGCAACAGATTCAATAAGATTTCTGTCATGCGATACAACATCCTTGACAGAATAACGGGAATCGGTAAGCGGTTTGAAAATACATGTCTCCTGACCCGCTATTTTAGCACGTTTTAATCTGCGTATCAATTCTTCGGTCTTGCCGGAAAACATTGATCCTGTTACGACTTCAATGCTTCCGCTATGCAATGGTAATTCTAAAAACATTATTTCTTCAGTAAAAATTCTGCGTAATTTAAGTCCTCAAAAGTAGTAATTTTTATGTTTTGACGCTCACCGTCTACCAGATTAATTTTTTCACCACTTTTTTCAACAACAGAGGCATCGTCCGTAAACAACTCATTAAAAGGTGATTGATATGCTTTTCTTAAAGTTTTTAATGAAAACACTTGAGGAGTTTGTATCAATTTTATTTTCGTTCTGTCAAGTTGATAATTTGAGCCCTCCGGTTCACAAAATCTGATACTCTCAGGCGGAGCAATACACGGCACGGCATTTCCTTTCAACGCTGCTGAGGCATAAGCAGAAGCAATAACTTTTACAGAAACAAAAGGTCTTACTCCGTCATGAACTCCCACAAAATCAACATCATCAGGAACTTTATCTAAAGCATTTTTTACCGAATGAAATCTTTCTTGTCCGCCTTCAACCAAAGTAATATCGCCACTACTTAAAAATCCGTCAGAAATCTTCTTCCAAACCTCAAAATAAGCTTTAGGCAACGAAATAAAAATTTTAATATCGGGGTCAAATTCCAAAAAACGGTTCACTGTCCTACACAAAACAGGCACTCCGCCGATTGAAAGAAATTGTTTCGGCATTTGCGTACCCATTCTAAGACCTTTGCCGCCCGCAACGATAATAACAGACCTTTTCATTCGCAAAAAATCTTCTTTTATATTTTTTTATTTATCAAGCATTTCAACTCTGCCAGAGAGTTTTTCGTTGAATTGTTCAAAAAACAACTGACTATTGATTTCTGTTTTTGAAAAAGATGCAAGCTCCATAACAGCCAAAGTTTTGTCTTTGCTAACAATAGGAATTACAACAAGATGTCTCGGTGAAGAGTTTCCTAACCCCGAAACTACTTTTATGTAATCTTCAGGCACGTTATCAAGTTGCAAAATTTTTCTGTCCTTAGCCACCTGTCCGGGTATGCCCTCCCCTATCTCAAAAGTACGGTCGGTATGCTCGGTATAATATGCGTAAGTTCCTGCAATAGAGAATTTTTGAGAAGCGTCATCATACAAATAAGCCACACCTTGAACAATATCAAAACATTTTGACAAGTTAATCAAAAGCTGATCGAAAAAGTCGCCGGTTGCTTGTTTACTATCAAGACCGTCCAAAATACCGGAAAGTTTTTCTTCGATAATTTTTTTCTCTTGTTCGGCTTTTTTCTTTTTATCTTCTTTAGCTTTTCTCTCCTGCTCCTTACGTAATGTTTCTTGAGTATTCTGACCAGTCTTTACGGCCACCGTATCCTCAATTTTGCCGCCGGCAAGAAACATCTGTTTCGTGTAAAAAAACACAAAAACCGCTACGATCATCGAAAACAGCGAAAAATATCTGATTTCTTCCGCCATAGTTATCGTCTGAAGCGACAAGTAGGGAAACGAAGTACAGCATACAAAAATACATACTGCCAAGTAAACCAATAGAAATACACCGATTTGTCTTCTTCCTTTTTCAAATAATTTCATGGTAATTACTCTTTTAGTTTTTGTAAATAACTTATAATCTGACTGCTTGTAAAAACGAAATCCGGTTCGGTAATTTTCAAGGCCGCCATCGGCATAGTTTTGACTTGAGCCTCTTCTGGCGATTGAACGATAATCGTTGCACCGCTATCTTTCATCGCTTTAAGACCGATTGCTCCGTCTTTGTTAGCACCAGACAAAAGTATTCCTACACATTTTGAGCCAAAACTTTTAGCTGCCGAACCAAAAGTTATATCAATCGAAGGACGCGAATGATTTACGACCTCCTCCGTTGAAAGCGAAATTGTATTGCCCTTTGTCAAATACATGTGATAATTTGCCGGGGCAAGATAAACATGACCGTTAATAACAGGTTCCCTATCGTGAGGCTCAAGCACGGGGACAGAAGATTTCAGTCTTAAAGCTTCCACAAAACCCGTTCTAACACTTTTTAGCCGATGAAGGCACAAAAACATCGGAAACGGAAAAGATTTGTCAAGCTTTGCCAAAATATTCGTTACAATAGGGAAACTTCCCGCCGAACCGCCGATTACAATGTTTAACATTCCGATTTACTTTAAGGTTTTTTTGAATATATTTTCCGTCTTAGAAACAGGAACAAATTTCGTATTTTGTTCCAAACCTCTTAACGTTTCGCCTATTCCTATCGCAAAATACCCGCCCGGCAAAAGGCTGCGGTAAAGTTTTTCAATAGTTGTCTTTCTCGAAGACATATTGTAATACAACGCCCTATTACGAAAAATTATCAAATTGAAACCGTTGTCGGGCGGCTCTTCGTGAATGACATTATGTTTTAAATAAATCACTTTGTCAAGCAGTTTTGGAGAAAGACACTGAAATCTATCGGATTTGAAAAAACAATTTGCAAAAAATTCCGTATCCGAGGAAAACTGTTTGTAATTATCAAGACTCACTTCCATTTTTTTAGGCTCAATAGTACCCATTTTAACATCGTCCAAAACCCTTTCAGAATAGGAAGTTGCATAAATCATTGATTTTACCAAAAGATTGTTTTTCTCTAAAAGTATCAACAAAGTATTAAGTTCGTCATCACCGCAAACATCAGGAAGCCAAATTTTTAAGACCGTTTCGCCGGAAAACTTAGGAAAAACGTTTTTCTGCAATTCCAGCCACATTTGCGGGTCGCGGAACATCTCCGTCGTACCTACCTTGATTTTGTAAAGAAAGAAATCAATAAAATTCTTATCCTGCATCATCTTGTCTATAAGCAAGGCAACAGATGCATAACCCTGCATCTGCATAAACCTTTCAAAACGGTGACAAAGCAAATACGGCTCATAATCAATAAAATCTATATCGCCCACCGTTCTGACGGTACTGAGAATTTTCAAGAAATCCTCTTCCGAAATCATCAGACTATCTTCCATCAGATAAGCTTTTTTTGATAAATTAAACCTTTCTTTTCGTATTTTGCCGTAAGCGGACCCAAAATACTTTCATGAATTCCCAAGACCAAAATTCCGTCATCAGAGAGATAATCCCAAAACTGCGCAAATAATTTGTTCTGAAGGTTTTGATTAAAATAAATCAAAACATTGCGGCAAAGTATTATGTCATATTTTATACCGAAAGGATTTCCCTCGGATACAAGATTATGCTTTTTGAAATTAGCTTTTTTCAGCAAAAACTGTTTCATTCTGAACTCGTCCTTACCCGGAAGTATATCAAAATACTTTTGCGGCGGAATATTAATCTGCTCCTCCCTGTTAAAAGGATTAACACACAAGGCCTTACGGAAATTTGTCAAATATTCCTCAGAATTACGACAACTATAAACGCCTTTTTCTGCCGAGAGCAAAACATCAGTATTGATGTCGGTAGCATAAAGTTTTGAATTTTCCAACAATCCCGCCTCACAAAGCAAAACTTCCATCGAATAAACCTCCATTCCCACGCTACAGCCGGCATGCCAAATGTTAATCTCCTTCCTCGCATGAAGCCTTGGCAAAACCATATATTTCAAAGCCTGCCAAACGGAAGGATCGCGGAAAATTTCAGTCGTATTAACGGTAACGTCCCTTACAACCTGCTCTAAGAAAACATTATCAATTTTAACGGCATTTATCAAAGTATAAATATCTATTTTATTATCATATAATACTTTTTCTACCCGCCGCATAAACGACTTGAGGGAGTAATTACTAAAATCGTATCCTCCCGAATCATTCAAAGCCTTAATCAAAAGTTTTATATCGTTTTCATCAAACATCTTTAGGACGTTAATACTTTTACGGTTTCAAAATAACATACTTTTTTGTTTAAATCCAAATTTTTTTCGATAAAAATCAATAAACTTTTTTCTCGGATTGGATTTTAAAATTCAATATTTGAACATCCGTACCGGTAAGTCCAATCATCATAAGATTGTTCATTCCTTCCATCTGAGCCGGAAATTCTGAAATTTTGTTTCCGCAAAGATTTATATCATAAAGACTTGTCATATTCGTAATCGTCCCGGGAATACTTGAAATCTTATTATTGGCAAGAGCAAGGATTTTCAAACCAGACATTTTACAAACTTCTTCTGAAAACAACGAAATTTGATTATCACTGAGCAACAAAGTTTTCAAAGTTTTCAAAGAAGAAATTCCGCTTGGAAACTCTTCAATACCGCAATTTGACATCGACAAATATTCAAGTCCCGTCAAAGAAAGTATAGTTTGAGGAATCTCACCGATTTTACAACTATCCAAACGCAAAATACATAATTTTTTCAATGCGGAAAACTCCTCAGGAAATGTTTTAATGTCATTGACAGCCAAATCCAAAGACTCAAGCGTTGAAATGCTTCCGATTTCTTTTGGTACAAAAGTTAATTTATTGAAAGACAAAGTCAGTTCCCTCAAACGCGAAAGATTTTTCACAGAAGGCTCCAAAGAAGAAATAGAATTAGCAGAAAGATTCAATATTTCCAAATTTTTCAACGAAAAGACCTCTTGCGGAATTGAAGTAATTTTATTGTTGGCAAGCGATAAAATCTTCAAATTCACCAAATTAGCTATCTTAGGAGAAATTCTCGTTAATTTGTTGTCATCAACAAAAAGCATTTGAAGTTTTGTCATCGAAAAAATTTCATCAGGCAAACTTTCAAAATCATTTGACTGAAGATACAAAGCCTGAAGATTAGGAAACTTTGTAATATCCGTTTCCAAATCATTCAACTGAGAATCGCTCAAATCCAAAACCAAAACAGTATTAGGCGTAGCCTCAGCGTCTTTAACAGAACGGTAAACCCTTTGTCGTGCCAACTGCTCAAGGGTTAAAAGCTGTGCAAAAGACGAAAACTCTGCCGAAAAAAACATCAGCAAAGTCAAAATTATAAATCTCATTTTCATAGCGTTAAAAAAAAAGTTTTTTTCCTATTTTTGAGCAAATATAATGCCTTATTTTACGTACTTTTTCAAAGTTCTTTCCAAATCCTCAACAGCAGTTTTTTTCAAGATGGAAATATTGATTTTTTCAATTTTTTTAACGGTAGATTTCTTTGTCTGAGGGTCAAGACCTTTAATCGTAATTGTCAAAAATTTTTGCAAACCGAACATTCCTTGAGTAATTTCATAACTCTGAATAGTTTTTTTCAGAATGCCATACTGACGATATTTTCTAAAAAGCGGAAAAGCCGTAACGCTACGAATTTCCAACGGGTCTTTTTCGTCATTATAATAAAAATAACAAGGGCTGTAAACAAGCAGCAAAACATGAACTACAAAACATGACACACCCAAAACAAGCGGTGTTAATTCCGGGGTCATCATCGAATAAATTATAAACGCAATGCCGAAAAGGAGTGTTAAAATCTCAGCTAACATCCATTTGGTCATACTCACAGTATTGTCAATATACATTTTTTTCTTTAAAGATTAATCTGATTATAAAATGAAAGTGCTTGAAAAATATCATCTTTTTTGCATTTGCAGTCGAATTTGTACTTACCGAAATCGCTGACAAGTGAAAAATTAATTTGTCCATCGGAGTTTTTCTTGTCATGTGTCATAAGCGAATACAAGTACTCGTAGGCATCGAATTTGAACAAAAACGGTTTGTAAAGTTCATTGATATATCTTACGATTTCCATAAGTTTTGTGTGCGGAAAATCCAAATAATTGTTGCTAAGATAAAGCTCACAAACCAATCCTGCTGCCACAGCCTGACCATGAAGCAAGGGTGAAGAGGTTTCAAACGAATAACTCTCTATCGCATGACCGATTGTATGACCTAAATTAAGCATTTTTCTAAGACCTTTTTCTGTCGGGTCTGAGCTTACAAATTCGTTTTTGATTTTAACGGAGGTCTCCACCAAAGAGCTGAGCAAAGCATAATCGGGTTTTAAAGGATTGAACTCTTTCAACTCAAAAAAATATTCCTCGTTATACAAAAGTGCGTGTTTCAACATTTCAGCCATGCCGGATTTCAACTGCTCGACATCAAGAGTTTTCAAAAATTCCGTGCTGATAATCACTTTGTCAGGGTTTCTAAAAAGTCCAATTTCGTTTTTCAAACCGTTGAAATCAACTGCGAGTTTTCCCCCACATGAAGCATCAACCTGAGCTAAAAGCGTCGTAGGAATGTTAATAAAACGGATTCCGCGTTTAAAAAGTGATGCAGCAAGTCCGCCCATATCACCGATAACACCACCGCCAAGATTTATAAAAAGGCTTTTTCTATCACCGCCACATTCCGACATTTGTGACCAAATTTGCGAAAGGGTATTAAGGTTTTTATGTTCTTCGCCACTTTTTATTTTAATTACATTAGTCTTATATTCAGCAAGTAAGGTAAGTTTATTTAAACAAAACTTTTCAGTATTTTCATCAACTAAGACAAAAACTTTACCGTTAAAGCCTTCCAAAACTTTTTTTAATTCCGTTTGAAAGTCCAAGTTACAGACTACATTTTGAGGTAAATTCATATTCTTATATAATTTTTCTAACCGCGGCAAAATTAAACTAAATTGTTAAGTTATAAAAATAAATTTTATTTATAGAAAAAAAAAACTTATCTTGCGCCAAATTTTTTAAATCAAATAAGTTAGATGAAACCTTTAAATATAGCGATTTTAGGTTGTGGTACAGTAGGCGGCGGAGTAGCGCAAATACTTACCAAAGAAAAAGAACTTTTATCGGCACGCGCCCAAAGGGAAATTTCCCTTAAATACATTGCAGAACTCAATCCGCAAGCTGCGATCAAAAGATTTGGCTTGGAAGAAAAATATTTTCTCGCAGAGGGGCAACCCGTTACAATAGACAAAATACTCCAAGATAAAGACATCGACGTCGTTGTTGAAACAATGGGCGGCAAAAGCGATTTTGTACACAACACTTGTTTGAACGTTCTTAAAAACGGCAAACATTTGGTTACAGCCAACAAAGCCCTTTTGGCAGAGCGCGGTGCGGATATTTTTGCGCAAGCCGCTCAAAACAAGCTCCAATTAGGCTACGAGGCTGCCGTATGCGGTGCAATTCCGATTATCAAAGGCATCAAAGAGTGTTTTACGGGCGATATTATTGAAAGTGTCAGCGGTATTATGAACGGCACTTCAAATTATATTTTAACACAAATGCAACTTCAAAACCTTGATTTTGCACAAGCCTTGAAATTAGCACAAGAGAACGGTTATGCAGAGGCAGACCCCTCGTTAGACATCAACGGCGGTGATGCTTCGCACAAATTGATACTCCTTATAAAATTAGCATACGGCTTAAAAGTTTCAATGCAAGAGCTTTCTGTTGTGGGCATCGAAGATATTAACAAAAACGATATGGATTTCGCAAAAGAAATCAACGCTTCGATAAAACTTATCTGTCTTGCAAAACTCAAAGACAAAAAAGTTTACGCAACCGTAAGACCAATGGCTGTTAAAAACGACAATACGCTTTCAAAAGTAAACTACGCCGTAAACGCGGTAAGACTTGACAACAAATATTCAGACACTCATTTTCTCATCGGTAAAGGTGCGGGAAGTACGGAAACGGCAATGAGTATAGTTTCTGACATTGTTTTCATAGCAAGACACGGCCAGGTAGAGACTTACAACGAAAAAGAACAATACGTTTTGGGCGATGCAAAAGAGATTTCGTTCCCGTATTTGGTAAGTTTCAAGACCAAAAACCTCCCCGGTACAACAGGTCTTATTACAACTTGCATTGGAAAACAAGGCATCAACATCGAAACCGTCGGTCATAACAGATTTTCGGGCGAAACAGCTGATTTCTCAATCGAGACGGACACTTGCAGCCTTAAAACAATAGAGGCGGCAATTGAAGACATCAAGAAAGAAAAGCCTGAACTTTTGTTGGAAGAGCCGAAAATTCTCCCGATACTTTACTAAAAAAGATAATATTTTATGAGTCAGTATTTTTATTACGAAGGAAACACTCAAAAAGGTCCCGTAGATTTTCAGGAGTTGATAAAAAATATCACTCCCGAAACGGATATTTGGACAGAGGGTATGGAAAAATGGACAAAAGCCAAAAATGTCCCCGAAGTTTTCGAGGCATTGAATCTCAATATGACTAATACTCAGTCCGAAATAATTCCGCCGCAGCCAAACAACTATAATAATTCCAATTATAGTAGAGAGAAAAATTATCAAGTACCGCCTGATTTTCAAACATTGTTGGTTTGGGCAGTAATATCAAATTTCTTGTGCTGTAACATAACGGGTATTGTCGGAATCATAATGACTCTCCGTTCTGAAATAGAATGGGCAAAAGGTAATTATGAACAATCCCGCAAAAAATACAAAGATGCTAAAACATGGATTATCGTAGGAGCTGTTTTAGGTCTTCTTGCGATGATTACGTACGTTGTAGTTGTGGGATTTTTCAATGCGTTACCACACCTTCGATAAAAAATTCATGAAAATAAAGCAATTAATCATAATAATTTTAGGATTAGCAGCATTAATAATTATGGTGCTAATCCTAAAATTTTATTATAACAACAATCCGGAAAATTCAAAAGTAATGCCCAAATGTATTTTTTATACCGCAACGGGTTACAAATGTCCGGGTTGCGGTGGACAAAGGGCGTTGCATTATCTATTGAAAGGAGAAATCAAAAAATCATTTTTACAAAATCCGCTTTTGTATTTGATGACCGGTTATGTTTTCTTACTTATAATCCTAAAAATAAAATTCATCGAAGAAAAATTTCCGAAACTTTCAAAACAAATAACAGGAATTT
>Ga0256407_10006045_pt1 | contig 18956 bp, 33 predicted proteins | sample RumenRJG_04DNA_FD_193489 | JGI IMG/M metagenome (GOLD analysis project Ga0256407, IMG submission 193489) | Bovine rumen microbial communities from Lethbridge, Alberta, Canada - RJG_04 | ecosystem: Host-associated > Mammals > Digestive system > Stomach > Rumen | place: Canada: Alberta... | reverse complement strand
TCCGATAGGAAGTGAGGGAACAGCTACACAGGACACGCTGACAGGCACGCAGGGCGCGCTGTAGCGGCTTGTAAGAGGGTTTCCGATAGGAAGTGAGGGAACAGCTACACAGGACACGCTGACAGGCGCTAAAAAATGGAAATCAAAACGGAGGAAATCGGATGAAAGCTGATTTTTATTCTGTGATAATGGAAGAAGAAATCGACACAGGATGCTATTGTAGCTTAGTACCATGCACTCTTGCTACATTTCCTACATTATCATCTGCAAAATCATACGCAAGATATATTAAAAAAATATATGTTGAGACTCATGTATTTGTTGTTCCTCAAACATGGGGACAATATACATACAATAATAGAAATCATATGAGATAAATGGGTAATTAAAGCATGTATGCTATGAATTTTTCTCTGGTGTATGTGTTTTATGTAACAAATCCACTTCTCCTTATCGGTTTAATCATTCAAACATACTCGCAAATTAGTTTGTTAGTATGTCTGGGTGATTAAACTGTATTTATGAAAGGAGAAATATCATGGCACAGAAAACTAAAGCCGAAATCATGAAGGAACTGAAGGAACTGAGAGCTACTGCTGAGAAACTTGTTGATCAGCGTAATGAGCTGAATGAGGACGGAGAGTCTGAGAAGGCCAGAGAAGTTGAAATTGAGCTTATTGAAACTGTCAACAAGTACACAAGCGAAGCTAAGAATCTTGCATACAATGAGTGCAAGAATTCGAAGAATCCGATGGTTGCTGGCTGCAAAAAATTCAATTATGATACTATCCGTGTCAAGGAAATCAGGATTGAAGGTTCTACGCAGACAACGCTCGAGATTGACGATGCTGTCAAACCTATCAAACTTCGTGAACTGCACAACAAGTGCAACGGAATCGGTAAGGATCAGAAGTGGATTTATGCTGTTGAGAAATTTAATCAGAAGATGACAGCAAAGGTGTGCAGCATGTTGGGAATCGACCCGACAAAGGTTTATAACTCATATTATATGAGTAAACTTGCTAAGGATGTCCAGATTGATGCAACGGTACTCAGTGACGAATCCTGCTTCGAGGATATGAACAAAGTTGTACATAAGATGCTCGGTGATAAGTTCAATATCACGAAGGAAGATTATAACCGTATGTTTATCACATATGCTTCTGCAGATAAAGTCAAGGCACTTAAGACAATCTGCTCTAATCATGAGAAGATCACACGCAGCTTCCAGTCTATCTGCAACCGGCTTATCACTAATGGTCAGTGGGAAGTGGACTTCCGTGAAGATAAGTGATATAATGATCAGGTAATAAACCGGGTTGCGTCGGTTTATTATGCACAGTCAATTGGCTGTGTTCTGAGTGGGGGAATTCCTTCGGGAATTCCCTTTTTAATTATGAACCTGTTTATTTTCAATTTTACGTCTCTCAAACCCATCGTAGCATTGAAAATGAAGGGAAAATACATTATTCACCGCGGGCCGGGAAAACCGCCTCCATAATCGCTCTCGGCCTGCACATCGCATGAACTCAGGCGAGGAATCTTGTCTATCGGCAAGGTTTTACAGGTTCGAATCCTGTTCATGCGTCTCGAAGCGCCAGATTGATCGGCGTGGAATCTCTTAGAAGTGCGGGGAATATCACAACGATAATGCGTAGAAGTGATGTGATATTGTGCAGGAAAGGTGGGAATCCTGTACGTCTAAATCGTATCATGTGCAAATCGGCAGGGAATCGCATCCTCCTCCTGTGCGGTTCCCTGAATTGGTTCGAATCCAATCTCATGAATTTGTAACTGATGGCAAGGAATTATAGGGAGAGGACAGTTATGACGGTAAGTGAAATTTTAATGGCGATATGGTGCGAGAATCCAAACCGGGAAATTGTGTCCATTACAAACGAAGGAATCGTATTTGGTGATACCGGAGAAGTGACTTCATTGGAGCAGGGAATTAAACGTTATAAAGCAGAGATTCTTGGTGAATGTTATGCAAGCGATCCAGATACATATCCGGATTTTGTGAGGAATGCATTCGGTTATTTTGATGAATTTCGCACGAAAAATCCGCAGGAAAATGTCGATACGATTGCTCGCATTGCAGCACGTTGTTATGCGGAATCCAATGAACAATACGAATTTATATTGGATTGTTTTTGCGTATCGTATCCGGAATTCAAAGGTCAGGAATTTATGATTAGGAGATATGAGGAATCATGAAACATATTATCTGGCGCAGTCATTCAACTGGCGAAATAGTCGAGGGAATCTTAAACGTAATCAAATGTTCAATCGAAAATTTCCGGACAATCAGTCCGGTCACAGGAAAACGAATCGTGTGTCTCTTGTGGATACCGTGGAAATTCGGGAATTTGTAACATCAACACCCAGCACGCATCTCATAAGAACTGCGGACCAAGCTGTGTCTTTTAGTACAGTGGGCAAAATGGTTAAAGCCAGCGCTCGCAGAGTAGCGTGGGGAATCTGATCAGTTTCCTCTGCAGGTTCGAATCCTGCCTGTACTGCACATCAAGGATAGCAACCTTGAGTTTGATGAAAGACTCAAATCTGGATTTTGTATAGGGTTCGCAACCCATAGGGGTCGGGGAAAATGGGATTGCCCGACAGCACGATTTGGTGGGAAACGTGCGTGATCACGAGGAATCACAAAAAGGAGGGCTTATGAGTTTTCAGGAATTTGTAGACGGCATTATTGAACTTGCCGCAAAATGCGGGGAAAATGTCACAGTTCATTTCGATTATGATGAAAAAGCCGGGAAGTATGTAGGAATTGCATCTAATGGTATGCAGTTCACAGGGAATTCGTATTCGTTAAAAATAACTGCACGATGGGGAACAGGTCATCAGGCGCAATTTGAACTGACTGCAGCGTGAGGTGCAGGAAAATGAGTATGATAATCGGAAAATATCATATTACATATCGAATCGGCGACGATTACGCCGAGGTCAGGAAAATCGGATATGTCGACAAGTTCGGCAGGGTTTTGAATCAGGAATTAGTGTTCCGTGGAACGTGGTCTGAATGTATAGCGTATGTGGCGTGGAACGTGGTCTAGCGATCTGAATGTATAGCATATGTGAAAGGCGGGGAAAATGAAAAAGCGGAAATCACACGCGTTCGGAAAAGATGTATATCTGCTTGGTGCAGATAGTGAGGGAACTTTATATTGGCTCGAAGAGCCTGTATGGGATTGTAATTGGTACTGGGGATTTGGGTATATTGAAACATACACAAACAACAGAAATCCGGGAAATTCAAGCGATATTGAATCACATGAGCATTTTGATGGGTTGAAAAACATAGGGAATCAGAGAACAAATTTACACACAGGATTTTTGAAAAAGTTTACTGAAACTCCACTGACAGATTCGGAAATCTGGCAACTGTGTGAACTTATGGAAAGCTATTACATATGCAGGGATTATTCAGATTTCATCTTTTGTACCGGAGCACATTACACTGGCAATAATCCTGTAAAAGATTTAATTAAAAACACGACGGAATATGACAGGATTAATCAAGTTGTTCTTCCTGAAATCTTTAATGAAGTTAGGAAAATTCTTGATCCGGAAAGTGAGGTGTCGACAAGTTATGTGGATGGTAACAGGTGAAAATTACGAAGAGTTGTTTTATAACAAAAAAGAAAATGCTATAAAAGGTGCTAAAGAACTTTATAAACATTTAATGGAAGATGAATTTGGTTCAATAGAATGTTACGAAAAACATTATGGTTCTATTGAAGAAGACTATAAGAGGATAGAAGAAATAGAAAATTATCATGATGATTGGATTACAATAAAAGAAATAGTGACAGAAGATTAAAAACGAGGTTTTGCGATGTTATACGATTTACTTTGGGCTTTATACACAGCCAAAACAGACAAGGAAAAATCGAAGGCTTTTCGAAATTTAGAAAAGCTCGGTATGGATCGTCAGACTGCAACAATGATGGTAAATGAAATCAAAGATGAAATATGGGTATCGCTTGGATATGATCCATATGTGAGGGAAATCGGATGAAAGCGGATTTTTATGCGGTACAAGTTGAAGTTGACGGATACGGTAACACGATTACATTAGCGATTTTTAAAACGAAGAATGAAGCTCAGAAATATGTAAAAACACGCGACTTCAGCTGGATCGATTTTTCAGGCTGTTTTAGCGACGAACCTGTTAGGATAGTTCCTCAAACATGGGGAAAATACAAATCTGTATTTTGATTATGAAACGGAGGTTTTGCGATGAAACTTTACATAGGGCTTATAGATTTATGTGAAAGTTATGGAACCGATTTACATTGTGCAGGGATTTTCGATTCAGCTGAAAAGAGAGATTTGGCTGTGAAAAAATTGCTCCGTGCATATGGAAAGGATTCTGAAAGCCAAGATGATTCTGAGGATAAAATTGAGATCGACGGCAAGGAATATCAGGTATTTGAAAATGATGACGAAGAGCAATCATATGAGTTTGATGTGTTCGAGCTTAATAAGGAATGTGATATAACACTCACATGGTATGAGGAATAATAATACGGAGGTTTTGCGATGCCTTACAATCAAGTAAGAATAACAGTCGAAGCTGGTGGGTTTATTCCGGAATTCAAAGCGATAATTTGCATTCCAGAAAATGTTGATGAAGAGGAATATATTGATGACATTCTAGAAGAAATCATAAAAGAAGAGGTGTGGGAAAACACGATTTGGGATTTTTGCTGAAAGTGGGTATACAAAATGATTGAACAAATAAAATTTAGAGACAAGGAAAGCGGATTAATTCATGGCGGAATTCTTCTTGAAGACGGCGGAATTATTTGTGCTTGCTGTGGTGGGTATATAGAGCCAGATGAAGACTCTGTTGAAATCTTAGAAGTGTACGATGATTGGATCGATTTTTCGGAGAGCATTTGCAAAAGGGGAATATAAAATGTTGTTAATTCAGATGGGGATTTTCGCAGTCGTTCCGACTGCTTTTTTGATTCTGTCAAAAACAATTAAGGAGGAGTTGTAATGGGATTGAGTTTTGATGAGTCACTTGCTATTGAGTCGGAAAGATCCGCTATCGAAGCAAGGGAACGTTGGAAGAATATTTGTAATGAAATTGAAGATACACAAGGAATTCATTTTGATCCTGAATGGGAAGTTAAATGTATTCCTCCATTTGGTGGATCGATGGCGAGATTTGTTGTTTACCACAATAATAAACGCGTTAGTGTATATCTTGACTGGTACTCAAGATTGGGTTGGGTTGTTGATGACGAAGGTGAACCGCTTCCATATTACGAAATTTATCCATCCAAAGACGGAGATGTTGAACGGTTCGGAATCACGGAAACGGATAATATGGTTCGGGCAATAAGAGAATCATTGGAATCACAGGAAAATCACTGAGATAACTCAGGATTTTATAAATCAAACACTGTTAAAGAACGAAAGGAGAATGTAACTATGTGTACTATTAAATTTGCGCCGGAAAGAGATACCAAAAATGCTATGCGTTTCACCGAGGTTCTTGAAGGGAACATGACCAATCAGATCATGGGCAGCGTGTACTTCCAGAAAGATGCTGCGAAGGCAAAAGGATACAAGGAAGGCCAGTACATGGAAGTGACTGTGCGCTTCATTGATCCGGAACCTGTTGACGGAGCAACCACATTCGCAGCGAAGAATGAGGAAAATATCCGGAAGTACAAAGAGGCTCAGGCAAAGAAGAAAGCAGCGAAGAAAGTTCCTGCTAAGAAAGCTCCGGCGAAGTCCGCTCCGAAACAGGAAGCTAAGGCTCCTGCTCGCACAGCGAAAAAGGCTACTGCAAAGACTGCGAAGAAGGCTCCGGCACGGAAAACCCGCGCTAAAAAAGCCTGATCGTTTACATGCCCGGGGGAATCAGATGAATACATATTGCAAGTAATTGCATCTCGAAGCCGAACGAGACACAAATCGGTATCTGATTCCCAACGCCGAGGTTCGACTCCTCGGCATGTATTTCAAAATTTAAAAGAAGGGAGATGACGGTAATGCAGAAACGATGGCTGAGTGTTGAGCTTAACAGAGGGGAAGAAGAGCTGGCATTTCGTACATTCTTAACAAGAGAAGGGATTGTATATGACTCTTGTGGTGCATACAACCTGGTTCATTTCTCTTGTTTGATGGATGAACGTGAACGGGAACTCGCTGACAATTTTTTGGGGAGATTTAGATAGGGGGTATAAGTATGTTTTTGGCAAATGCACAGGCTCTTGCAATGGGAGCTAATAAAGATCTTATGATTAATGGACAAGTCAAAGGAAGTCCGAATAGCCCAGGAATCATGGAAATTGTCAAAGAATATGCGTTGTTTAGTTGCTTAATTGAAGAAGAAACGGATGACTTAATTTCGGTCAGGATTTACGAAGACGATGGAGAATAAAGATGGATCAACTGCTTTTTCAGATTCGGGAAGTAATGGGAGACGTTTTTGCTGATCAGATTAATGAACTAATTGATAAAGTTTGTACATATAACTTTAACGTTGGATTTGATACAGGATATGACGTTGGTGTTTATGACGAACGAGAATATATTAAACGAATTGTGTGAGGGGGGGAATCACGATGAACAAGCGCACGAGGTTGTTTGACGCGAGTAGACCGTTGGGTGATTTTGATGTGGTATACATTGTGAATTCCTCCGGTGTAAAACTCGTTACAGAATTTAATGGATACAAGGAAAGTGAATACAAAAAGATGATTAATTTTATAAATATTTGCAGGCATAGTAATAAAGTAACATTAGCCATGTATCCAAATATATAAACGGGGGGGTAAATAATGAATAAGGTTTTAATCGCGATCGCAGTTATCATATACATACTTATCAACTGTATAACGTCAAGAATTTACAGCGCAAAGGAAATGCGCAGGGAATTTATATGTGGACAGTGCCTTGTCGGAATGATCTGTGCAAATATTTTTTATGCTCCGGCATGGTTTTTGAAAGGATTGAGGGCATTTGTAGTTGCTACTATTAAATAGGAAGAAATTATGTTTGAAATAAAAGGAAAAGTAAATACAGCTATATGCTACGCCAAAGTAATAGAGGATGAGGCAATCGAACAGATACGTCGTATGTGTGACTATGAGATAACAGAAAACAGTCGAATACGAATCATGCCGGATGCACACGCAGGAAGCGGATGCACAATCGGCACTACAATGACGATTACCGATAAGGTTGTTCCGAATATAGTTGGCGTGGATATCGGGTGCGGAATGTACACAGTTTATATAGGAAAAGATCCTATTGACTTTGAAAAAATCGATGAGGCAGCACATTATATTCCATCAGGAATGAATGTGTGGAACGAAAGCATTTATCCGTTTGATTTTAAACGACTGCGGTGCTATCAACATTTAAAGAATATCGATCGCTTAGAGTGCAGCTTAGGTACACTCGGCGGAGGAAATCACTTTATTGAAATCGATAAGATGCGATCGGAATTTAATTTCCTGGTAATTCATTCAGGATCACGCAATTTAGGAAAACAGGTTGCTGAATATTATCAGGATCTTGCAATTGAATTAGCTTGTGGCAAAGATGATTACTTGGAAAAGCGAAACAGTATCATCAATGAATATAAAAGATTGGGTCGCCAAGATAAAATACAAAACGCACTGACAGAATTAAAACATGAATATGAGAGCAAGAAAACTACAATGCCTCATGATTTATGCTTTTTGTACGGAAAACATCTTGATGATTATTTACATGACGTTGAAATATGCCAAGAATTTGCAAAAACAAACCGGGAATTGATTGCCAAAATTATACTGGAAAGAACACATAATGATTACGGTCTTGAGTGCATGGTTAACGGAAACGGGTTTCATACAATTCATAATTACATTGACGTTAATGAGATGATATTGCGTAAAGGAGCAATTGCTGCACATGACTGGGAAGTCGTGGTAATACCTATCAACATGCGCGATGGATCAATAGTAGCAGTTGGAAGAGGAAATCCTGAGTGGAATTTCTCAGCTCCACATGGAGCTGGACGTATCATGTCGAGAAAGAAAGCGAAGGAAACGATTAACTTGGAAGAATACGAACGGTCTATGAGTGGTATTTATACAACGTCAATTAATGAGGGGACACTTGATGAAGCACCGATGGCGTACAAATCAATTGACGATATCATTGATGTTATTCGGGAATCAGTAATGATTATGGATGTAATGAAACCTGTATATAATTTCAAAGCAAGTGAAGAAAGGAGATAATAATGAAGTGTATACATCTTCAGCCTTACGAGTGTTGGGACTATGCCAAAGAACACGAGGAAGAGCTGATGGGAGAAGAGCAGGAAATTGCATCAGAGGAAGAGTTCGGCGTACAGATTTGTATCCATGTACAGGATAATCTTCCTGTGTTTGATGTGTATGTTGATGATGAGATTAAGTATACGACATTTGTTTTTTCGGAAGAAGATTGTTGTGATGTTGTTGCAGATTTGTACAATGATTATCTTGATGATTTCCTTAGTACAATGACGATCAAGGAAATTGAAGAAGATGAAGAGGAAATTGCTCTTCAAGAGGAAAATGCAATCGAAGATCAGGACACGGCTATCGAATGTGTTGTTGAAGACTTCCTTGATACGGTCTGCGAGGGTATTGTCAGTACGCTTTTCAGTGCAGAAGACATTGAAAAAATAAAAGACCACTTTTGTGAATATATCGCAAGGAATTTCACCAAGCAGGTGTACAGGCCGATGTATTTGTTTAATGCAAACGGCGATAAGATCTATGCTGATTATCCATATGAAATCATGGAATTCGACGAACCGATTTGTTCATGAGAATTCAATAAAATGTGTTGACAAATGAAAAGAAACGTGTTATCTTATACTTGTCAATACATTTTAATGATTTTATATATGTAACTAGTAACTAATTAATCATCATGAAAGGAGCCTAGAATATGGCAAACATCAAAATTGTGGGTCGCGCAGTAGTTATCACATCCAGCATGAAACTGGAAGATCTCAAGACGATTAAGAAGTACCGTCAGAAAGATCTGACTCTTTACGAAGGTGAAGGTCAGGAAAAGGTGCCGGTATTTGCAATCGGAGTGGTTCCCGGTTTCGGCAACATCAACAAGTACGGCGTTGAATTCGGTCACGCCAACAGCGATGGACTCGCTCAGGTCACTATGGCGTCTCACGTCAAGGACGGCGAGGATATCAAAACGGCTGTTGCCGAAGAAGTCGGCACTGCGATTCTTCAGCTGAACAAGCTCGAAGAGAAGCTGCCGGATGTCCTCCACGAGATTGAAGCTGAGAAAGCTTCCATCATGGCCAACATCTCCGTAGAGGGATGATCGTCGTCTGTGGCGGCGAAAGCCGCCACAATCTCTAACTGTACATAATTTTTTAAAGAATGAAAGGGGAAAATATTATGCTTAGAATCACAGTTGGTAACAACATGCAGAGAAACACAGTTATGGTCGACTCCAATACAACGCTTCGTCAGGTTCTGACGGAAAACGGTATCGATTACGCCACTGGCGCTGGAATGACAACGCTTGATGGTACTCCGCTGCAGCCGGGTGATCTTGATAAGACGTTCGACAGCTTCGGCATCACGGAGAGTGCATACCTGCTGCGTGTAACGAAGACCGACAACGCGTAAGCGTTGAATGCGGGGTATTCCCCGCATGGCGGGTTTACACAAAGGCATTGCATGAAGCAATAATAGGTTCGATTCCTATACCCGCCATTTAAATTTATGAAAGGAGAACGAAGATGTTTGATAATAAAATAAGAAGAACACCATTTAACACATCATTTGCAAATACAGCATGTGGTCATATTGATGGTGAATCCTGGGCAAATGATAATACATTTGTTTCAACAATGCGGGCTTTGTTATTTAACAGAATGCCAAAGGAAAGCAGAATTACGTTTAGCACATATTCTTATAACTATGCGAAAAGCGTCATCGATACGAATGACGCGAGGAATGTGTTTAACGCAGTAGTTCCCAAGATAGAAGACGACACCATTAAGTTAATAGTGTTCAACAATGTTGGGTCAGATAGTGTAGTAAATAATAATGCTTTTCTGGATTTTATCGAGGCAAATATTGAAAAAAGATATCCGGTTAAGCGTATCGAAAAGATCACTTCATACTTCAAAAAGACATTCAGATGTCTTTGTTATGTCAGCACTGAACATCGTCAGTGCTTTATTTTTACCGAGTCCATTGACCTGAGAATGTATCATTACCTTCAGGTAGGAATTCTTGCATTTCTTCCGTGGTATTTTGATAAAGAGTCTGGAACAACAGAAAAAGAAATCGCCCTTCTCGAATCTCTGCGCATGAAAAGATCTGATAGATACATGGAATGTTTGGCAGATATCGCAAGAGAATGTGATTTTCGTTCTGAATATACACAGAGATCGCTTAAAGGTATAGAGACGAGGGTTGAAAGACAGGAAATCGAAGCTCTTACGTCACGTATCAGCGATAGTGAACTAACAATCGAAGAATTTCAAAATAGAATAACCAGTAAACTTTCGGAAATTCGAGACTATAACATTAGAATTATGGGATTGAGAGCGAAAATTGCACATGATGAAGAGAATGGTATTGAATCAGAAATCTTGAATTACTTCATGAAACATAAGAACAGACTGTTCCTTGAATATGCAGACGATAACGAGATACGATTTGTCGCCAAAGATTATCTCATGTTCTGGGATAAAGACATAGCACGTAAGCTATTTGATAATTCTACATCTGTCGCATACAACTGCGGAAATGAAATTCGCGGTCCGTATACGAAAGAGGAAATGAAAGAATTGTTTGAAGAGATCTTCATTCGTAAGAATTTCAGAATTAAAGTTTGTGGTGCGTATGATTTCAACATCGCTAATATGAGAGTGAGCGCTCCGAGCGGATATGCTTATAGTTATGAATTTGATGACTGTTTACCGAATCCTCACCTTGATAGATATGGTTGTCTTGGTTCGTATCAGAGTGCAATAACAGAGTTCATGAAGAACTCAGATTATATTGGCGCAATTGAACAGTGTATTGCATCTTGCAGGTCGTTGAATTTCGCGGACGGTCCGGTAATGAATGCATTATTTAGGAGCTGGTACAAAATCGAAGGTAGTGCAAATGTACGGTGTATTGAACTGCCGAACGGGGAAATTGTTGATCCTGCTGGTGCTATTAAATATATGCGGGAACAGAAAGGAGAGGAAAATGGCGAAAGTAATTAAAATGACCGAACAGGAAATCGACACACTCAGAGATGAGTTTGTTGAAGCACTTCGCAAAACGAAGATGAGTGACGGAAAGATCAGCTATACAAAAGACTTCGGCAAAATTGAGAAAAGGGCAACGCTGTTATATACGGAAATTGCCTGGTTGAAACAGTGTATGCTTGTTAATGAGTTCGATAAGGAAGTTGCATGGCACGGCGTTGCAGTACGCGGAGAGGAACCTTGCGAATACATTATCGAAGACATTCTCGTTTATCCGCAGGAAGTAACTGGTGCAACAGTCAATACGGATCAGGAATGTTATCAGACATGGCTCTATAAACATCCGGATGAAATATTTAACAACATCAGGATGCAGGGACATTCCCATGTAAATATGGGAACTTCACCGAGCGCTGTTGACACAACGTTGTACGAGTCGTTTTTGAGTCAGCTTAATGACACGATGTTTTATGTGTTTTCAATTTGGAATAAACGCGGGGAAAGAACGATCAAGATTTATGACCTTGCAGAAAACACGTTGTTTGAAACAGCAGATGTGGATTTGCGGATTATTGATAACGATCTTGGATTTGGTTCGTTCATCGATGATGCAAAAGATATGGTCAAAACAAAAACATATACACCACCCGCAACAACACAGTACAAAGGTGGTTCTCAGGTTCCTGTTGCGAAAGATCCATACGCTTACGGTTATCGTAAGGGTACTAAGAAGAAAGCTGCTTCAGGAGATAAGTATCACTACAATAATTACAATAATTGGTATAGCGAAGATTGGTATGATTAAGGAGAATCGTTATGACAAGAGATGAATTTTTGGAAGATTGTACTTGCATGGACGATATAGCTAGAATTTGTAGTGAGTACGATTATTATGATCTCATTGAAGACTATAGAAATGAAGATACCATTGAAGATTGGATTGACTATTGTTATTTACGTTCTATAGAGGGCTATAGTTGGAGAGATGTACTCGATGATCTAGCCAACTTTCAAAGCACATTAGAATCTTACAGATGGTTCTATATCGGTGATTACACTGTTGATGGCGTAGAAGACCGTGGTGGATACTTTGACCGTCTTAAAGCAGATCTGTTTATGCAATTAGTAGAAGATGGATATATTGATGATGAAGAAGAGGAAGAACCAGAAGAGGTAGATGGTTTTGCTGTAGAAGAGGAAATTTCAATCTTCGAAGCAGTTGAAGAGGGTTCTCACATACAGACGATAAGCACTGAAGAATGTGACGAAACAGAGGAAATTTCGATCTTGTTTTAAATGAATTATAGGAGAGATAAATCATGAATTTAACGAAATCTTATGAGTTTTTTCAGCCGGAAAAAGACGACACGAGGATTCACATTATCGGATGTGGATCTGTCGGATCAACACTTGCAGAAAACCTTGCAAGATGTGGTGTAAAGAATATGACACTGTGGGATTTTGACGATGTGGAAGAGCATAACATCGTCAATCAGATGTTCACCCAGAAACACGTTGGAATGCCAAAGGTTGAAGCTCTGAAAGATATTTTGTGCGATATTAATCCTGAAATCAAAAGTACAATCGATCTGGAACCTAAAGGCTGGCAGGGCGATATCATTTCTGGATACATATTCCTTGCAATTGATAGCATTGATATTCGCAGGGATTTTGTAGAGAAACATATGGATAATCCGTATGTGAAAGCGGTATTTGATTTCCGTACAAGTCTTACATCGGCACAGCATTATGCTGCAGATTGGAGCAAAAGAAAACAGAAAGACATCCTCCTGAGTACAATGCAGTTCACTCATGAGGAAGCAGCGGAAGAGACTCCTGTTTCAGCTTGCGGTATAACTCTCGGAGTCGCGACCACTGTTCGTCTAATTTGTGCTTATGGTGTAAATAATTATATTAGATTCACGAAAGGAGAGGGTATTTGGAAATTTGTTCAGACTGATGGATTTTATGGAATTTTAGATTGTTTCAGTTAATTGTTTTTAAAAAATTAAAATAGCTGAAGTGTTATTCGTGTATTTTTTTACACGGCTCTCAGTCGTAGGCGAGAGTTCCACCTTGATCGAAAAGAGAATGCGGGTATCCCGAGCTGGCAGTGCCGCGCCTTTGTGTTATAGTACAATGATTCGAACTCAAATTCGCTCAGATATCAAAGCCCAGATTCTCAACTCGGTCATCACCAAATGTTTACAGGGTTTTCACAAGGCAGTTATCCGGGGAAAATTTTTCTTCACCAATGCTTAATGTTACGAGATGTCAAAAGATGACGATCACCTGGAGGCTTGTAAAAGTTAAGACCATGCTGACTTCGCTATTGAGGAAAAGAAGATGAACATAATGACGAAATATGTAGTATTTAAAAATCAGCCGGAATTTCGTCAGGCATCACTGCAGGATTTGTTATATTGTGATGATGATACAGATTTCGACGATGGTTTGAAACAAAGAGATTTAACTGGCACAAGAACATTTAACGTATATGACACATGGAGATACAGAAAGTCTGTAAATATATACAAAATTATTGAAGAACTCGAAAGATTTAACAAAAACACTGAGCATTTACGCGAAGTAGATCGGCATTCTTTGTATTACACATTTTATATTCCCAAGAAAACAAGGGGATACAGAAAAATAGATGCACCGAATGCAGATCTTATGCTGGCTTTGCGGTATTTAAAATCTATTTTCGAGGAAAAATGTGTAGGGTATAAAAGCATTGGTGGTTTTACGACACAGTTATTTGCTTTGTATCATACAGCTGCATTTGCATATATCAAAAGAAGAGGCACAGTAGATTGTTTGAGAAAACATCAGAAAAATGATTCAAATTGGTATGCCAAATTTGATTTGAGCAACTTCTTTGGTTCAACAACGCTTGAATATACAATGCAGATGTTCTCAAGGATTTTCCCATTCTCTGAAATATGTAAATACACAACTGGCAGAAATGAATTAGAGAAGGCTCTTGAGTTAGCATTCTTGGATGGTGGTCTTCCACAGGGAACTCCAATTTCTCCGTTGATTACCAACATTATTATGATTCCTGTTGACTTTGAACTCTACAACGGTTTTAGAAACTTTAAATGCACTGATAGAAACGGGGAAGAAAGAGAGCAACGTTGTGTTTACACACGGTATGCAGATGACTTTATCGTATCTAGCAGGCTTGATTTCAAGTTCAAAGAAGCTCAGGAATACATTAATAGTGTACTAGCTAAGTTTAATGCTCCGTTTAAACTGAACGAAGAGAAAACAAGATATGGTTCAAGGTCGGGAAGTAACTGGAATCTTGGTCTTATGATTGGCCAGGACAACAAGATATCACTTGGACACGCCAGAAAGAAACGACTTAAAGCAATGATTTCAAACTATGTCATGGATAAGAAAAGCGGAGTTCGTTGGCCGCTTGAAGTAATTCAGGAAATGGACGGTTTAAGAAGTTATTATTATATGATTGATTCTGAAGGTGCTGATGGAATGATGGCATATCTTTCAAATCGTTTTAATGTAAATATTATGGAAGAAATTAAAAACGATTTGAGAGCTGCTTAAATATATTCGGATACGGTGGCGGAATAGGTAGACGCTTACGCCGTAAGGAAATGCTTTCATGAAACTCGGAACTATGCCATCAAATAAGTGCATAACAACTAAGCCATGAAGGACGGGTGGTTTTCTATGCAAGGTGCAAATCCTTGCCCGTATCCCAGATGCGGTGACGGAAAAGGTATACGTGCGAAATGGGGCGGCGTAGGAAACCGTAAATACCAATACTCACGCGATCTCTGCTCCCCATGCTGATGGAGATCATGCAGGGTGCAAATCCCTGCCCGCATCTTCAAAAAAGCAAAACGTAACTGTTCACATTGTAAAGTATTGATTTATTAAAACGGATACGGTGGCGGAATAGGTAGACGCAACGAAATTTGTTTCCGTTATATCGATGGGGAGATATATAAGGTCACATGTAAGGTGCAAATCCTTGCCCGTATCTGATTTATTTGATGGAAAGGAAAATGGGAAGACGAAGAAGCGTTGATCAAAATGATAGTCAAGAAGAACCGCCGTGTTACTCATGTATTCATGCTGTAAAACGCGGTCCTTTTAGGTTATGCAACAGAGGTAAGGAAGGATATAAACATATAGGAAAATGGACTTCTTGTGACGAACAAGAGGTTCCTGAATAAAGATTGCTGTAATGCCATTCGTGTATTTTTTTTACACGGCTCTCAGTCGTAGGCGAGAGTTCCACCTTGATCGAAAAGAGGATGCCTCCGGCGGATCAGCTGCAGGCGCACGGGATTGCAAAACCACCCCCGATGGCTACTCGAACGATCCCAGTTGGCTGACTTCAGGTCCGGATCCTGCAGCTAACCGGTCTTCTAATAGGATTAACTGATTACAGCAAAGTAATCACCATGTAATGATGATTAATCACATACTTTTTAGTATTGATTGCTCCTAGTCGTAGGCGGGAGTACAACAGCGCGAGGATTTCTTTTAAAATTTTGCTACATAAACTTCTGCAAGCATAAGTTTATTCCGCAAGATCTTAAAAGATGAGATTGCGTATTACGATGTCAACATTAGGCATCGCATACGGATTACATGGTTCGTAACTAATTAACAAAATTTGCGGAGGTTTCAATGAGTAAACGCAGCGGAAAACAAACTGAATATGCAAGATTTAAACGTGCTATGGCGAGGCTTGAAGCGAGACTGGAAAAACAGAGACATGAGGAAACACAGAAACAATCAACAACCAACAAAGGGGAAAGTCGGGGGTAAAACAATGCATAAATTTAAAGACATTGAAGGTGTGCGTTTTGGAAAACTTGTTGTTCTTCAGAATAGAGGGTCCAAAAATGGAACAGCAGTATGCCAGTGTGACTGTGGTAATACAATTGAGGTGCGTCGTGATAACTTGTTTTCCGGCCATACAAAATCATGCGGATGTATAAAGGCAAGAAGACACAAAATGAACAAACCTGTAGTTGATCTGGCAACGGAAGAAGAACAGCTTGAAGAGATGATCAACACTCCATTTGAGAACAGACGTAGATTATCCAGCATTAATAAGAAATATCATACGTCATATAAGCTTCGTAATAAACCGAAGACAAGCAAACGGAATTCCAGTGGATATACCGGGGTTTTCTGGGATAAAAAGGCTAGAAGATGGAAAGCGTCTATCGCCTTTAGAGGAAAATACATATATCTTGGCTCTTTTATTATCTTTGATGATGCTGTACAGAAGAGAAAAGAGGTAGAAGAAGAACTCTTTGCACCGGCAATTGAGGTTGTAAAAAAATACAGCAAAAAATCAATGAAATGTGTTGACAATCAGACCGTGGCGTGATATTATAATAGCAGATCAATACATTTTAATGAAAGGAAGTGTCCAGATGAACCTTAAAGAAGCCTTTAGATACCAGAATTTCTTAGACGGACTGTGTGACTCTGCAACATGTTTCATGCTTGATGAGGAACACTGCCAGAAAACCACTAAACATCATCATATGCACGATGTAAACCCCGACGTTGAAGATAAAATCGAGGAAGTGCAAAGAGATGATGCGCCATCTATCGACCTCGTTATACAGTTTGCAAAAACTTTGATCTATGAAAAACTGAAACTTACAAACGCAATTGAGGATGCTAAACGGGCAATTCCGTTTGGAATCGAATCCGCAATTGCATCAAACAAATTCAGGCAGCGTGTTCATAATTCATTAAGGATTATGATGGAGTGTAAGCCTGGAATTAAAAAGGGAACTGCAAGCGCATTCAAGTTTAATAATGAGGGAAATCAAACGCCTTATTATTACAACGTTGATATCGAAACCGAAGACACATACGACCGTGAGAATGCAAAAGCATTCATGCGGGAATGTATTATCGAAGCCGATAAAATATCTAATGATATTGATTCTGTAATGATAAACACCGAGGTTTCGTATGATGCGCCGTGGGATGTGAACGATAACTTCCTTGAAGTAATCGCACAGTTTGGCCATACATTAGACAAGCTTATCGCATGATAAGAAATATCTTCGGCCATTCTGTTCAGATGGTAAGATTGTTTGTCACGCATTTTTACTGTACGACATGAACATCAGTAATTTCATTCGTGGTAACACGCACGGAATTCGGGAATGTGAATGTTAAAGTTAGTATTGAAGATCCGTTTTTGGATTTTAGGTACATAGATTGATCTACTTGGTCAAGATTGGTTATGAGCATCAGTCGTTTCGCCAAACGTGCCACGCCAATTACGCTATACAATATTCGCCATATTGTACTTCGCAAATCGAGAGTCAATTCTTCAACCGTAAGTAATTATGCCAGAGGTATAAATTTGTGTTTATACAAAATTCTGTTATATAAATATATAAACAGTGGAATGTTTGAAAACACCTTATCATCTGTATAGAGTGGCCGAGGAATGTGCTGCGGAAACGGTTAGCTTCGTGAGGTTCTCCTTTCGCAAATATAACAACCCCCCGCATAATTATGGTTTCTCCATATATATCACACAACAATAGAAGCTTGGGGTTCGAGTCCCCACCGCAGCAATCTGACATTATTTATTTCATGGGTATTTCACATATGCTTAAAATCAGAAGCAACAGCAATAGCATCTGTCCAAGAATAAGAATGAGCATAAGTACTAGTATAAGTATAAGGAATTGAAGTTCAAATACAATAAACTATGTTTAAGCATATAGTTAAAGGGATGTGAAATGGCGTGTAATTGGTGGGAATTACACGTAGTTGGGTGTTTAGTTCAGTGGTCAGAACGCTTGGCTGTTAACCAAGAAGTCGTTGGTTCAAATCCCACAGCGCCCTTCAAGGCGGCTGAAAGTTTGGAGTATCAGTACACTTTACAGACGAAAGCTGTGATGCCCCCAACAATTACAAATAAAAGCAGTGTAACAGTACAATGGTGTGCTGTAATATTAAGTGAAGGTTTTCGTCTGCTTTTTCCTTAACTGGTAATTTGTTAGAGAGTAATAGAGTTTGGACATCAGGCAGTAAGTAGCGTATATAAGTGTACTGAAAGTAGCCAATAAGTGAACGTGCTTGAAAGAATATGGTTCTGCCTTATAACAGGAAAATAAAATGTTCGTTTGATACGAGGAATAAACGGTAATTATGTTTAACGTTGGTGATGTTGTAAAAATAAGAGATGATTTAAGTCAGGAAAATAAATATCATTTATATGTAAGTCATAAAATGACAGAATACGCTGGGTGTACAGCAAGAGTAAAAAGAAAACATTCATCGGAAATACTTAAAATTAAATTTCCAGATTGTGCAGATCTATTTGATTTTCCATATTGTATGTATGAATTAGATCTAGATGGTATCAACAGTTCTACTGTTTGGTCTGATGATATGCTGGAAGAAGTGAATGATTTTAGAAACGTGGAATATGAAACTGAGGAACTAAATAATTTATATTGAATATAATTTTAAATTGCCCCTTCGCCAAGCGGCAAGGCACAGCACTTTGACTGCTGTATACAGTGGTTCGAATCCACTAGGGGCAGTATGAGCGGAAACGTATCTTATATTTGGAAAAATATGTGCATGTATTTTTCCAGGAAATATAGTGAGATGCATCTGCGTTGAAACTCAGAACGTATAAGTAGACGTACTTATACGA
>Ga0256407_10006043_pt1 | contig 18962 bp, 23 predicted proteins | sample RumenRJG_04DNA_FD_193489 | JGI IMG/M metagenome (GOLD analysis project Ga0256407, IMG submission 193489) | Bovine rumen microbial communities from Lethbridge, Alberta, Canada - RJG_04 | ecosystem: Host-associated > Mammals > Digestive system > Stomach > Rumen | place: Canada: Alberta... | reverse complement strand
ATTTTGTCAGCCTCTTCGCAAGCCATTTGAGCCTGAGCAAAAATGTTTGCACGAATATTTTCTTCATCATTCGGAACTATCCCACCTGTATCTATTACCGTAAATACTTTATCCAACCACTGAACATCAAAATAATTTCTGTCTCTCGTAACATTCGGTTGGTCATCAACTATTGAGTATCTTGCTCCCGCTAATCTGTTTACAAACGTAGATTTTCCGACATTCGGACGTCCTATAATTGCAACTATCGGCTTGTTTGACATTTTATTAAATACCTTTTGCAGTCTGATTTATTTTAATTTTATTATAAACAAACCTCTTTGAAATTAAAATAAACAAATACAAATAAAAAAGCCGCAAATTCAGCGGCCAACATTTTAGGATTTCCCCAAATCCTACTCCCAATATAAGTTTACTGATTAAATTAAATCAAAAACATAAACAAATTGCGCATAAAAAACAAAAAAAATTTTTTTTAAATTTTCAGATTTCGTCAACATACAACAATAGTAATAGTTTTGTTGAATAAATTCATGTTTACAATTTGTAATATTTCTATTTTATTACACTCCGGATTTGATTTTGACAAAAGAAAAGCGGTTATATAATAACCGCTTTTTTGTTGCTTGGTTGGAGAATATTTATTCCTTAGTATATTCAGCATCAATAACATCATCATCACCGTTGTTATTGCTGCTGCTTTGTTCAGAACTTCCGCTGTTATCTGTTTGCGGTTGTTCTTGTTGAACTTGACTATATGCAGCTGCTGATATTGCATACATTGTTTGTTGCAATTCCTCAGATAACTTTTTGATTTCATCAACAGGTTTATTTGCTTTCAAGGCTTCATCAAGTGCTTTCTTTTGTTCTTCAAGTTTTGTTTTGTCACCTTCAGCAATTTTACCTTCGAAATCTTTTACGATTCTTTCAGCGGATGAAATCATACTGTTTGCATTATTTCTGATTTCTGCTTCTTCTTTGTGCTTTTTATCATCTTCTGCATTTGCTTCCGCTTCTTTAACCATTCTGTCAATATCTTGTTCGGAAAGATTAGAAGAATTTGTGATTGTAATTTTTTGTTCTTTGTTTGTTGCTTTATCTTTTGCGGAAACATTTACAATACCGTTTGCGTCAATATCAAAAGTAACTTCAATTTGAGGAATACCTCTCATTGCGGGAGCAATTCCTTCGAGTCTGAACATACCTAAAGACTTGTTATCTTTTGCCATAGGACGTTCACCTTGAAGAACGTGGATATCTACTGCGGTTTGATTGTTTTCTGCTGTCGAGAATACTTGTGATTTTGAAACAGGGATTGTAGTGTTTCTTGGAACCAACGGAGTTGCAACACCGCCTAATGTTTCAATACCAAGTGTTAAAGGAGTTACATCCAAGAGGACGATATCTTTAACTTCACCTGCGAGTACACCTGCTTGAATTGCAGCACCAACAGCAACTACTTCATCAGGGTTTACTGTTTGGTTCGGTTCTTTTCCTGTGTAATCCTTAACCAATTGTTGAACTGCAGGGATACGGCTTGAACCACCGACTAATACAACTTCATTGATGTCTGATTTTGAAATTCCTGCGTCATTAATTGCTTGTTCAACAGGTTTTTTACATCTTTCAAGTAAGTCGTGGCTTAAATCTTCAAATTTTGCTCTTGTAAGATTTATATCAAGGTGCTTAGGACCGTTTGCATCAGCCGTAATAAACGGTAAGTTGATGTTTGTTTCAACAACAGACGAAAGTTCACATTTTGCTTTTTCTGCTGCTTCTTTAAGTCTTTGCATTGCTTGTTTATCACCACGAAGGTCTATACCTTCTTGTTTTTTGAATTCGTCAGCCAACCAATCCATGATTTTTTGGTCAAAGTCGTCACCACCTAAGTGAGTATCACCTGATGTTGATAAAACTTCGTGAACACCGTCACCGATTTCAAGGATTGAAACATCGAATGTACCACCACCTAAGTCGAATACGAGAACTTTTTCTGCTTTTTCTTTTTCAAGCCCGTATGCAAGTGCTGCAGCAGTAGGTTCGTTGACGATACGAAGAACATCAAGTCCTGCGATTTTACCTGCGTCTTTTGTTGCTTGACGTTGAGCGTCGTTAAAATATGCAGGAACCGTAATTACGGCTGATGAAACTTTTTCTCCCAGATAATTTGAAGCATCGTCTGCTAATTTTCTTAAAATCATTGCGGAAATTTCTTGAGGTGTGTAATCTTTTCCGTCAATATTCTTTTTATAATTTTCACCCATGTGTCTTTTGATAGACGCAATTGTTTTATCAGGGTTTAATATTGCCTGACGTTTTGCCAATTGTCCGACCAATTTTTCGCCTGTTTTTGAAAAACCTACGATTGAAGGGGTTGTTCTTGAACCTTCCGCATTCGCAATAACTGTCGGCTTACCGCCTTCCATAACCGCTACTACGGAGTTTGTTGTACCAAGGTCTATACCTATTGTCTTAGCCATTTTTTTATCTCCATTTTCTTACATTTCTACAATCTCTATATTTATGTTATATCACCTGTTTTTTACTTTTTTTGAAAAATAAACAAAAAATTAATATTTCAAATTTTTATCAAATAATATGAATTAATAAAACTAACCTAATGAATACAATGGTAAGGTATTAAAAATAATTATAAAAATTATTTATATGATTAATGTGGTTTCAAATTTAGCGGAACAAACCTGTTAAAAGGATTTATTCTGCTGCAAATTTGCAAAAATAGAAAGGAAAATTAATTATGAAATCTTTTACAACCTTTGAAATACAATATGCTCATCGTTTTTATGGTTTCAAAGGAGAAGCTCAATATCTTCACGGTCATACGGGAATTTTAACCATTGAAGCGGAAGATAGCATTAATATGGGAGTAAATATGGTATTTCCATGCAACGAAATTAAAAAAATTGCTTGGGACATATTACAAAATTTTGACCACGCTTTAATTTTGAGAGAAGATGACCCCTTATTACCTGTTGTTCTTGAAGTTTATGAAAAGCAAGGTATAAAAAACGGTTCACCTCAAAACACTATGAAAGGTGAAGCCTTTAAAACAGAACTTGCAACAGCATATCCCGATTGTCGTATAGTAGTAACTAAAGAAACAATGACAACAGAAGGAATGATAAAAATTGTTTATGATTTATTAAAAGATAAATTAAATATTTCTAAAATAACCTTCACAAGCGGTTCTAACGCAGCAACCGAAGAATATAAAGTAAATAAAACTATTGACCGTTGTCCATTGTGCGGAATTGCACTGAATAAAGATGGTGTATGCCCGAAATGCGGATACAGAAAAAACTAAAATAATTTCAAAAAAGAAATAAAAAGCAGAGAGGGTATTTGAACTCTCTCTGTTTTTGTCATTTAAGAAAAAGTCGGTTATTAAAAACAACAAAAATACCTAAAAATTATCCGGTTCAGAACTTGGTTGATTAAAAATGTTATATAATCTGTTATTTTTTATACCAAACCTCAAAATCTTTAATTCTCTCTCTTAATTTATCGTAATCACCGTCAAAATTAATACACCTGTCATCAATTATTAAATATGCAGGCTCTTTTACATTTGTTACATTTTCAACATATTCATAAAGCCCGTTTTCAATAATCCATTTTGAAGCGATTAAAGAATTTCTGGCAGTAAAAATAACAAGTTTATAATCTTGCGATAATTCTTTAATTAATTTATATGCCCCGTCTTTAATTGTCGGAATATAATTTTTATCGTACTTCCCATCATAATTATTTAAAACACCATCTAAGTCAAATAGTATCGTTTTCTTAAACATAACAGCAACACCTTTATATTGAGAAATCTCAATGAAATAATTTTTATTATAAATGATAATTGAGAAAATGCAATATAATGAATTTGGGAAATTTATCAAAAATAAAAGACTACTAACAGGTACAACATTAAATAAATTTGCAATAGAAAATGATATTGAACCTGCAATATTGAGTCGTATAGAAAATTTAAAACAAGATATAAAAATTGGTGTATTGGTAAAAATAGCAAACGGATTTAATACAACCCCTTCAAAACTTTTATCTGAATTTGAAAAATATTAATTATAAATACAATCTTTTTAATTTATCGCAAAAAATACGCCCGCCGGGAATCGAACCCGGATAACGACCTTCGGAGAGTCGGACTCTATCCGTTGAGATACGAGCGCAAAAAATGAAACCGATCCGTAAGCCGAGTTCTGTTTTAGATAATCATCTGTCTCGACCGAAAGTTACCTTACGGCTCAAGCGTTCTGTCGAAAGTCGGCGGGCAGCCTCAGACCTTTCTGTTGAACTTGCATTCTGTCGGGGTTTACCGCAAGAATACCTCTCGATATTCCGAGTAGTCTTTTACACTACTGTTGCACCTGAACCCTCACGGGTTGTTTACTTTTCTGTGGCACTATCCTCACCGTCACCGATACCGGACGTTATCCGGCGACCTGCCCTCGAATGCTCGGACTTTCCTCATACGGTACGTTCGCCCGCACGCGATTATCCAATCGGTTTCAAATTTATTATCTCATAATTATAAAATTTTTGTATTTATTCTTCTTTTTTATTTTGTTGCTGCTGTTTTTTAAAATGAGAATTTGTAATTGGCGGCAATTGTATGTTTTGAAGTCCCAATACCTGATATTTTTTTATTTCTCCAAGCCTTGATTGTTCCTGCATTAAATCTTTTTGCGGTGTTTGAATTGAATTCATGACCTTATCAAACTGTGATTCGGGCTTATCATAAACTATTTTCATAACAATATCATCAAGGTTATTTTCTTGAAGATTGTATTTATTTGAAATTTCTTTAATGCTCGCCGTGCACGGGAAATTATACAACCATTGAATTGTATTGTAATCTCTTTGAGATAATGCGACATTTCCGTACTGATGAGGTGTGTACATAATATCTGTGGTATAAGGAGAATGCCCTAATCCGAGAGAATGTCCTATTTCGTGCAATATTGTATGATAAACTTCATTTTCGTCCATATATCGAGCATGAATAATACCGTCCGAAAGACCAATTTGAACTTCGGCAGAATACAATCTTGCCGTATTATCAAAATGAAATTGACAATGACCGAGAGATTTTCTATCCACCCTTTTCCAATCAAGATTTATTTGAGAGTCGTTGAGGTTATTTACAAGCTGAAAACGACACTTTCCTTTCGAGGCGGTTTCCCATTCTCTCAAGGCTTTAGTAACCATTGCATGATATTTTAGTTCTGAACCTCTTCCCTTATACCATCTGAACGGCGCTATGTAAAAAGTCAACGGAAAAAACTTGTCAGGCCATCTTATTATCCTGTCTTCCATAAGATTGTATTGAAGATAAGTTAATTTTTCGCTCAATTATTTTCCCGTGCTTCTTCCTGTTTAATAAAATTACACATGCCTTCCAGACGATTGTCGGCATTTGCATCTATTAATTCTTTAATATCCTTTATTTTTCCGAGTTTAAAACTGACTTCCGCCAATAAAACACAGTCGTTGCAAAGCCTGTACTCCCCGTATCTTATTGAACCCGCAAGCATTTTATATTGACCGCAACAGTCGCAATCAAAGCCTTCATTTTCGCTATCGGGATTTTCTTCGATATCGTCAATCACCATTTGTTTAACGACTTCCTGCATCTCTTTTATAATTTCTTCTTTATTTTCGTCAGCCATAATAACCTCTTCTTTATTTATATTAACATACTGATTACAATTTTGCCCTTTTTTTTATTGAGGTATATTATTTTTTTATGAAATTTAACAGACAATCATACTTAAATACAAGACGTGATGCATGGGTTGAAATCAACCTTGATGCAATCGAAAAAAATATTCTTGAACTTAAAAAATTTGCTCACAAAGATTCAAAAATTTTGGCGGTTGTAAAGGCTGATGCTTACGGTCACGGCAGCGTTATGATAACTCCGACATTACTCGCATCAGGTGTTGATATGCTCGGTGTGGCTTCCGTTGACGAAGCAATGCAACTTAGAGAATCAGGAATAAATGTTCCAATGTTGGTTCTCGGTGCCGCTCCCGTTTGGGCATACGATTGGGCAGCATATAATGATATTTCTCTGTCTTTATTCTTGCCCCAACATATTGAAGCATGCAAAATTACATACGAAAAAACAGGTATAAAACCTAAAGTCCACATTAAACTCGATACGGGAATGAACAGAATCGGCGTTTCTCACGAAAATGCAGTAGAACTGATTAAGCAGGTTCAAAATTCCGATTTTATTGATTTAGAAGGAATTTTTACCCATTTTGCTTGTGCGGAAGATATGGAAAAGACCCAAGAACAACTTGAAATTTGGAACGATGTTCTATCAAAAGTCGATACAACAGGACTCCTTCTTCATATCGCAAATACTTCTGCTCTGATTGCTTTTCCGGATATAAATTACAACATGGCAAGAGCAGGAATAGGTATATACGGTTTGCAGCCTGATGTTGTTCCGACATGTAAAAATGTGCCGAATTTAATTCCCGCAATGTCGTTGAGGGGAAGAATTGTCAATATTCATAATGCTCACCCGAATTCAGGCGTAAGTTACTCTCACAGATATGTTACAAATAAAGAAACAACCATTGCAACCGTACCGATTGGATATGCAGACGGTGTTTCAAGAGGTCTTTCAGGCAAAATATACGGGCTTTTACACGGCAAAAAAGTTCCGCAAATAGGAAATATTACAATGGACCAAATGATGTTTGATATTACCGGAACTAATGCCAATGAAGGGGATATAATCACTCTAATCGGTAAAGACGGTGATGAAGAAATTTCAATAAATCAATGGGCAGATATTTTAAACACGATAAATTATGAACTTATCTGCAGACTTAAAGTAAGACTTTCAAGAGTTTATACACGATAAAAAAACTCCTTATTAAAAGGGAGTTTTTTATTTAAATATTCCGAAAGTATTTTTAACGTTGTTATCAACAGTTTTTCTTGTTTCTTCTATTTCCTGCGTAATCGCCTGATGTTCCGTTTCCATTGTTTTCAACTGCATATCCAGTTGATTATCAGCAGCCTCAAGTCGAAGCATCTCCTGCTCATATTGAGCATACGCAGCAGTCTGTTCAAAAGCAACCGGTTGATCAGGTGTTTGTAAATACGTAGACAATGCAGCAGCCTTCTGAGCAACTGCATTGGCACGATTTGTAGCCAACATTTGTTGACGCATTGTCAAAACAGACATGCTATATTCTAAATCATCTCGCCTTGCGGTAAGAAGTAATAATCTGCATTGATTGCTATCTACGCCCATTTAATCGCACCTAAACATTCAATTACATGTATATAAAAACAAAAAAAACGGCTAAATTTCAAGTTTTTTTCATTCTGTTACACTTTGTAATATACAAATAATTAACTGATTTTTTAAAAATTTTTATTATAAGAATTGTAACAAATTCAATATCTGTAAAATTTTTCATTATAATATTGATTAGATAATATGGGATTTGGGATAATGGTTAATACTGAAAGTCTTGAAATAATGCCCAAGACAGTGAGGGCTATTTTAAATATAAATAACAGTGAAATTATAAATTTGTGTAAAGTTGGTGCTATTCCCTTAAAAAGAAACAAAAAGGGACTTACTTATTTTACAAACGAAGACGTACAAACACTACAAAGACTTAATTCTGTTCAAAAACGAGCAAAATATCTTGAAGAAAAGTCTGTTCAATTAAAAAACGGCTTCAAGAAGACTCTGGCAAAAAAAATCGAAAAAAGTAATAACACCGTTAAAGAAGAAAATAAAGTACAACTTCCGCAACAACAAAGTACAAATAATGATACTATAAAATTTCTCAAACAAATTACAGGTGCCGTAAAAAATATAGAAAGCGGAATGTATAATAAGTTTTCTAACATTTTGGAAACTAAACTCGAAGAAAAACTTGAAGAAAAATTAGGCGGTTTAGACGAAGTTATTATGGATTTAGTTCACTCAAAAGCCGAAAATGAAGAATTAAGAAAAAAATTATCTGATAAAGAGAAAGAAGTATATTCGCTCAAAAATGAAGTTAATTCTTATAAAAAAATTGCAGGAAGTTTATACATAAAACAAAATAAAAACGAAATTTAATGTATCTTTAAACAAAAGTACTTTATAAATTTTGCGAAGAAGAAAATTTATATATTTTAAATCATATTTTGAAATATTTTATAATATATGGGTTTGTTTTATGGCATTTTATGTATGTTTTGAATAAAATTAACTCATGAGGAGTAATAACCATGTTTATTGATGACGTTGTTATCGACATTTTATTGATTATATTTTTATATTTGATTGCTTATTCCATATATTTTGCATTTAACGTTTATACATCGACTAAAAAAAAGCAAATAGGAATTGAGCAAAAATATTATGCACAAGATTTAACGGGAAATTTAATGGTAATTGTCTATAAAGATAATTCTAATAATGACATTATTTCTCTTGTAAAATCACTAAAAGCCCAAAAATATCCGAAAGACAATTATCAAGTACATGTTATTTTTGATAATTGCAACGATAACGGAGAATCAGACGAAGTTGAAAAACTTGGAGGTGTTAAAGTTTGGAGAATTTCAAACGGGAACACAATGGGCAAAGATGCCGCTGTTTCTTGGCTTTTAACAAGACTCATTTCTTTCAGAAACGTTCACGCTTTCGTTTTTTTAGATGCAAACAGAAGCATAGATGACGACTTTTTGACTTCTGTAAACACCGCATTATTCACGGGTGACGTTATTGTCGGAGCAACTGAATATAATACGCCTCAAAATGACGTTATTGCATTGGTTAAAAATGCGGCAAAAAAATACAAAAACAGGATATTCCAAACTTCGAGAACGATTTTAAAATTAATTACCCCGATTAATTCAGGTGTTACCGCCATAAAGCAAGATGTACTTGAAACAATTAAGACAGTTAATTTTAAGGATATCAAAAACGAATACGAATATTCACTTTCACTTTCAATGAACGGATTTAAACCCATATTTGCACCTGACGTTAAATCCAGAATAGATTACAATGAAGAAACTCATTTATCTGTCAGAGATAAAATTGACATATTGAAATATTCATTCAAAAACTTATACAGGACTGATTTTAATGTATTTGAATTTTTATTTTCAATGTTCACTCCTTCAGCGTTGTTAATAATTATTTTGTACGGTGCTATTTTTGCATTTTTGTACAACTTTGAAGTTAAAAATTACTTTTTCTATGACATGAAATACGTTTTATGTCTTGCAATAATTACAACATTAATATACATCAAATCACTATTTGTAGCGGCAGAAGAAAAGATAAATCCTATATTGTTATTTTTATCACCACTATACAATGTAGTAAGTTTTATACTTCGTCTTGAAAAGAAGAAACCTGCATTGCCGAAAATAATGCAGCAGCCGAGAGGAATAGAATATCCTGTTGATATTTCGGACAATGAAAATACTTTAAAATGCACGATTGAAATAAAAACTTCCGAAAAAGGTGTTCAAGCAGCATTGAGATACAAAACAAACACTTTAGAAAGTTCTGTACAAATAACTACTCAAAAAGCAATTAATGAAATTGCAAAAAAGTTGAGAGAAAGCGATTTAACAATGAAAATTTGTTCAGATTGCGCTCATTTCGGTTTCAAGCCGAACTCAGGAAATAACCCCCAAAAAGGTTTATGTAGCCAAAAAGATAAAATGACAGGCGACGTCCAACCCGAAACAATGGTTATGGATTCTTGTGAATATTTTAAACCTTTATCAGAACTTAATAACGTTATTGAACTGAACAAAACCGAAACAAACGAACAAAAAGAAAAAAATGATAACAACGAAGAAAACGATAACAATTCTTAAAATAAAATTAAAGTTATTGAAATTAATGCCGATAATATTAACGTAGAGTTATATAAAGGAATAAAAAATGGTATCTTCAGTATCGGGAATGTCATCGGGTGATTGCAATTTTTCGCATCAGGTGAATACTGCTCCTGCATTTAGCACGACAGAAGTTCTTGAAGACGAATCAATTTTCGGTAAAAAAGGCGGTGGTGGCGGTGCACCGATGGACGCTCCATCGATATTTATGCAATGCAGTGACGGGGTTGACAGTTCTCCAAGTATTTCTGACAGCGGCGGTATCGTTTTATAGTTTATAAAATTAACAAATATTTTTGCAGGCGAAAGCCTGCATTTTTTATGTTATTTATTTTATTATATGGATATAAACAACTTTCGGAGTTTTGGCATGGAATATTTATATTGTGAAAAAATGAATAATCAACTTTGTTTCAACAAAGATTATATATATGCATGCACTGTCGGAAATAACACCAAACAAAATACAAATCTTATTATCAGAGAAAAATATAACGGCGAAATTCTTGATTTGGAAAAATTCTTTGATGAGCGTGAACAAATAAAGGAAAACGCAAAGAACGGAAATATCCTTGAATCCTGTCAAGGCTGTCATTATCTTAAACTTGAGGATTGGGATAAGGTAGAAAATCGCAGACAAATTGACTACATATTGATTTCAAACTATCAAAAATGTAATTCTCGTTGTATTTATTGCATAAGCAGAATCGACTATAATCCGAAAGAAATTAACATTCCCGAAACATACAACATTATTCCCGTAATAAAAGATATGTTAGCAAAAGGATATATTACTCAAGATACAAAATTTGATTTTGCAGGCGGGGAATCTACTCTTTATCCGTATTTTGAAGAACTTTTGTCAATGCTTATAAATTTTGGTATCAAAAATATTATTATCCATACAAACGCAATTATATACAGTAAAGCCATAGAAAGAGGGATACAAAAAGGTATCGTAAGTATTTGCGTTTCACCCGACAGTGCGACAAAGAAAACACACGAAAAGGTAAAAGGTGTAAAAACATACGATACTGTTTGGAAAAATGTTAAAAAATACAATGCTACAAAAGAAAAATTTTCCAAGAATACTGTAAGTTTAAAATACATTATTGTAGAAAACGTAAACGATAATGAAACAGAAATTGATTTATGGCTAAAAAAAGTAAAGTCTGTAAATGTTAAAAATATAAGATTTAATGCAGATAACAATATTTATATTAAATATCAAAACAAATCGGAATTTAATCATCATTATCTTGCAAAAATAGTAGTGTTAACAGAATACTGCGCCGAGAGAGCAAAATTTTATAATTTAAATTTTACACCCGATTACAATATACATGCCGCTTATAAAATGCTAAACATTAAGCTGCCTGATTAAGTATTATATTTTCTTTCGGTATAAAGTTCTTCTACCAAAGATTTCAAATATTTCAATTTTATATACTCGATTAAAGAATTTAAAGATTTCTTTTTAATTCCCGTATTCATCGCTTGAAGCAAAAACGAATAGTCTTCATAATAAAAACCTTTTTTAACCGTTTTCTTTTTCATTTTTTCAATTAACGAATAGTAAAAAGGATTCAATTCGTTGTTATATTTCCTCAAATATCTGCAGTCAATATCAATTCTTATATTATTAATGCCTGCTTCTTCGCATATTTTTAGAAATTTACAATATTCTGACATGCTATCGTTCATGCCCGGAATAATTATATATTTCATAGTGACTTTTATAGGGTCGGCTTGAGCGTATTTCTTTATATTTTCAACAACCTTGTCAAAAGCATCGACTCTTTTTATTTTTTTAAAAGTGTTTTTTGAGCCGCAATCCAAGGAAATTACAATATTTGCACCGCCGTATTTTATGGAATCATACAAACCTTGCGAAAATTTTATGCCGTTAGTTGCAACAAAAATTTTTGCAAAACCTGTCGCCCCAAATTCTCGAAGAATCCCCTCGCATTCTTTGTATATCGTAAATTCGCCGCCTCCGAGATGAAGTTCAAAATTTTCTTTTAATACACCTTCTTGTTTCAAATATTTTAAAAAGGGAAGAATTTCGTACTTATCATTTGTTCTTTCAGTTGATTCCAAATTATTTGAACAATAAACACAATCGGCATTACAACACGTATAATGAGTAACCGTCACAAAATCTATATATTCACCTTCGTCCCAATTCTCTTGTTGTATCTTAAAACAACCTTTACAAGAATTAGGAGTTCCGCCGTTTTTAAAGATATCCGAATACTCTCTCATTTTTTTGAATAATTCGGTTTTGGGAATAATTTCTCCTTGATAATCTCTAAAAAGGACTGGTGCTTCAGAACCGTTAATTTGTTCATTCGGAGAATAACAGCACAAAACAACCGCATAAGAGTAAAAACATAAGCCATGTAAAGCATGTTGACAAGATTTATACATAAAATAATTAAATTCTAAAATAAGAAAAATTTCAAATATAACGGAAATACTTAAAATATTTTAAAACAAAAAGAAGGTGTACATCATGTACACCTTCTTTAAATCTTTTCCTATGCACCGAAGTGGAAGTGGATGCCGCCGTGTCCCGGAGGAGGAGGAGGAAACATTCCCGGATGGTGGTGATGGTGATGATGACCGAATGGAGGTGGAGGTCCCCAAGGTCTTGGTCCGCAACCAAAAATACTTGGTCCATGTGGTCCTGGACCGCATGGTCCGCCACATTGTTCACCGCCGCCAAAAATACTGTTAACAACACCGCCTGCTACACCAAGCGCCGTTCTGGCAACACCTGATGCAAGTCCGACAGCGCCTTTAACTACGCCGCCAACAATTTTTCCGATTGAACTGAATAAACCCATTTGTAATACTCCTTTACTTATTACTAAACCTCACATGCATGTATTCGGCAGGTTTTCATGATTCTTTAATCTTTTTTCTCATGTTTGTAATATTTCTTAACAAATCTCTTAATATGCGCAATAATCGGGAGTTCCGCTATATTTATCGGTTTTATATCCGACCTCATAATATTCTTTTATTAATTTTATTTGTTCATTTGTACAATTATCATCACTTCCTAAATTCGCAAATTCAAAGCAACCTATCGTAACACCTTTTTCAAATAATGTTTTTGGCATGCAATCTTGTGTATAAACAGGCTCTACAATACCGTCAATAGTCATTGCTTTTTGAAGTTTTTTTATTTGATTATCGTATTCTTTTATTGACTCAAAACCGACTAATTTTTTAATACAATTTTTATCATTTCCGCAATTTTTAATTATATAAGATATATCAGCAGGAACACATTTCGAACATGCTGTTGTAAAAAGCATGAATAACAAACCGATAAATACATATTTTATATAGTTCATTTTTACCTGTTTTTTTATTGCTATATATTTATATATAATAATTATTTATTTATAATAAGTAAACTTTGTTAATATAACTCAACTTTAAAGACTTTTTTTGAGTAATTTTCTAACATATTTTGACGGAATAAATTTTACCAAAAATTTTAAAAGTTTAACGAAAAGAACGTCGTTTGAAATATAGAGATAATCATACAAGAAAGTTATTAACTCCTGATTTTTTGAGAAAGTTTCTTTGCTTACATTTTTCATGCTTGCCATTGCGTTTTTAAACATTTGTTTGCATTGAGAGTAATAGAAATCTTTGTCTTTTGGGAAAAATTCCGCACAGGAATACATTAATTTTGCGTTATTCAAATTTTGTTCACATTCGGGCATTTCTGACCAAATACCGTTCATATCGTAGTTATAGACTGCTTCTAAATGGTTCTCAAAATGTGCTTTTCCGCCATGCAGATACCACTCAAATCTAAATCCGTCAGCCCTGAATGATTGTGGGAATTTATAATTTACTATTTCTTCAAATTTTTCGTTTTTTCCCTCTTTAAAGTATATATTTCTGTATACAACACCGCTTGTTTGCATGAAAATTGCTTTTTCAATTTTTCTCTCTTTTAAACCAAAATCAAAAGATTTTTTATCACCTTGATAATACGGCGATTCTTCTTCACCTTTTTTGAGAATTATATTTGTAAAATACATTGTGTAGTCGGCATGTTTATCTAAAAAATCAATTGCATCTTCGAACTTTTTGTCATAAGTGTACCAATCATCAGCATCTAAAACGCAAAAATATTCTGCACCTTTTAAAAGTTTATACCCGTTAATTATTGAATATAACAATTTTAAATTTGTTTCGTTCCTGACTATTTCAATTTTTTCGGGATATTTTTCACGGTATTCTTGTGCAATTTTGTTTGAATTATCAGTTGAACAGTCATCAAGGATAATTAATTTATAATCGTAATTTCCTTTTTGCATCATGACCGACTCAATCGCTTTTGGGAGCGTTTCTTCCTTGTTATATGTCGGCATTAAACAAATTAACTTCGTCATTATTATCCTTATTTATCATTTAATAATATAAAATCTACATGACTTTTGTATTATTAAAACTCGAAAAAGGATTTATAACAAATATTTTTATATTTGTATTTATATTTATATTAATATTAATAATAAATATATGGTATATGGATAAAAACATGGATAAAAAGAATATAGCAATAGTGACAGGTGCGAGCGGCGGTCTCGGAAAAGAATTTACAAGACTTTTGGCAAAAGACGAAAGCCTTGATGAAATTTATGTTCTTTCAAGAAACGAAGAAAAATTAAATAATTTAAAATCCGAACTTGGCGAAAAAATTAAGCCTTATATCATTGATTTATCCGTAGCAGATAAAATTAAAGATTTCGGAAATTTTATAAAAGACCAAAATATTAATATAAAAATTCTTGTAAACAACGCAGGATTTGCTAAGTTTTGCTCCTATGACGATATTTCTCTCGATGAATCATTGAACATGATTAACTTGAATGTTTGCGGAGTTGTTGCGATGGGACTTGTTTGTATTCCTTTTATGGAAAGAGGCTCTCACATCATAAACATAGCCTCTCAGGCATCATTTCAACCGCTTCCATATATGAATATTTATGGTGCCACAAAATCTTTCGTAAAAAACTATACAAGGGCGTTAAATATCGAATTAAAAGAAAAAGGAATTACCGCAACTGCAGTTTGCCCCGGTTGGATTAAAACGGGACTTTTTGAAAGAGGCAGCATAAACGCCAAAAAAGCACCGACAAAATTTGATTTTATGGTCATGCCAGAAGTGGTTGCAAAAAAAGCATTAGAAGATGCTTATTCGGGAAAAGATATTTCAATTTACGGATTTTATACAAATCTTTGCCACGTTGCGTCAAAAATTCTTCCCGAAAAGGTTATTATGAAGATTTGGCTACTTCAACAAAAAATAAAAGCAGATTAAAACCAGCATATGTTACAAAATATTAAGAAAATATTCAATCTTGCTATGCCTTGTTATCATTAACTTTCGGACGTTTTAAAAAAACAGAGTATATACTCAATATAGCAATTTTTTAAAGTTGAAAGTGTTTATATAAGAGTAGAGGATAGAATACAAAAAGGAGATAACAAATTATGGCTAGAGTTCTTATTTCAATGCCCGAAGAATTTCTTTCAAGAATTGATGGAGTTGCAGAAGGTGAAAATCGTTCAAGAAGTGAATTAATAAGGGAAGCATTAAGAACTTATATTAATAAACAAAGAGTAAGAGAAAATGCTCTTGCTGCAAGAAACGCAGAAATATTGGAAGCTCTTCTTGATTAATAAGTAAGAAGGCAGAAAGTAAGAAAATAAAGTAAAAAGTAAAAAGTAAAAGTAGGTTTTAACAATAAAAAAGGAGTCTTACAAAATGGGATTATTCAGTTCAATCGGAAAGATTGTAGGCGGCGTAGTTAAAGGTGCCGTAGGTTTAGCAACCGCACCTTTGAAAATGGCTGCAGGCGTTGCTAACAGTATCTTTGGCGGCGACCAACAACAAGGACCATGCGGTCCCGGACCACAAGGACCTAGCATCTTCGGACCTCCCTTCGGACCACATCCACATATGCACGGACCACATCCGCATCATCATCACCACCGTCCGGGAATGTTCCCTCCTCCCCCTCCGGGACAAGGCGGTATCCACTTCCACTTCGGTGCTTAGAAAAGGACTTAAAGAAGGTGTACATAATGTACACCTTCTTTTTTATTTGGAAAATAACGACTTTATATAATATTAAGAAATATTACAAACATGAAAAAAGTTATTAAAGTTTCATGCAAAACCTGCCGAATACATGCATGTGAGGTTTAGTTATAAGTAAAGGAGAATTACGAATGGGTTTATTCAGTTCAATCGGAAAAGCAATTGGCGGCGTAGTTAAGGGTGCTGTCGGACTTGCATCAGGTGTTGCCAGAACGGCGCTTGGTGTAGCAGGCGGTGTTGTTAACAGTATTTTTGGCGGCGGTGAACAATGTGGCGGACCATGCGGTCCCGGACCACAAGGACCAAGTATTTTTGGCTGCGGACCAAGACCTTGGGGACCACCGTTTATGCACGGACCACATCATCATCATCACCACCGTCCGGGAATGTTCCCTCCTCCCCCTCCGGGACAAGGCGGTATCCACTTCCACTTCGGTGCTTAGAAAAGGACTTAAAGAAGGTGTACATAATGTACACCTTCTTTTTTGTTGTTTTACAAAGTACATAAAATTGTTTTTTCTCTAAAAACAATTAAAATTATTGTATGAGGATAATAGGAATAGACCCCGGAACCGCAATTGTCGGCTATGGAATAGTTGATTATAACGAAAATGAGAGCAGACTTGTTACGTCAGGTTCTATTCAAACGTCAAAAAATCTTTCCGACGACAAAAGACTTGCTGAAATATATAGTGATTTAAGCGAAATCATAAAAAAATATTCTCCCGATATTGCAAGTGTTGAAAAGATTTTTTTCTTTAAAAACCAAAAAACGGTAATTTCCGTTGCTCAATCGAGGGGGGTAATTCTTTCTGTTCTTGCGCAAAATTCAATTCCCGTTTACGAATACACTCCAATGGAAATAAAATTGTCTGTAACGGGTTATGGTAAAGCAAGTAAAAATGACGTCGCCGAGATGGTTAAAAAAATGATTATTTACAAACATTTTCCGAAACTTGACGATACTGCGGACGCAATTGCAATGGCAGTCTGCCATATTAGAACATGCGGGGTTTAAATGGATAATATCAGGAATTTAGTGATTTTTTCGTTCATTTTTGGTTTGATAGCGGGAATTCTTGCACTCGTACCGTTTTTAGGCATTTTTATCCTGTTAATTATGATGTTCTGTTCTTCGTTTATAATTATCGTTCTTATGAAAAAAACAGGATATATTGTTTTTAATAACGAAGCAGGCGGACTTTTATACGGCGGAATTGCAGGGTTTGTTTCGTTTATCGGATTTGCGATTACATTTTTACCTGTTGCATACATTCTTTCTTTAATTTTTAAAGAATCATATTACACAGGCATAAGTTTCATCGTTAAAAACGGCTTTTCTATTATGCTTATGATAGTATTGTTTATAGGAATATTATGTGCGTTAATGAATGCATTTTCAGGACTTGCATCTGTTTACGTTTCAAACAATCCGACAGGACAAACTCAGAAAAAATTCACTTTAGATATAGCAAAAGGACTTAAAAATGGCTTTAGATTCAAAAATAAAAACGATTGAATGGGTAAATAATTCTTCCAGAATGATAGACCAGACGCTTCTTCCGAAAGAATTTAAACTTGTTGATATAAAAACATGTGAGGGCATGTATGATGCCATAAAGACGATGATTGTCAGAGGTGCGCCTGCAATCGGTATTGCGGGGGCGCATGGAGTTGCCCTTGCGGGTATTGAATTAAAATCAAAATATTCCGACAGAAAAGATTTTGATAATGCTTTAAGGGAAAAAGCAGAGTATTTAAAGAGTTCAAGACCGACTGCGGTTAACTTGAGATGGGCAGTAGATAAGCAAATTGAACTTCTTGAAAAAAATTGTTCGGTTGATGAAATTATTTCTGATTTAATTGAAAATGCAGTAAAAATGGAAAATGAAGACATTGAAATTAACAAAAAAATGGGCGATTTCGGGGCTGAAATCGTTCCTAAAGGAGCAACTATTTTAACCCATTGTAACGCGGGAGCGTTGGCAACGGTAGGTTACGGCACGGCTCTCGGAGTTATCCGCTCGGCTTTTGCAAAAGATAAAACAATAAAAGTTTTTGCAGACGAAACAAGACCCAGACAACAAGGTGCAAGACTTACAACTTGGGAACTTCTTCAGGACGGAATTAATACAACCCTTATAACAGACGGCATGTGCTCTTACTTTATGAGCAAAGGCATGATTGATGTCGTTATTACGGGTGCGGACAGAATTGCCGCTAACGGGGATACCGCAAATAAAATAGGTACTTACACGGTTGCAATTTCCGCAAATTACCACAATGTTCCTTTCTACATTGCGGCACCGCTTTCAACAATTGATACAAAAATTTCTTCAGGAAAAGAAATACCGATTGAGGAAAGAAACCACGAAGAAGTTACTCACATAAACGGTGATTGGGTTTGCGCAGAAGATGTAAACGTAATAAATCCGAGTTTCGATGTAACTCCAAACGAACTTATTGCGGGAATTATTACCGAAAAAGGAATTTTAAGACCGCCGTTTAACGAATCTATCAAAAAAGCATTTGAAAAAGATAATTAGAGAAGGTTTTTTCCTTCTTTTGAATACATTTTTCGCCTTTTATCGGCAATTACTTCAATTTTTTTTCTGTAATCACTTCTGAAATTTTCCGTTTCGGAAGTGAATTTTTTAATGGCTTTTTCAATATTATCGCCGTTAAAATTAATCATGTCCTCGGCAAGTTCAACATTTGTCATGGCAAGTCTTGTCGTATCTCTAAAACCGCTCGATGCCAATTTTATTGCAAGGTCATTATCTTCGGCAGTTTTGAAAAGAATTTGAGATAAAAGCATCGGAAAATGACTTATTAAAGCAACCGCCTCGTCATGTTTTTCATAAGTCGTTATTATCGGTTTTGCTCCTGTTTCTTTTATAAGTTCTTC